>SXGT01364225.1_pt1 | contig 42080 bp, 34 predicted proteins | sample 3176221 | NCBI WGS metagenome assembly SXGT01 (sample SAMN11356862, study PRJNA531348) | freshwater metagenome | isolation source: freshwater sample F1-120 | place: China: Fuxian Lake, Yuxi | collected 2017-12-25
ATCGTCTTCTGTGTCGTCAGAGCCGCTTGAGTCATCCGTGCTGTCGGAGTCGTCAGATTCATCCGAGTCGTCGGAGTCGTCCGTATCTTCCGCGTCATCAGCGTCTTCTGTGTCATCAGAATCGTCTGCATCCTCGGAGTCATCAGAGTCTTCATCCGCCTCATCTGCGTCTTCCGAAGCATCTTCGTCCGCATCTTCAGACTCATCTTCATCCTCAGATTCATCCTCGTCTTCATCTTCATCCTCTACCTCGTCTTCATCTTCAGACTCATCGATCTCTCCGTCTTCAACCTTCAATGGGTTGGAAATCCAGACGGTTGTCACGTCTGAAATGGCGAGTCCGGATTCATCGCGACGTGCCGTACCAAAGACACGAATAACGTCACCGACTTCGATATCAGACTCATCCACACTCTCTTCTCCACGTTCTACGAATTCCGTCGAATCAGCGTAGGTCACTGTGACTTCTGCTCCTTCTGCAACACCGCGACCAACGGCTTCAAGCGTAATCGTGTTTGCAGAGGTATCAATATCCGTCACCTTTCCGAGGTGTTGAGCCACATTTCGGCGCCACATACTAGTGTCTTTCACCAGGCGTGCCGTAATGGTCTCATCGTCGTTTACACGACCAACCACGAACAATGTGTCACCTGGCACAAACTCGTCCACATCCGCTTCTCCATTATACTTACGAACGAAATTCGTGTTCTCGTCGTAGGCGATCACCAATTCATCTCCTTCTTCACCAACCAAGTTGTTCACGTCTCCCGAACGGAGGTGTGGGTTCGCAAGCAACGTAACAGACAAGGTACCCGTTCCATCACCGTTATCGTCCAAGTCCGTCAGTTCTGCAGCAAATCCGCGTGTACGTGCTTTGAGGAAAATCTCATCGCCGCGGCGCAGAGCTACAATGATACGTGCTTCGTTCTCCACTTCCGAATCTTTAATCAAGCGCAAGCGCACGCGATCGTTGATTTGGAAATCAGACAACGCGGCCGGATTCGTTGGGGGAACAACCATGTGGGTGTTGCTGGTCACATTCACCACATGCTCTTCGCCATTCCACTGCACAGTCATAGTGCTGGCGTCCGTATCCACAGCCGTAATCCATCCGTTGAGTCCATGGTGTTTATCAGGGCTCAACGAGGCGTTCACAATCACCTCTGCGGTCACCACACCCGTGTTCTCGTTCTTTTCTCCTTTCACGTGCAACATGTCGCCCGTAATCCAGTCCGACATGACAGAGGTATTCTTTTCATCGGTTCCAAACACGGTGCTTGTGTCAATATCAACCGTGTAATCCGTAAATTCCCCCGTTGGGTTCTGTCGAATAACAATGGTTGTGGGAGCTTCCGTTGAGGAAAGCTCGATAAGTTGGCCCCATACGTCAAACGACGAAGTGGTCTCTGAGGTAGCGTCGTCGTCGGAAGCGCGCACCGGAACGACCGGCGAAAGCGACAAACCAATGACGAGAATGAGTGAGGCTGCTTTCAGCCACTGAGAAAAGGTCTTTTTCATAGTCACATTTCTGTGAATTAATTCGATGCGTCATCCACTTCCACTTCTTGTTCTTGCTCTTCCAAAAGCAAGTGGAGTTCGGTGGTAAACGTCTTCCGCTGTTCCTCCGGTGTCATCCCTGATTCCTGCAACTTCTGAAGCAGGATCTTTACGTCACCTCGGAGTTCAGGAGGAATCGGCGCGCGCATTCTCTGTGGCGGAAGGCGATTTGTTTGTTGGTCTCCGTCTTCGGCTCCCGACTCTTCGTCTTGAGATGATTCAGGAGATTCAATCCGTATTTCAGCACCCGCACGTCCTTGTGGTACACGCTGAAGGAGATTTGCGTAACGCTGGTTTGTTTCCCCAAGTTCTTGCAACACACTTTCCCGTGTCGCTGGATCCTTCAGCTGATCTTTCAGCTCTTCCGTTGATAATCCGAGTTCAACAGAAGCGCTTTGGAGCAAATTTGTGAAAAAAGGCTTGTCCGCATGCTGTTCGGCCTCTGCCAAGCGACGTTGGGACATTTTTAAGTGAAACTGAGCTCGGGCTTCTGAAGAAAAAGCGAGCCGACCCTCGATGTTTTCAATGCCCTGTTTTACGAAGTACAAAGCATTCCCTTCGACCACTTCCGGACTGTTATACGCATAGACTCCCGTTCCCATTCCGAAAATCAGAACAAAACTGGTTACGCCAACCGTAACAAATCGCGGGAACCAAACACGTGGTGTAGCTGTAACCGATCCACCGTATTGCGCCGAATATGCCTGAAGCAACCGAGCGCGCAAGGCTCGTTCGAAGTCACGGTCAGGCGCAGCGGCCCGGTGAGCCTTCTTTAGTTGTCGCTTAAGGAAGTACATAGAGGTCGAAGTTTCTGCATGGCACGATAGGTCGCAACTTTCAATGCATCGGGGGTACGATCTAACAGTTCCGCCATTTCACTATACGAATACCCTTCCAGATACTTTAATGTTACAAGCGTTCGATCTTCACTCGGTAATTTTTCCAAAGCTGCCTGCAACTGCCGCTGTGTTTCTTGTTGTTGCATGGACACATTGCCGTTTTCTCCCACAAGCACCGCAGAGACAAGGTCGAGGTCGACATCGTGTTTGCAATCACGGAAGTAGTTCGCAAGATGGTTGTGGGCAATGCGGTAAATCCAGGCACTTTTTGACACAGCTGGGTCGTAGTCATCGAAGTGTGTCAGGGCTTTCATGAAAATTTCCGAGACGAGATCTTCCGCAAGCTCTTTTTTTCGCCCAACGCGAAAAAATACGTACCGATAAATACGGGCCGCATTTTCTTTATAAAAACGATCAAAATCCGCGAGAGCATGCTTGGTAGGCATAGCGGAAACAGAATATACCCAAAAACGAAAAAACGGTAACACGTACCGTCTTTTAGTGATGTTCTGTGCTGGATTGTCTACCGACCAATGCCATGGCAAACACAGGAAGGATCACCCAACAAGCTTTTGCTGTGTCACTCACAAAGAGGCCGTACGTTGCCGGTGAAAGAAGGGCGGATGTATCTGCTGGAAAGAAAGAGAGGGTCACACTGATGAGTAGACCGACATGCAAAAAAGAGAACATGAGTACTTGCCAGAGCGGACCATGGGTTGAGGCAGCTCCAAGCGTGTGAAGCAAAGCGGATTGAGAAAGGAGAAAAAACAGAAGAATGAACAGACCTAAAAACACGGAAACTCGCAGAGCAAACGCATCGTTGATGGAGATGCTTGCGTTGAAATTTGTGATGAAGGGAACGTATTTCACTACGGCGAGTGAAATGTAGATGGAAACAAGGATGACGAGCAACCGATCACGTCCAAGGGAAAGTCCGTACAACAAGGAAGCAACAACGAAAAACAAAATGATAAAAAGGTCCCAGGTCGGCTGGAGCCAATTGACGCCGGACAAGAGCTGACCGACCTGCTGTGTATCGAAAACCGCGACAAACATGGGAACCGCGCGGTGAAAAATTAACGAGCGAAAGCAACGGCGGGAGCGGAGGCACGCAGATAGGTTGGTGTATCTGCAGAGACCATCCCTATCATTTTAACGGCTTTTGAAACATTGTCGAGCGCTTGTGCTTCACGAGAGGCGACTTCAAGCTTCTGATTGGAGATCGTCAGTTCATGAATCTGCGTTTCAAGGTCACGCATTTGGTATCCTTTGCCCACCGATCCGTTGATCTGAACAATGTACGCCAGTGCCATAAAAAGCACGAGCGCAAACGAAGTGGCATTCGCGAGCGTTGTGTGCTGAGTCAGCACAGCAAACGCGGTACGAGAACGCGAAAGCGATGGATTGGATTGAGCAAAAGTATTCATAGTTCACGTCCGCTCCGCAACTCGCAGCTTCGCGCTGCGTGATCGTGGATTTCGGCGGACCTCCTCCTCACTGGGAACCAACACCTTTTTGGTGAGGATCTTCAGTGTGTGTTTTTGTTCTTCTGCCTTGAAGAATTGTTTAACGATCCGATCTTCGAGTGAGTGAAAAGAAATGATCGCAAGCCGTCCACCGGGTTTGAGAAGCGAGACTGCGTCGGGTAACACCCGTTCGAGTCCGCCGAGTTCATCGTTTACAGCGATGCGAAGCGCTTGGAATGTGCGGGTTGCTGGATGGGCGGGACCGTGCCTTCGCACAACCGTTTCAACTCCTTGTGTGAGGTCGGAGGTAGTTGCGAAGGGGTGTGTTTTACGGATTTCGACCAGTGCCTGAGCAATGCGACGTGCCTGTGGCTCTTCGCCATACACCCGCAAAATCCTCGCCAACTCATCTTCGGAAGCCTCATTCACCAGTTCAGCCGCTGTCGCGCCGCCACGCTGGTCATACCGCATGTCTAACGGTCCGTCAGCTTGGAAAGAAAATCCCCGACCAGGGTCGTCGACATGTGCCGAGGAGAACCCGAGGTCAAGAAGGAGACCGTCAACTTGAGTAACTGCATGAACATAGGTTTGGGCGAGGAGGTTTACGTAACTATCCTCGATCAATGTCACGCGATCTTTGAACGGGGCGAGGTTCTTGCGTGCAAGTGCCAAGTTGCTAGCATCGCGATCGAATCCGAGTAAGCGGCACCCAGGCAGGGCAGCTAACACTTTGCCGGCATGCCCTCCCTGCCCCACGGTACCGTCAACGAACCATCGGTCTTCCGGCCGTTGTCCCGCCTGCGAACCGTTGGGTAATGATTGGTTCACAGACAGACATGGGCCGACGAGATACTCCAGCACCTCGTCAACCATCACTGGCACGTGTTTTGGAGTGTCCATATTACACTCCGAGTTCACCTAATTTCTCGGCAATGTCGCCGACTTCTGTTTCGGTTGCAGCCTTGTAGGCGTTCCACTTGGCTTCATCCCAGAGTTCCAAGCGGTTGTACAACCCAGCTACAACAACGGACTTTGTAATCCCGGCGTACTGCCGAAGGTATTCCGGCAACACAATCCTTCCCTGCTTGTCGACCTCCGCGTCCATGGCACCCGCAAGCATGAGTCGGGCGAAGGCGCGCGAATTGGACTGCCCCAGGGGCAAACTGGCTAACTTTGCTGCCAACTTGTCCCACTCCTCCTTGGGGAACAGGAAAAGCGAAGCGTCGAGACCTCGCGTCACTACGGCCCCTTTTGCGAGGTCCCCACGGAACTTCACCGGGATCGCCAACCGTCCCTTGTCGTCGATGGTATGGTTGTATTCGCCAATGAACATGGCCATAGCGAGTTGAAAGCTGCCAAGTGGCGCTCTTTTAGTAAAAAAGAAGCGGACATCGAACCGACTGGCCCGATCCCCACTTTGTACCACTTGGTACCCTTCCACCCCATCATAGACCCACATCCACCCATGGTCAACCACTTTGCTGTGGATAAGTATCAAGCAGTTGATTACAGACTCGAGTGATTGACAAACCGGTCCCTTTTGGCTATAATCTGCCGCTGTTCTTTCGCTTCCCAAACACACATATTCAAACAACATGAGGTGATGGATGCCCCACGTACGTCGCCGGGTCAAAATCGAGATGGACTGGCCCTGCAGTTCTTGCGGGACCAGCAACAAGGGCCGCAACACGGTTTGCACCAACTGCGGAAACCCGAAGGAAGGTGGTGACAAGAAGGAAGCCTACGTGCTTCCCACGGACTTGGCAGGTGCGGAGGTCAAAGACGAAGGGTTACGGCGCATGTTCAACGCTGGCCCCAACTGGACCTGCAAACACTGCGGGTCGGACCAACGCCGGCCGGATGGAGCATGTCTCCAATGCGGTGCGCCGGAAAACGATCCGGTGAATCCGGAACAACAGCACCCGGATGTCGCACCACCGCGCCCCACTCCTCGGCGGGCCGAACCCGTCTACGAAGATCCCTATCCTCCCGCTCCGCCGCCTCCCGACTGGACCCCAATCCTCACCATCGGTGGAGGCATCACGGCAGTCATTGCGGTTGTCGCCCTGCTGTTCTTCCTCTTCTGGCCAACAGAAAAGGACGCTCGTGTGGCGAGCATCCACTGGACGTACACGTCTGCACTCCACCAACGCTTGGTGAATACCGGCGAAGGATGGCAGAAAGATGCGCCGGGTGGCATCTACGCCGTTTCTTGTGAGAAGCGCAAAAACGGCACGCACGACTGCAACCCACACGACTGCGAGTGCCGGACGGTCTACGACACCTGCTACGACCAGTGCCCGAACACTGGCACAGTCCAGTGCAACCCACGCGACTGCAATTGTCACATCGACCGAAGCAGCTGTGTGGAGGACGGGGCCGGTGGAGCAGACTGTGATGAGGTGTGCGACACCTGCTACGACGACTGCCCTGCCACGGGTACGCACGACTGCAACCCGCACGACTGCAACCCGCAGCCGAAGTGCAACACCTGCTATGACCAGTGCGACACCATCGAGGAGTGGTGCACGTACAAGTACGACACATGGCCGGTCATCGACACCAAGGTCACGTCCGGGTCCTCGCACGAAGTCGCCTGGCCACCGCTGGCAGCCGATGGGAGCAACGACCAGCGGCTCGACCGTACGGAAACGTACGAAGTCGTCCTCTCCGACGAAAGAGAGCGCTGGACCTACCATCCATCCACTCTCTCGGACTTCCGACGCTTCACCACCGGCGAAGGGTGGCGCGTGAAGGTCTCCTTGGCCGGCGGTTGCGACCCGATCGCTCCGCTTGCCGCAACCACGTCACCGTGACGTGGTGTTTTTAATCGCTGATTTGAGATTACCAACTGATTTCACCTTTGGTGAGTTCTTCCGTGAGAGACGCATCGCCCCACTCTGCGAGGCGAGTGAGCGTTGCAGCGCGCTCGTCGGCGGTGGCGGCGCGAGGGAAAGTGCTACGGATGCGGAGCGGGTCGAACGTGGCCGTGTTAGTGCCGTCGTCGTTCCAGGTGATATGAATGGCAAGTGATTCGTTTTGATCGGTGCCGATTTGATCGAAAATGAAGTTACCCATCGAGTAGGCAATGAACCCGCCGTTGTAAAGTTCAATGGGTTGCAAGACATGCGGATGGTGGCCGAACACTATATCCGCGCCTGCGTCGATGATTGCGTGGGCGAGATCGGTTTGTCGGCTACTTGGTGTATGTGTGTATTCAGCACCCCAATGAACAGAAACAACAAGGACATCACCGAGTGTATCTGCCTCGGTCACATCTGCTATGACTTCCTCTTTTGACTTTGCTCGCAGCAAATCTTCGTACGCGAGAAACACAAATTTCTTTCCACGCACGTCCGTAACCACTGGCGTCACATCGTTTCGGTAGTCGCCAATGGGCGAAAATGATCCTGCCAACAGCGTCGCAACCGAGTCTTGCCAACCCGCTAAACCATAATCATCCACGTGATTATTCGCTACGGACAAATGTGTGAAACCCATTTCATGCATCGCCGCCACACCGACCACTGGGTCACCCTTAAAGTAAATAGACTTCCCCGTACTTGCTGTAGAACTCGTTAAAACACTTTCTAAGTTTCCGAAAACGATGTCGCTCCCCGAAAGCACGGTGCGTGCGTCGGAAAACGCTTCCGGAATCGTCGTCTTGGCAAGCGCTGTGGCCACGGCACGGCCCAACATCATATCCCCTACCGCTGACAAGGTGATGGGTGGAATCTCTGTACCGCGTCCAACCGCCGCCGCGACATATGACAAGAAGATTAAGTAGCTTGTCCCAGGTTGTGCTGGGTCGCCAAGCAACGCATGACTCGTTCCCTCCCAGACGAGCTCGGGAGCAAACCCTTGTCGGTCTGACCACAACAAATAGGTGTCCACACCAAAGGGTGTGTCAACGTACTCGGACGTGAGGGCATCAATGCGATCGTATCGGCGCGCAGCCATGTGTGCGAGAGTCTCTGCGTCGTGTGAACGTGACGTCGCTTCGTCCAGTTCGTGCGCAAAATCCACGCTCGCCACAACCAGTGCATCCTCCGGCAATAACTGATCAAGCGTCAACACAAGCGAACGCGCTTCCTCTTCACCAGCGGATGATTTCGCTATCACTGGTACGATACGCACTCCAGGGAACAAGCGTGCTATGTACGCAGCTTGCACGCCAATGCCATGCTCATTTTTAAAAGAATCCGGCTCTTCATCCGCCACCTCAAGCGAAACCAAGCGCGACACGATCGCATCATCTGTTTGCACAGTTCCCACTCGTGTTTGCCATGTACCCCGTGTTGTTTGCACAACCGCTTCCCCTTGATTGAGGTGGGCCGGGCTCACCAGCACAATAACGGAAGGACTCGTTCCTTCCGCAATCTCCGTCCAAAAATCCCCAAGCGAGTCGGCTACGAGTGTGTGGTGTGGAAGAAGAGCGGCAGATACAGCGGAAGCGAACGGATTTTTTGCAGGCAAAGACAGTGCTTGTGCGGCACGCTCAACTTGTTCAATACCGTCGATGTTTTCGAGCGTAAAGATATTCGCTGAGGCGCGACTGGTTTCCCCACCCAACGATGGCGTGGTTTCGCTTGAGGAACGTGCATCAGACGCCACAAACCCATCATCCGAAAGACCGGATAGCAAATACCAGATGCCGATGCACACACCAAACGCCAAGAGGAGGGCGACCGTCGCCCTCCTCCAGGTGAATATCTTATTCGTGAATCGTAATGGTTTCAGATGACGAATGATTGTTTGTTTCTGGATCGCGTGTGGAGCGGATGTACACCGGCTCCGCTTCGTAGACGCCCGGCGTTACGACACGCGCGTAGTACACAAGGCGAGAGGAACCCTCACAAGAGTAGTCACTGTCTTGTGTCACAAAGAATGTTGCACGACCTTCCAGCACTTGAACCGGATAACTCACACACTTCTGTTCTTCCCACTGGTAAGGACTGTACACAGAGGTGACAAGTGACAACCCCGAAGGAATACTATCCGTGATCTCGTACGTTTCACAAGGAACATACTGATCTGCTCCAATGACTCCGCCTTGGTCGTCGGAAATCGCTTCCTCAGGTGACAGCATTTCTCCCGAAGGTTTCATCCATCCACACGCCACGTCCGGCAGTGTGTAATCAACCTGAATTTTTACTAAGTCACCTTCTGCAAACGATGTGGTGACGCCTCCATCGTTTTCATACGTGCGCACCACGCCGAGCCGTGACTCGACGGGAGCGTTCGGGTCAACGACAGGTGTGAGATAGCGACTGACCGCGAGAGCCACACCTTCTACAACCGAGAGATCGAGCGATACAAGCTCTTCTGTATCGACAACGAGTGAGAAGGTTGGTTCCGTGGTATCGATGGCCTGTGTGTAACGCTGACCTTCGAGCGTATACTGCACGGTTGCGTTTTGGGTTGGAATGACAGGGAGCGTTTCGTTGAGGAAGAGGGCACGATCGATCGTGAGCAGCGTGTTGCCCGCGAACTTGTCGGCCACATAGTCCGAAAGAGCGTCGCGCTGTGGCTCACCAAGGGCTCCGGCAAGAACCGCGAGTAGGGCGGTCCACTCGGATGTTGTCTCTTGGTCTGGGCCAGCAAGATACGTATATCCGTTAACCGTCTCGGTTTCTGCCGCAAGCGCACGATAGAGAACACGTGCCGACTCATCATCACCCGCCGCATGCAACCCGAGCGCCAACCACAGGCGTACACCTGAATCATCCGGTGGCTGACTTGCAAAACGTTGTAGTTCCGTCAGGACTGGTTCATCAAGTGCCGCGAGGGCTGCAATCCCTTCCGCGGTTTCCATGGGCGTCAGAGCTTTGCTGTTCTGATCTAACTGACGAGAGAAGTAGCTGATCAAGTCTTTCGCATAGAACGGACTGTCCGTCCCAAACAAAGCCATCTTCGCCGCCAAGTCATACTCCGGTGCCGCATATGCAAGAAGCTTGATGCCGCCTTCTTGATAGGTCGCAACCGCAATTTCCGGCACGGAAACGTCCGCATCGAAGTAGGTGTTTAGCAGATGCGCACTGACGTAGCGCGCCACCTGCTCATCCACACGTTCGCCCCACGATCCATACAATGATTGCAGTTCGCTATAGTAACGACCACGTCCACCATCCACAAACGTAAGGGTCGTCATACCGTCCGTTGCTCCCGACACCGTCTGACTATTCCCAGACAACAGAGCAGAGGCAACGACGGGCTTCACCAATCGCGACTCGACGATAGAGACCGTGCGGGTAATGGTGTCCTTGAGTGTTCCTGTTTTTCCTTCAATGGTTACCTCGTGTTTCCCAAGTGGGAGGTCTGGAAGCACAAGACGCAATGTGTCTTCCACGGTCACGAGTCGGCGCTCCTTAAAGTCGACATCCGGAATACGAATCTCATATTCCACCATGTCTTTTGGTGCCACAACCGTTCCCGCAGCCCGCACCAACATGGTTGGCTGGTCATCATCCAGATAGGTTTCGCGCAAAACGGGTACAAGGAAGAACGGGAGTGAAGCATTGATTGGAGCTTTCACGTCCCCCGCCTGCTTCCCTTCCACATCAATGGCCTGTGCGGTGACGCGCCACTGTGTGATGTTGTCCGGAAGTTTGATGGTTGCTTCTGCGGTTCCATTGCGACCCGTCTGCACCGTCGTGAATGCCGCCGTGTCCTTAAACTCGAAGCGACCACGGTCACCACCTCCACCACCACCTTCTGCCCCACCAGCAAAGGTCTTCAACTCGGCACTCACTTTCGTCGTGATCACTCCGGAGTCTAAGTGCTGATACAACTCAAGAAGCGGATCGACCTCTTCCGGCATCAACGTGTAAAACGCTTCGTCAACCACGTTGAGGTTCACTTCAGCTTGTACGGGTTTTCCGTTTGCATCCATGACTTCCACCATGACCTTTGCCTCACTTCCCGGGGCGTATGCGGTTTCCTCCGGTGTTACCTTTACCGTAAGGCGACGGAGTTCTTCATTGAGTTCAACACTGTACGGATTCCCCGAATTTCCCCAACCGTTTCCAACCTGCATGTAGGCACCATGACTGTAGAGCACACCATACACAGAGACGTTTGGAACATCCGTATCGAGGAATGGGAATGCGATACGCGCCCCCGAACCAACAAAGGTCTCACGAATACCTTGTTGTGCCTTGTAGTACAAGAATCGTTCACCTTCTGCCGGAACGTATGTCGAACCGTTCTGGTACACAGACAGATGGACTTCGTCGCCGACGTCGTATCCTTCAAATCGCCATTCATCTTCCGGTGCATCCTCGTTGTGCCAGGCCAGGTTCAAATTTTCTTCCTCTTCACGCGATCCATCCCGACGAGAAATCCAGGTGGTCGTGCTGTCCGTTCGACCGAGTTCATCGGTCGTGTTCAAAGACACATCATACGTTGCTCCTTCCACTGTTGAAGGAAATGTATACACCGCTTTCCCGTCTGCATTTGTCACCATGGAGAAATCTCCCAAGCTCTTTTCTTTGCGATCGTAGGAATATTGCTTCACGGTGCGTTTACGAATGAAGTCATAGTACGTTCCCACTTCGTTTTTCTCGTACGTAATTTCCGTAATGGTTCCAGTGACAGTCTGACCGGCTCGTGTGGTTGGTGCAAACTCTTCTGCATCCCAAGAATCAATCGCTTGAGTGTTGCGAACAAGCACGGTCACGGTTGCTGTCCCATCTTTAATGTGTGTCTCTTCGTGCTGAGGGTCGATGTACACCTTTGGTCCAAACAACCGAACGTCTTCTGAAGCGGTAATATTCCCTTCTTCAGGACGATTCGGCACAACCGAGATACCCAGCATGCGCGGGTATCGGTCGTTATACATGTTTGGACATTCACCAATGTTCTCCGACACTCGATACGTGTCGCTCGCGTTTCCTTGGCTGTCGAGCGTTAACACTTGGTCGTAGCAGCCCATGGTGACGTGCACCGGCAAACCCTTTACCGGTGTGCCTTCAAAAAACGCTCCATGTACCGTAAACCCGACTTCCTCACCAATGTACATGGCATCTTTGTTTGTTGTGACACTCAACGTGTACGCCGGCTTCACATACTCTGAAACCGTAATTTGATGCATGGCCACGGGCATCCAAACATCACCCACACGTGTAGCAACACCGACTTGATACGAACTTGGCGCTGCACGTTTCAAGGAAAGTTCTGCCAAAAATGTTCCATTATCCGTAACCGGAACATCCATTTCATCAAGCGTGTCCGTTGGGATTTCATCAGAAGCTGACCCTCCAACCCACACCCGCACCTTTTCTGGGCGTGTGCCGTCCGCGCGTGCTTCAACATACCCCCACACGTTCACGGAATCTGTTGGCTGATAGAGTGGCCGATCTGTATACAGATACGTCCAGTGGTCGCTCGTAGAGCCTTGCCCTGAATACGGACGCGACTGACTGTCCCAAACCAGGCGTTGACCACCGCGTTTGTTGTACACCCAGTGGCGTCCCTCAAGCGAAAGGACAATTCCCTCTTCGCCTTTTTTCACCACAAGCAAATCTGATTGGTCTTCTTTTGCGGGAACAGACCCAAGTCCATCCGCATTGGTTTGAGCGGAAGACGTGTCGCCATCATAGGTGATGGTTGCTCCCTCAAGGGGCGCGTTTGTTGCTGCGTCGTTGGCCCACACCAATGTTTGGTCAACCGCGCGTGACACATACGCCGTCACATTGCTTGATGCAACAAGCGACCAGTCGTGTACGTCGGAAAGCGAGTAATCGATGAGGTAATAGCCTTCCTCGAATGGTTCCGGAAACACCAGAAAGTTCTGCCACTGAATTTGTGTAAACGTCGGGTCTACCTCAAAGGCGACCGGGTAGGTTGCACCGTTCATTAAATCCTCCGCCGTAGCAAATCCACGCCAATCCATCCCTTCCCGTGCTTCTCGCAGCAGGGAAAGATAGGTGTTCAAATCCGGCAATCGATAGACTTTCGCATGAACAGGACCATCTTTTGCTGGGTCATCAACCCACTTCCAAGATTCTGTGTAAAAATCTTGCCCAGGCGAAGTCGTGAGGTAATGCTGAACACCGAAGTTAATCCCGTCATCATCTTTTTCCGCTGTTTCAAACGTGATTTCGTAATCTTCCCCCAATGTTCCATCTCCACCAACCACCGGCAAATCTTTCGACAAAACAACGTGGTAGACCGTCTTTGGGAGGAGTGGATCTTCCGGGACAAACACAAATGATCGGCGTGAATGTTCTACGTGACCCTTCACAGTAGGAGTGATGGTCAGCGCGCGTTCAAATGCATCTTCGTCCACGTTCTCCTGACTGAATTGAAACTCGAACGCGGAATCAAGTGGCACTCCCTGTGTTTGGTGCCCCGGGATGGCGCCCGTGACACGGAACGTCCCTTTCACTTGAAACGCCCAGTTGTAGACGCGAGGAACTGTCTGTCCGTCGGGCCACGTGGCACTGGTCGCCAAACCGACATGCACCAATTCATCCGCGGACAACGGTTTTTCAAAAGCGATGCGCAAAGAACGGTCCGACGCTGCTTCAATCGTCGGTGTATTATCCTTGTCTGTTTCAATCACCAGGTCTTGCTGGATACGAACCAAGTTCACCTCCGTTTGACTTTCCAAAATAAACGCAGAGTTTGGATCAACTCCCGATGCATCTGACTGTTCTGGAGTGAGGGTAAATTGATCAAACGCATACACGGGTTTCACACCAAAAAACGGCTGGAGGACCAACACAGCAATCACGATAACCGCAAGGGCTGGCACACTGGCAAGCGCAAAGCGGCGACCGAGGACAGAAGAAAACACAGCAAAAGAAGGGCGAGACATACGTTGTGCCTGCCGAGCTTCTTTGAGGCGCATGAAAAGCGCTTCCTTGAACCCCGGACGCGGCGTTGGATCAATGGAATGAGCGCGAGCGTTAAAGTGCTCGCTCATTTCATCCAACGACGGGTCGGTCGATGTATTACGTTCGTCGTTCATAGGGTTTGATACAAGGTTCCGCATTTGGCAAGTGCTCGATGGAGAATGACACCGGCATTGTTGGGTGTTACCCCGAGAGCAGCGGCAATTTCTGTGTTTTCGCACTGTGCGTAAAACTTCATGGTGACCGCCATACGCTCACGTTCGTTGAGCTGTTCGAGACAGGCTTCGAGTTTTCGGCCAAGAATATCTCGGTCGATTTCATCGGGGGCGGATGGGAGTGTGCTCGGTCGGTCGTGGACCGTTTCATCGAACGCATCGGTAGGTTTTTTCGTACGGTGGTAATCCGTCACTCGATTGGTGGCAATGCGATAGATCCACGCACTCCAGGATGTCTTCCACACAAACGATTGTCGGTGCGTAAACGCCTTGGTGAAGACATCACTCGTGAGGTCCTCGGCGATTTGTTTGTGCGTCACACGGCGAACCACGAAAGCATAAATTTTGTCGAAGTACCGCTCGTACAAAACCTCAAAAGCACGGTCTTCGCCTTGGTTCATCCGTTTCACCAAGTCTTCATCAGATAATGCGTCGTAGGCGGCATGCTGACTCTGGAAACTTCCAAGCAAATCCGTGGCAAAACGCAAAATCGCGTTCCACACAGATTCAAACGACCAAACATCCGCCGAATTACGCATCATACCAAAACAAAGGCTTTTAACAGCCCAAACAAAGCAATCACCAACCAAACAGCATTGAGCACCACTGGCTGCCAATTTTTCTGTGCGGCAGCATCTACCATAATTCCCGCCGCCCCCGTCGCGTTCAACACCTGAAACCAGACAGAGGATGCCGACCACACCTCAAGCGTGAGCAAAGCGTACGCCAACAAAATTGCCCCAACACCATACCACCCAACCCCTTCCGTCCATGTGTTTGGTTTCAACATACAGAAAGCCTTACGCCGGAATAATCCAAAATGCATTCTGTCCTCGCTTCTTGGTTTCTGATTCGATTTTCTTTTTCATCTGCTCCAGTGCGTGCGCAGCCAGCGCCTCTTCCGGAACGCCACTATCACTCAAAAAACTACGCAGGAATCCCATCATAGTACTCATCTTTTCCTTTCCCAAACCAGAGGATTCTAAAAGACGAATAATGTTTGGTACAGATTGTTGCAATGCTTTTCCCACCGCAGCTTTGCGATCCATACCCGCTGCTTCAAACTGGAGAACGAGCTGCTCGGCATCGGAAGTGGGGCCCAACATAAATCGTCGGACCTCAGCAACCGTTTGTTCATACTGATCACGCATCCATTGCGCACGCACTTCCAAAGCCGCCCGCGCAAAGGTGTTGTCGATATTATAGCTCAATAACCGATCCATGGCTTCACGTGTAAGCGTCATGGTTTTTATGTCGACCGCATCAAAAATCTTGTCCCAGTCCATGCGGTCTCGTACAAACTTTTTGTCATCGTACTCACGCGTCTTCACCTTCACGAGCACATCGCGACCATTCGCGTCTTCATACAGCGCCATGAGCCCCTCTACGTTACGCACGTTTCCTTCTTCCTGCGCGAACCGATAAATTTCAGCCACGGTCATGTCCGGAAATTGACCGGTCATGTCTTCCGCGGTTGTCGCCCCAAGACGTCGTGCTGTTTCTTCCACTGCTTGCCAAGAATCCATGGCCGCTGTTTCCGTATCGATACTGTTCAACAACACAAGTTTCTCTTCCCCACCGTAGTCCACGATGTGTGCATCTCCCGGCAAGATAATCTCAAACAAGTGCGTTTTCTTTGGATCGAGCGCGGCAAGATTCATGCGTGCCAACATCGCGTTCGCTGGTTTTGTGTATCCTGTGTTTTCAAAACTAAACTTTGTGGCTACACGCCACCTTCCTTTCCAGTGATACACCACCCCCAGAGAACCATTCGCCTTCTCAAATACTTTTTTCGGCTTGACTTCGAGTCGATCCAACGGAATTTCATCTCCCGCCTTGTGTGTCTTTTCAAACGGACGGGCGACAATGTTCCCTTCCCGGTCTATGATCAGCCCACGGAAATGACGCAACACCGGGTACGGTTCCCACATGTTGCCAAGCTCCGTCACGCCCGAATAACTCGCAATCATCAACCCCTCGTACTCACCATCACCATACTTCGTTTCCACAAGCGACTGCTGCCGAGCAAACTCAATAAACGTCAACAAATCTTTTCCCTTTGGCAAATCTCTCTGCAACAAACACTCATGCATCTTGAGCACTTCCGGTTCCTCTGCAGAAACGAGTTGCATCTCCGGGTAATACATTCCCCAAAGTCTTCCCTGCAATTCAACCCCCGCATCGAGCACAGCCGCCCCCGTCGCCAAGTCCACCACAGGCTCGTGTTCATGTGTATGACCACCAACCACAAGGACACCTGGGTCGTGCGCCACGGTTTCGGGAAGTTTGTACACTTCGTTACGCCCCGCCACGAAACGCCCACTACGAGCACCGTGGGTAATCATGAATTCCTCATTGCCACCAAGCGTCTCGTTCGCGCGAGGAATACGCGGCAACGACGCGTGGGCAACCACCAAATTTTTCCACTGCGCAACCACCGGGGCTTTCTCCAGCATGTCGATGATGCGGCCAATGGATTTTTCACTCAAGCGCTTACGCAACTCTGCCGCCGTGGACTGTGTCTCACGCGAACCGCCCTTCGGGTCGCCTTTCAAAATTTTAAGCAAGTTCTCGTCATGATTCCCTTTGACTAAAATCGCTCGTCCACTTCGCACCAATGCTGTGATGTAAATAACCGCTTCCGCATCATACGGTCCGCGGTCCGCCATGTCTCCCACAAACACAATTTTGCGTTCAGCCACACCCTCTTCCTTCTCCAAATTCTCGCGTCTCACACGCCCGGCCAGTTCACGCATCGACTTGTAACACCCTTGTACGTCTCCCACGAGCAACATGGGAATGTCGTCCGGAGCATCGCGCTCGATTTGGATCGTAGCGGTCTGCTGATCTTCCGGGGCGACAAACAGATCTGTCACCGGGAACGATCGCTCTTGCTTCTGAGCAGATTCTTGAAGTTTTACTTTAAGTGGAGCCGCTAGATATTCCGCTCCTGCTGGAAGGACGAGGACAGACGTCAAATTCAAAGACGCTCGCTGGCGCAAGATGAGTGACGCAACATCCATCACTGCTTCTTCCGAGAGCTCTGCCCCCAGCCGAGCCGCCACGCGTTCCACATCCACAAGCTGGTGCGGCAAAAAATTGCGCTCCAAAAATAGATCACCGCCTTCGCGGGTGTAAAACAGGGTTGTTCCAGCCTCAACGGAAATACGGCGCGGTTCACCTTCTCGCTGCTCCGGCACGAGTCCGGACTCAAGAGCAGCAATGGCTGTTTCCGCTACACGTGCTTCCTGACGGAATTCCACATCCACCTTCCGTTCCGCCACTTCCTCCGCTGGAAGCTCAAGACGGACTTTGTCGCGTGGACCCACCGAGTGAACCCAGGCAATGCGATTATCTGTTTCAAGGGTGCGCTCTGCAATGCGCACTTGGCTGCGACGATTTCGAATTTGGGTGGCCCCCGCGGTTCGTGCACGTGTCGCATCACGCGCGATACTTTCTTCCACACTCGTCGCCATCACCACCGCTTGAATGCGCGCTCCTTCTTTCACCGCCAACTGGATGAATCGCTCACGTGTTTCCTCCGTTAAATTTAATGCATCCACCACGGCTACTCTTCCACGCGACAACCGCTCTTTCACCAATCGCTCCGCAAACCCAAAGGCTTGTTTTGAAACCACTTGGTTGCGCTCATTGTTTGTGAACTCACCACGAATGCGGTCCGTAGAAATAATCGCATCCTGAGAAAAATGTTCAGCAGCAAATGTCGACTTCCCACTCCCGGGCAAGCCGATAAGCAACACAAGCGTTTTTGGCTCAATGCGAATCTCTCGTGTGGGTTCACTCTCCCGCGATGGTTCCATCTCTCGACTCCCGCCGTGGTCACGCATACACAAAAGACAATAACGTCTTTAGTATAACAAATTACGCACGCTTGGACGATGTCGGAAGAAATGTCTTTTTTCGCAAAACGCGATGGTACGCCACAGCAAATCGATGGGCTTCGTCACGAGCCCGTTGAAAGAGTTCTTTGCCCGCACTCGCGGCTTTCGCGAGCGCCTCGTCGCCGCGGTCGAAGACGAGTCGGTCTTGTTTGCGATCGAATCCTTTTGCGAGTCCGACGATGGGTACACTCACCCCAAGCTCTCGCATCACGTCGTACACTTTCCCCATCTGCCCCTCACCTCCATCAATGACCATCAACTCTGGTAGTGGCCATGCGCCCGGCTGCTCCATCCCTCGCTTCAAACGACGCCGCAGCACCTCTTCCATCATCGCAAAGTCGTTGCTTCCCTCCACGGTTTTGATACGAAACTTTCGGTAGAGCTGTTTCGCTGGCTTCCCCTGCTCGAACACAACCATCGAACCAACGGCCGAAGTCCCGGAAATATTACTAATGTCGTACGCTTCGATGCGTCCGTTCAAATCCACACCCGAAGCCCCCTTCAAGTACAGCAATGGCTCCTCACGCATGATGAGCGCCACATCGTGAATATGTTCGAGTGAATCAATTTGATTCCGTAACTGCGCCGCCACTTCGTATCGCATTTCCGTGGCCGCCTGTTTCATTTCGCGCTTCATCTCACGTACCACCACCGACTTCTTTCCTTCAAAAAAACGTATGAGATTTCGAATGGTTTTACGGTAGTCTGCCTTCGAAATGCGCCCAGCGCACACACCGGGACACTGACCAATCTGCGCATTGAAACACGCACGCGCTGCTTTCCCCGGCACAGGCGGCGTACACGTGCTCCAAGGAATCGCTCGACGGATAATCTCCAACGCCTTTTTGAGCGCAAACCCATTTGGGTACGGACCAAACACGGCAAGATACTTACGCTTCGCCTTCTCACTAAGCGTTGAGTCGAACGGGTTGATTCCAATCTTCTCCAGATCATGCCCACGGATCAATTCCGGCCGGGGGAACTCCTCGTTCGTCATCACCAGATACAAAAACGTCTTATCATCTCGCAAGAGGATGTTATACGGCGGTCGGTGTTTTTTGATTTGGTTGGCTTCGAGGACAAGCGCTTCGATGACGGTGGGTGTTTCGAGATAATCGATGCGACGAATTTTTGAGACGAGATCTTCGATGCGTGCATCGTGTGCTTTAGTGAAATACGATCCGACTCGTTTCTTCAGAGATGTTGCCTTCCCGATATACAAAAGCGTCCCATCTTCTCCGTAATGAAAATACACCCCTGGTACATCCGGAAGCTTTCCATGCAAAATTGTGACCGTGGGAGGAATCATATTGACGACCGACGATAGATTGCCTAGTGTTTTGTTTGGAGAACCTCTCATGCCTACCCCCGAAGCTGGCTACTGCTTCATCGCCGCCCTTGTTGTTGTCGGAGTCCTCCTCAGCCACCTCGAACGTCCTTTCTTTTGACACCTCGTTCTACGTCAGACGCTTTCAGCGTCTTTTTTAATTGTTGATATGAAGAGTGGCAAGAACACGTTCTGGCTCTGCCCAGTCCGTAACATGCTCAGTATTTGCTTCGATCAAGTACACACGGCTGTCCCCTACACGATAAAACTCTGTGATCACACGAGAATCATCTTTCGAATGATCGAAATTCTTGTCTTGGTATTCCTCTGCCGTAAGGGTTGGACTGACGGCGTACACACGGGCAGGATACGACTCGTCACCTACGACAGCGTCGGTGGCAACAAGCACGTTCGCCCCTGGCACAGGAGCGAGAAAGTCGGTCGCTTTCACCGACCAAATCATCATTTGTGACCGACTCATGGCTGTCCCAGAACCAGAAACTTGATATAGATTCAATGCGTTTGTTGATGGAACATATTCCACATCCCAATCTGGTGGCAACTCAAAACTCAGTTCGCCCCACTTTGTTCGATAGAGTGCGACATCTCGGCGTGGTTGCGTGGGATACCAAAGATTTTGACTCAGTGTCCATTCACTGGATGTTGGGTCAGGAATCTGAGCTCCTGTTTCAAACGCATGATGTGCTTGGAAAAAATCATAAGGATTGATCCAACCAGCCAATGTTTCTGCTGTTTGGACGTATCCCTCGAGTTTTACTTCAGTTCCTTCGTAGACACCGAAGTGCAGATGCTGTCGTTCTCCGTCCGTGTCACGCGACTTGTCCACGCCAAGTTGGACTATGGTCTGCCCTTTTGTCACTGTGTCACCGAGGTGTACCGTCGCGGTGGACAACGCCACGTGACCATACAACGTCTGCACATCCACTCCATCAAACTGATGCTGCAGCACCATGACACCACCGTACCCAGACACCCATTTCTCGTACACCACGGTGCCGTCTGCAACCGCGCGGACAAACACAGGGTTCACATCCTTGCCGCTTAAGTTTTCACTCGGCCCTTCTGCATCCTCCCCCGTGTGATATCCCGTGAACCGATCTGCCGCATATTCTCCAAACCGTTTGTACACCGTCTCGTACCCAATCGTCCCGTTAAAGTCGAGCGGCAACACGACATCATGTTCAATGGGAGCAGAGACCGTTTCGGTCGCAGGTAGTGATTCAAGTTGTTTTAGGGTTGGCGTGCACCCAACTCCAAGGACAACAAACAGGATGAGAACAGAAGCAAGGGTACGCATAGATTATTTCTTCCCGCGAAGGATGCGTTTAAGATAGTGGCCTGTGTGGCTCTTTGCGTGACGCATAATATCTTCCGGTGTGCCATCCATCACGAGCGTCCCTCCACCATCGCCTCCTTCCGGGCCCATATCAATGATCCAGTCGGCTGTTTTGATAACGTCGAGATTGTGCTCAATGACAATGACCGAGTTACCCTTGTCGACCAGTTTGTGAAGCACTTCAAGGAGACGCTTTACGTCTTCAAAATGCAATCCCGTTGTTGGCTCGTCGAGTAAGTACAGCGTACGTCCGGTTTGACGCTTCGACAATTCTGCGGAGAGTTTCACGCGCTGTGCTTCTCCACCCGAAAGCGTCGTAGCACTCTGGCCGAGTTTGAGATAGCCGAGGCCCACTTCGCACAACGTAAACAGTTTGTCGTGAACCACAGGAATATCTTTAAAGAATTCTGCTGCGTCCTCGACTGTCATTTCGAGAACCTGAAACACATTCTTCTCTTTGAAGAGAATTTCAAGCGTCTCGCGATCGAACCGTTTCCCTTTGCACGTGTCGCAGGTCACGTACACCGTTGGGAGGAAGTGCATCTCAATAGCAATCTTCCCGTGCCCTTCACACGTTTCACACCGACCACCAGGCACATTGAAACTAAACCGGCCTGGTTTGTATCCGCGGTAACGTGCTTCTTCCGTCGCCGCAAACAGATCACGAATCGGCCCCCAGCACCCGGTATAGGTGGCAGGGTTGGAGCGTGGGGTACGGCCAATAGCGGATTGATCGATGAGAATGGCTTTGTCGATGTACTCAACTCCAAGAATCGCTTTGTGTTTCCCCGGCCGATCCTTACTGCCATACAGTCGGCGGGCAAGCTCCTTGTACATGGTGTCGTACACGAGCGTGGATTTTCCTGAGCCCGAAACACCCGTGACACAGACAAAGCGACGCAACGGGATATCAACATCCACATTCTTCAAGTTATTCTCCTGCGCCCCACGAATTTTGATGACATCTTTCGCAATCGAGCGCCGTTCGGCAGGAATCGGCACTTCTTTATCGCCACGCAAGTAAGCCGCTGTTAGAGATTTTTTGTCCTTAAAGACATCCGGCGTTTTTCCCGCGGCAACCAAGTAACCCCCGTGCACACCAGCACCCGGCCCAATCTCCACCATGTAGTCCGCAGTACGGATCGTATCTTCATCATGCTCCACCACAAGCACGGTATTTCCCAAATCTCGCAATGACAGCAACGTCTCAATGAGTCGTTCGTTATCGCGCTGATGCAACCCGATCGTGGGCTCATCGAGCACATAGAGGGCTCCGACCAAACGTGAACCCACTTGCGAGGCAAGACGTATACGCTGCGCTTCCCCACCCGAAAGCGTCCCCGCCATACGGTTCAGCGTGAGATAATGCAAGCCCACATCCATCATGAACTGCAACCGGTTCATGATTTCTTTCAAGATGGTCCCGGCGATTTCTTGTTGACGTTCGCTCAGTTCAATCGTTTTGAAGTACTCGACGGCCTTCTCAATCGAAAACGCCGTTGTCTGTACAATGGAAAGATTCCCCGGCAACCAGACATGAAGCGCCTCTGGACGCAAACGTTTTCCCTCACACACTTCGCACAAATCTTCACTAAACAACTCTTTCGTTCCAAGCCCATGGCACGTCTGGCACGCCCCATATGGCGAGTTGAACGAAAAGAGTCGTGGCTCGATTTCCGGGAACGCAAATCCATCGTTGGGACAACTAAACTTTGCCGAAAGCATGCGCTCTTCGTTGTCCGGGTAGACCACGAGCGCAATATCGTTCCCGCGCTGCACAGCCGTTTCAAGCGCTTCCGCCAAACGCTGGCGTCCGTCTTTAATCGCTCCCTCTTCCGAAAACAGCGATGAGACGGGAATCGTATCTACAACCACTTCAATGGTGTGCTGCTGATATTTGGTGAGTTTAATTTGTTGCGACAAATCGTAAATCTGCCCGTCGATACGCACACGCGCAAAGCCGGAGTTATAGAGATCGTAAAGCAGCTGATAGTATTCACCCTTACGACCCAGCACCACAGGAGCAAGAATTTTGATCGAACCCTTTGTAACTCCCTTCACCTGTTTTAGCACGACGTCTACCATTTCTTCGTTCGACAACTTTTGAATCTCCCGACCGCATTTCACACAGTGCGGCTGACCAATGCGCGCAAACAACACACGCAAGTAGTCGTAGATTTCCGTAATGGTGGCAACCGTTGAACGTGGATTGGCTGAGTGTGCTTTCTGATCAATCGAAATTGCCGGCGACAACCCCTCAATTTCATCGACATCCGGCTTTTCCATCTGTCCCAAAAACTGCCGAGCATACGCCGACAACGACTCCACATACCGACGCTGCCCTTCCGCAAAAATCGTATCAAACGCCAAACTCGACTTCCCCGAGCCAGACAAGCCGGTAATACAGATGAGTTGATTGCGCGGCAGCTCAAGACTAATGTTTTTCAAATTGTGCTCGCGCGCACCTTTGATGGTGATTTTGTCGTGCATAAGTGATGGATGACGAATCGAGAGGGTGACGAATCAATAGAAACGAATCAACGGATGGGCTACCAATGCTACGTATCTACGAATGGCAACGGATTACGGGCGGGGTGCGGGGACCCCGCCTATGATGTGTTACTTGGCTCCCGACGGACAGACCGAGGAACCACTTGGCAAACGAGTGTCTCGGAGGAAGGCTTCGTTAGATGCTCAGAGACTTCCGAGAGGCAAGGGGCCAGCCGTTATGGAAAGGCTGGACCCCGTCTCGTTTGCCAGGTGGTTTCGAGGGCCGAGGACGGGAGCGTGACTAGCTCCTGCGTATGCGTTCCTTCAGCTCTTTCTTGAGTTCAACAATCTCATCACGGAGAATGGCGGCGGTTTCGAAGTCGAGTTCGCGTGCCGCTTTTTTCATGTCGAATTCACGATCTTTGATGAGGTCTTCAATGTCCTTTGGGTCCACAGACACTTCAAGCTTCAACACTTTTCGCGCGCGCTCCTCGTTGCTTTCCATCTCTACTCCCAGCATCTCCCGAATATCTTTGATGTTTTTCTTTACCGTTTTTGGTGTGATGTTATTCGCCAAGTTGTGGGCGAGCTGAATATCACGACGACGCTTTGTTTCTTTGATCGCACGTTCGAGCGAACCCGTCATTCGGTCCGCGTACAAAATCACTCGACCATCTACGTTACGTGCCGCACGTCCAATCGTCTGAATGATAGACACCTCCGAACGCAAGAACCCTTCCTTGTCTGCGTCGAGAATCGCCACCAGAGTCACCTCCGGCAAATCGAGACCTTCCCGCAGCAAGTTCACTCCAACCACCACGTCATACTTCCCTTTTCGCAAGTCCGAAAGAATCGTAATGCGATCGAGTGTTTCTACATCAGAATGCAGGTATTGCACTTTGATTTGCCGCTCGGTTAAAAACGAAGTGAGGTCCTCAGCCATTTTTTTAGTAAGAGTGGTCACGAGAACACGCTCGCCTTTTGGAACACGAAGCATGATTTCGTCGATAAGGTCGTCGACTTGGCCTTTGTGAGTAGCATCAGGAGTGATGGGGCGCACATCAACTTCTGGATCAACAAGACCTGTTGGGCGGATAATTTGCTCCACAACCTGGTCACTGTGTTTTGCTTCGTACTTGCTTGGCGTTGCAGAAACAAACACGGTTTGACCCATTCTCTGTTCGAACTCATCAAACTTGAGCGGACGGTTGTCCTTGGCAGATGGAAGGCGGAACCCGTGCTCAATGAGCGTTTCTTTTCGTGCGCGGTCCCCTTCATACATACCGCCGATTTGCGGCACGGTCACGTGGGACTCGTCGATGAATAGCAAGTAATCCTTTGGGAAATAGTCGAGGAGTGTGTAGGGAGGCTCGCCGGGAGCACGACCATCGAAGTGACGCGAGTAGTTCTCTACCCCGTTGCAGTATCCAACATTCTGAATCATCTCAAGATCATACCGCGTGCGTCGAGAAAGACGTTCCGACTCCAACACCTTTCCTTCCGCATCGAACTGCTTGAGACGCATCGTGAGCTCCGCGCGAATATCTCTCAAGGCACGTGCCTGCCCTTCCGACGAAACCACGTAGTGCTTGGCTGGGAAAATCCACACGTCAGGTGGAGACTCCAGCGTTTGGCGAGTGATGGCATCGAGCACGGAAATCGTCGTGACTTTATCCTCCTCAAATGTGAGGCGGTACAACACTTCCTCATTCATTGGCATCACTTCAAGAACATCACCGCGTGCACGGAAATGTCCACGAGTGATGTCGGCCGTTGTACGCTCAAACTGCATTTCAATGAGTCTACGCACGAGCTCATTTCGTTTCAGCTCTCCGTTTTTTTGAACATGCAACACGGTGTTCTGATATTCTTTTGGACTTCCCAACGCATAGATACAAGAAACCGAGGACACGACAATCACATCACGTCGCGTAAGCAACGCTTGTGTGGCAGCATGGCGGAGCCGATCAATCTCTTGGTTAATCTGCGACTCCTTTTCAATGTAGGTGTCTGTCCGTGGCAAGTAGGCTTCCGGTTGATAGTAATCGTAGTACGACACGAAATAATGTACTTCGTTTTCTGGAAAAAATTCACGGAACTCATTGCAGAGCTGGGCCGCCAACGTTTTGTTGTGCGCCAATACCAATGCTGGTCGCTGCGTTTGTGCAATGACATTTGCCATGGTGAATGTTTTTCCAGAGCCAGTCACTCCGAGTAATGTCTGGAAACGATCCCCCTCACTCACGCCTTTCACAAGGGAGGCGATGGCCTTCGGTTGGTCACCCGCAGGTTGATATTCTGAATGAAGTTTGAACATAAAATACGTACAAAACGAGAACGCCCCAAGAGCCGAGACTCTAGGGGTGGGGATCGGTCATTTGTATTGGCAGCGTAACATGGCTTGCGAGTCATGACTAGGATTAAAAAGAATCAACAAGAAAACAGCCCAAGATGGACCGTTTTCTTCCTCCGTCATGCGAATCAGTTGGTTGAACTACCGAACCACCAACGTTCCGTCTGTCATTCCCATCGAACAAGTGAATGGGTAAGTACCAGCTTCCAGTGGTGCCAAAGCAATTTGATTATACCCAGGCCGCAGTGACTGTGAGACACCCAGCGTTGGAACAACAAGCGTGGAAGCACATCCCATTTGCTTCGCTCCGTAAATCTCCCATTTGGTAGGGACCCCCGCTTGAATGGTGAGGACATCAGGAACATAGGTTGCACGATTCGTCACTTCCATTTGGATGACCTGAGTGCCGTTCTCAATAAAGGCATCCGTAACGGTTTCCGCTTCCGTTGGTAGAGCGCGAGAAGGAGTCCAACCGAGCAGACGTGTACCATTCTGCAAATTCGACACACCAAGCACGACAACCAAGGCCCCAGCCACCCGTGTGAGACGACCAAGCCAAGGGCCTTTTGCGTAAGCCGTAAGCGCACCGAGCCCGAACAAGGCTGGCGCGGTTCCCAAGGCGAATACACTCATGACAAGCGCGGCTTGAACAGGGTTTCCTGTAGACAACGCATACAGTTGCATCGACTGTGTGAACCCACAAGGCAAGAAGTACGTGGCGACTCCGAGAACAAGTGGTACAGCGGGATGCGATGAGCTGCTCAAAGCATGAATGCGATGAGAGAGCCATTTAGGTGGACGTACGACACCCCACAATCCACGTGGAAATATCTCCAACAGATTAATCCCCAAGATGAGCATGAGGATGGCAATGATGATGACAAGGATGGCATTTCCTGTTGTCGACAAGACAAGCACACTTCCAAGCCAACCCGTGAGAGCTCCGAATGCGGCGAACCCAAGAAAACGACCGATGTGGAACAGGACGTGCGGTTGAAGTTTCTGGATGGGTGTCGCTGTCGGATTTCTCTTTGCTGCCGCAGATGAGACAGCCACAACAAGGCCACCAACGACGGCTGTACAAGACGAAAAGGCCGCCACTAACCCAATCAGGAAGATGGCACCAAGTCCCGAACCGGACTCAACGGTTGGGGAAAACGTCAACAAACCGAACTGTTTCAAGAGGAGGTACAGGGCCAGAACAAGCACCCCCATGGCTCCCACATGTTTCCATGAGTGTGATTCTTGAGACGGAATTGCCTCCGTGTCTGAAAACCGATACTTGGATAGCCCAACCGCTTTCTCTAAGTCACGAATCGTTAATGGGTGTGTGCGATTCGAAACAATGACAATCGTTCCATCTGTATGCGAAGCCACGACAGATTCAACGCCCTCTAGTGTTTTCAATGTGCGTTCAAGAACAATTTCGCAACTTGCGCAGGTGGTTCCACTCACTCGAAACGTTTGTTTAACGGACATAGCAGAACAAAATCAATAGACAAGATGTACAAAGCGAACATCAAAGAATACTCTATCGATTTAGTCTCGTTTGATGACCGTTAGGAGTAGACGCGGGTCAGGCGGGCGACCAAATGCTTGTATGAGTGCAAGCATGGGAGCTGATCCTTGTTGCGATGCAATGGAAAAGAATCCAACAACAAAGACAACACTCAACCATACCGTGACAACCGTGCTTGTCTGGTTCGTCTCTTGAATTTCTGCAATACAGTGAGCTACACAGACGACATCCATGCCGTGCGACATCGAGTGTCCACCGGATGAGATCAATAACAACGACGAGACGAAAGAAGTCCCGAGTATAGCTAGTCCAAGAAGAATGGAGGCGAAATATTTTTGCATGTATTACACACGCTCACTTGCGTGGATTTCCGACAAATAGGCAGCAACCTCATCGGGAACTTGACTGCGCCAGTCACCACCCGCTTTCAGCCGCGATCGAATTTCTTTTCCGCTGATTCCGGGTACCTCTTTAATCGTCTTCAGTTCGATACCCAAACCTTCAAAACACACCCGTGTAGCCTCGTTTCCTGTCCAAATCATATGTACCTCCCCGGCCGTCTCCAGCACCGACTTGGCCCAGGCTGCGTCGGATGCCTGGTCAGGAACTTCTACAAACGAAACATCAAAAAGAGGAATGATATTCTCACCTTGCAACGCACGCTGAATCATTTCTTTCCGTTCTTCAACCGTAAACGGATGTTCGGGAGACGGTTTCTCATTTGCGCTTCCAATAGCAATCACAATGCGCCCACACACTTTTGTCATCCCTTTAATGACAAGCAAATGTCCTTTGTGGAAGGGTTGAAAACGGCCGATAAACAAACAGGTGAGTGCGGACATAGTTATTCTTTCTTACGGTCACCGTCTTCGTCAGACGCGTACGAATCCTTGACTTGTCCATCTCGAAACACAACGGTTATATAGCTACCATCCACGCTCTGTGCAACAGCAAGCAAACCCGTTGGAGAACCATCCCGAGCAAGTGGAGCGGTTGGGTCTGCCATGAAGTCAACATCCTTAATGTCAGACGCAAAGCGAACGATGGGCGTGCCGTCCGCCAAACCGATTCCCCCTCGACCTTGAATCAGATTGTACTTATCGAAATACGCATGACTCAGGTCATTGCCTGTCTCATACAGATCGATAAACCGCTTTTCCGGGTGACGTGGGTGTGAGTCGGCTCGGCGCTCTGCTGCCTTTGTTGCCAACTTTACTGCATGCTTCTCTGCTTGTTCCCATGCAGCCTGTTTCAGCGAAAGTTCCGCTTCTTCCTCAAGTAACTTTCTCTCAGCCGCAAGCACATCACCAAGTTCTGCGTTTGGCTCCCCATGTGCGTTTGTATCCAACTCTTCGTGGCTTGCTTTCACGGCGGCCAAAGCGGAACGTGCGCGCTCGACGGCCGCAAGTTGTTCTTCGTATTCTCGCTTTTTGTCGTCCGCAACTTCTCGCGCATCGACGGGATCCCAGGCAGAGTCTCGCTGTTCCTGTGCGGTTGGAGCCGCCATGGCTGGTTCCACACCCACAGCCCCTTTTGCGATTCCAAGGGCCAATAAGACATTCATTCCCATGCGTTCTAACTTTCCCATACAAGCAATAGTGAATATACCAAGAGTATAGCGACGTTTTTCGCTCAAGGCGAGTGGCGCCCCACCAACACGCGGAACTGATCTCCGCGGTCTTCAAAATTCTTAAAGAATCCGTAGCTCGGCGAGGCGGGAGAGAGCAGACAGACCCGCCCCGATGGCACGCGAGCCACACATGCCTCCACTGCTTCGGAAAGCCCACTCACCGCTTGATATGCCACGCCGTGTGCCTTGAATTCTTCCTGCATGTGTTCCCCTCCCGGCAACACAAAAACGAGGGTATCTGGACACTTGGTTAGCACTTGAGCCAACTCAGAAAAATCGTATCCTCGGTCCTTTCCGCCAACAATAAGCGCACCAAGCTTCCCTTCAAACGCAGACATGGCTGCCATGGCTGCTTGTGGCACTGTTGAGATGGAGTCGTTCACAAACAGAACTCCTCCCACTTCTCCAACAGGCTCAAGTCGATGCGGCAACGGTTGAAACGAACGGAAGGCAGTCTCCAACACGTCTTCGCTTACCTCAAACCTTCGTGCGACCGCCACGACCGCGCGGGCATTTTCTCGGTTATGTTCACCAAACAAGGGCAATAGATCTATTGCAGAAGAGGAGAAATCGTTGCAAGCGATGGATTCAGACTCAACTTCGCGTGCTGTATCGACAAGCAAAGAGAAACGCGAATCATAAATATAAACATCTCCTTCTCTTTGTCGGCGCACGAGGTTTAGCTTCGCATTCCAGTAAGCATCCACACCACCATGATAGTCCATGTGCTCCGCATACAAATTCAGCACCACACAAATATCTGGGCCAACGGTCACATCCATGGCTTGATAGCTCGATGTCTCACAAACAAATATCGTGTCTTCAAGAGCATCAACACGTGCCAGCGATGGCACACCAATATTTCCAACAAGTTCTACAGGTAACCCTGCGGTCCGCAACGTGTGTGCCAACAACGAAGCGGTTGTACTCTTCCCTTTTGTACCCGTGATGGCGATCACACATCGTTTTCTTTTTCGCTCATGGAAAAACAAATCTGTAGATGATGTCACTGGCAGCGCACGCTTGTTTAGTAACTCAAAACAAGGGTGTGTCGGCGGAATACCTGGGCTTTTAATAACAACCGTATCATCTGCTGCCTGTCGAACTGCATCCTCAAGTGAGACAGATGCGTACAAAGTATTATCATCAGCCCCGAGCACCTTTGCGGTTGGAACCAAACGTGCCAAGCAATCCATGGCCGCTTTTCCCTCTCGCCCAAGCCCGAGGACAAGGACGTTTCGTCCCATCAAATCAGAGAGTGTCATAAAACCATTGGTAGTCATCAGGAGTTGCGTGCACCGTTGAAACCTGTAACACACGCTCAATGAGTGCATCCATGTCTTCCACCGTTCCACGCACTTCTCGCCTAAACCAACTGAGCACTGGCGAGTCCTCGCTGTGCTCTGCCTCCAAGGCTAACTCAAGTGCCACAATCACTTCCTCTGCCTCACCAACGCATTCGAACGGTTTGTTTTCTCCCAATCCACACAAATCACGGTACAGTGGCAGCAACGGACGTGACTCAAACAAGTCGCGACCAAACAGTTGGCGCAACTCTTTCGGGTTGAGGAACGCCGCAAACGCCGCGTAGGCAAATGCGCACTTTGGGCACTCGCCACACCAACGTTCACCTATCCCTGTGGCCCCTTGCTTGAAATGGCGGTTGCAACTGGTAATCGTTGCACGCACCTCGGCTGGAGCCAAGTGAATGAACTCACGCACAATGAGCAGCTCCGACAGGGGGCGCAGCAAGCTGAAGAACCGAATATCTAAAGCAACCGTTGTTTTCACCAACTCAGCAAATGTTTTCTCAAACGCAAAACTCTTCGACCATTGATGGTTTACTTCCACACCATCTACCACCAAGTTCCCTGAGTCTGAACTACGTTCGTTGGACAACACAACGTCACGCTTCCCGTGCAACGCTGCAAGCGCCACACACGCCGAAGCAATCATCGCCGACACAGGTACATGGCCGTTATATACACCTTGCTTGTTCAACTCAAAGAGAGCGGGGTCAATTTGTCGCTTGATGGTCCAAAGGTTTGTTCCAAGCGCTGCAGCCGTCTCTTCGATGCGTGGCTGAGTTCCAAACGAAACCGTCTCCACCTTTACCTTCTCTTTCTTCAACATCAAAACCGTGAGAGCAGAGTCCTTCCCGCCCCCGAGTGGTACAAAACTTCCCTTCCCTTCCAATGATACGACTTCACTCACCTCACCCTCAGGCGCAACAATCTTCACCCACCCGCGCCCATCCAACCCATTTCGATAATAAAACTCCCCGAGCCCCTGCTCGTAAACTTCCGACAAAAACTTCACCTCTGCAGCTGACAGAGGCTCACTTACTTCCACTACGGACGGACAATACGTCTTAAAATAACTCGTCCCGCCGACCAGGTGGTACAGGCGAAGTGCTCGTTCCGCCGCCACAAATGCCGCCTCACTCGGCGCCACCGCAGGCAACGGAAACACTAACTTCTCCTCAAACGCCGGCCCCCCTTCAAATCTATATCGCAAAACAGCCTCACCCGTTGCACGGTCAAACGACCGGTCAGCGACAATAAACTTGTTGTAGGGAGAAACGGGTCGAGAAAACATAAATATTCTGCCGAAATCTTAGCAGATTATTGACATTTTGGCCAGAATGTGGTACTTTTGGTCGTCATCAAAAGTGACCCGTTGCGACGGATGGTCGGGTGTGAAAACCCGATTTCGCTATGTATTGGCCTCAACAAAGGACCAATACCATGTCTCAAGTTGTTTCGAGTTGGAAAACCTCCGCCCTCATCGCCCGTCACTACGACGCCCTTCCTCTCCTGCTCTCCAGGTTCCTGGTGGGCCCGAGCAAGGACGGACCCGTTGTGAGCGAAGAGGCGGCGGTCAAGATCGTCCGTGCCGTTTACGGACGAGCGTCCCGGTGCACGTACGACTGCCTCAACCTCAACGCCGCGAGCACTGAGTTGCTGCGTGGTGAGATTGCGAAGGTTGTCGGCGAGGAAGAGTGTCCGGCGGTGGCGGAAGTCGCCGCATTCGTGTCCTATCTCGCGAAGCTGCACATCATGCAGCCTCTGTGCGAGCGGGGCCACCTCCCCGCGCGCTTCAACGGCCCCATGTCGTTCGTGTTCATGGGGACGGACAGTCAGTGCCCAGTGGACGGGTGTCGTGCGCGGATCTTGGATCCGCTTGGCACCGAGTTCCCGTACAACTGGGTGCGTCGAATTCTCACCCACTCGGCGGAAACCCAGGTCGACGGAGGAGACGGCCAACTCGTGCCTCTCACCGACGAAGGGATTCGCCAGATGGTGGGAACGATTCACCCCTGGTTCACCAAGCCGGTGGAAGGAACGACCCCTGCGTTGGTCGAAATCGCCGCGGTCATCAAGCATGGTCTGGCAAAAGGTGTCGCCGCCATGCCCAGTGGCTACGACGTGTTGCAGGCCATGCACGACCCGCAGGCCTATGGGATCCGTCAGGAATGGACCGCCGAAAGCATCATGCGCGCGGCACGTGGCCAGTGGGCAAACGCGACGAATCCGTTCATCGCCGCCAATCCCACCAGCCTGCCCCAGCCCCTGCCCTCGGCGGAACTTCCAAGCTGGGCAGCCAGCCTGAACGGTCGTGTTGGTGACTATGTACCTGTGTTTACCTATCTCTTCCGCGAACTGGGTCCGCGTGAGTCCGTGCGAGCCTGCCTGATGGAGCTCGGCTATACAAGCATGTTGCAACAGATCGGAGGGGACAACGACAGCGGGTACGCGTTCCAAGCAGCGGACACGATCTACCGCAACTGGGGCTCCAGTGGCCCAGGTGCTTTCCTTCCGGTTCTCCTCCGCCTGTACCCCGAACGCGCCAACCTGCTGCGCAAAGTCGCACAGCACACCGGCGTCAACCTCTAGCTACGACGAGCTCGCGAAGCGCCCATAAGGCCGCCCGCGAGCCTTTTCTTTTTACACAAAATGCATTGGGTGAAACTCCGTTTTTCTTACATTCGCAATGGGCAAGAACAATGGTTCGGGAAATTCTTCCCAGGTAAACCACTCCCAACCATCACATTTGTGCGGCTCACAGTTCACTGGCTCGCCTGTTGCGTATCGTGCCACAAACAGCAAGGTTACATAGTGCGTTCCCCACTCAGCACTCACGTCATTCACGGCCGTCACAAACCGCACGTCCGCAATCTCAATCCCTGCCTCCTCGAGAGTCTCACGCCGACAACACTCTTCCCACGTCTCCCCAAACTCCAAATGCCCGCCCGGCGGACACCACATCCCTTCTCCATGCACACCCTTACGCTTCCCCATCAGCCATTTCCCATCACGAAAAATAAACACGCCTACTCCCACCTTCGGTCGTTTCTGTTCGTCGGACATACACTAATGAATTTTTCGCGGTATCACTTCCACGCGTAATTCTCGTCGCTCCGCATTAAATTCCTGCAAAGCAGATTCCCGCCATTCCAACCGTACTTCATGCAATCCACTCCTCCAATACGCTTCCACAAAATATTCTTGCGTGAGACCGTACGTTTCGTAATGTTCCCGTCGACCATCGTACCAACCACGCACATCTTCCTCCGCTTCTTCCTCCGTGAGTACCAACGCTTCCGTGAGTTTCTCGCGAGCAGCAACTGCAAACGCCGTGTTGTCCGCTTCGGCTTCGTCCAAGGCAGCCGAAATTTTCTCTCGATCCTCCGTCTCTACCAACGCAGGATACATACTCAGCACAGAAACAAAGTAGGAGTAGTCGTGATATTTGATAATGTCCTCAGCAAACGACTTGTCCGAAATATCCGCCCCCTCCCTGTTGAGTTTTGCTTGAAACTCCGGATCATGGCCAACAAACAATTTGTGCCCGGCTTCGTGCAGTAACGTTTCGAGCTGCCAAGACGATGGCACATCAGAAACAATTATATGATCATCACGATGTGTCTCTTCTGCTTTTTGATCATATTCCGCAATCACCGGACTCGTATCTGTTGTTCGCCCAACCATCACCCGCCCCGCCCGTACGACCGTATCCAACCAATTCGAAGTCTTCCCAATGGACTCTACCATCTCTTCTGCCGCGGCCGGTTCACCCGTGGCATCCACAGCACCTGTTTCGACATGCGACGCAAGGGCCTGAGCAAAACGAGTTGCCTCCGGTCGCCACTCTAACGTTTCACTCAGTTGATCCAGCTCCTCTTGTGTTGCAGGGCGTTCACCTTCAATACCACATCCACCCAGCGCAAGGACCATTCCCACCAGTGTTTTTGTTGATGACATAGCGTCTTGATCTTATACGGTTTGTTGTCTATACTCAACCGGCAAATGGGGTGAGAGAGAATGCTGTGCGTCGAGGTCACGTACACATCGCTCACACTTTGGGATCTGCCCTTCGGTCAGATCCCGCTCACTCCATTCGGAAGACAAAAGGAAGCTGCTAGTTTCACAACGAATTTCACCGATTCGGGATCTGCCCTTCGGTCAGATCCCGCTCACTCCATTCGGAAGACAAAAGAAAGCAAGCTTTCTTTTGTACTTCCTCATTACGTTCGGGGATCGTCTAAAGGCAGGACAGCGGCCTTTGAAGCCGTGAATCTTGGTTCGATTCCAAGTCCCCGAACCAAAACAATGCCACCCGCAAGGGTGGTGTTGTTTTGGTTCGAAAATGTTGGTGCTATCATTTAAACAGTTGGCTAACTATGGCCTATAAGTCATAACCGTATGACGACTCCATCCTCTGCACACACCACTCGGGTCGGTGCCTTTTTCATCGCCCTGTATACCCTTTGTTTAATTTGGCCGCTCGTCTATCCGTATGAGGCCGACGTACTTGCGCACCACCTCCTCTCATTAAAATTACTCTTCCCAGGATTCCAAGGATACACCCTAGGAAGCATTGTCTGGGGAGCAGTACTCAGTTTTATATATGGACTCGTCGGCTCGATGATTTTCCACTCTTTCCACTCGACTTGTTGCCAAACGAAAAAATAAGTAAAACACTTCGATAACAGAAATGCAGCCGTGGTGGCTGCATTTCTGTAGGTACTTCTTTTATCCCTAGCCTACGGACATCACACTCACCCTTGCGAGCAGGATGAACGCGATAGTGAACGCGCCCGTCATAACAATAGGAGCGAAGGTCGAGATCCAGTTGCGTCGGCCCGTACGGAACCGACGCAGAAGGAGCGAGTTCGACACGACCGAAACGGAGCTGAGTGCCATCGCGAGCCCTGCGAGTTCTGGTCGCAGCACAATGCCAAAGCCGATGAACACGCGTGCGGCGATCGGGATGCCGATAACGTTGTAGAAGAGCGAGAAGAAGAGGTTCTGCTTTATCTTCCCGAGTGTCTCGCGGCTAAGCTGGATTGCGGACACCACGTCCTGCAAGTCGCTCTTCATGAGAACGATGCCGCCGGCTTCCATCGCCACATCTGTGCCGCTACCCATGGCAATGCCGACGTCTGCCTGCGCGAGTGCGGGAGCGTCGTTAAGCCCGTCACCGACCATGGCGACGCGAATTCCAGTCGCCTGGATCTTCTTCACTTCGTTGGCCTTGTCCTCAGGCAGAACTTCAGCGCGAACATTCTGTTCCTCAATACCCGCCTGTCGGGCAATGGCCACGGCGGTACGCATGTTATCGCCAGTGATCATGTAGGCTGTCAGGCCCATATGCTTGAGTGCTGCCACTGCCGCAGGAGTCGTCGTCTTGATAGCGTCGGCGACCGCGATGATGCCGAGCACTTCCTTCGTGTCGGCAAGCAACATGGCTGTCTTGCCTTCCTCTTCGAGCCTGCGCATCTTGCGTTCCAATCGACCAATCTCGATACCAAGTGTTCCAATCAGTTTTCGGTTGCCGAAATAATACGTTGTGCCTGTGACGTCACCGCGTACACCATGTCCCGGCACGGCTTGAAAATTAATCACGTGCGCCGGTGACAACAATTCCTCCTCAACATAGCGACAGATTGCCTCGGCGAGCGGATGTTCGGACTTTGCCTCGAGTCCAGCAGCGATTTCCATCACCTCGTCTTCGTCGTGGGATCCAATTGGAAGAACGTCGGTGACTTCCGGTTTGCCCTTGGTGAGCGTTCCAGTCTTATCGAATACAATTGCGCGGATTTTGCTGGCCGCCTCGAGCGGTTCGCCGCCTTTGATGAGGATGCCGTTCTGCGCCCCCTTGCCGGTTGCCACCATGATAGCGGTTGGTGTTGCGAGTCCGAGTGCACACGGACAGGCGATCACAATGACGGCCGTGAAGGCCATGAGGGCGAAGCTGAGCGTTGACCCGATCAGGAAGAACCAGACAAGAAATGTCGCGATGGCGATCAAGATCACCGCTGGAACGAACTTTGCGGATATGCGATCGGCGAACGCCTGAATGGGTGCACGGGAGCCCTGTGCCTCCTCTACGAGCCGAATGATTTGTGCAAGCACCGTTTCCGAACCAACATTTGTGGCACGGAATTCGAAGCTCCCATTTTTGTTGACCGTGGCGCCGATGACTTTGTCGCCCGCGTGTTTCTCAACGGGGATACTCTCGCCAGTCAGCATGGATTCGTCGACGGCCGACCCACCACTCGTGATCACCCCGTCAACTGGGACTTTCTCTCCCGGACGGACGAGCACAGTGTCGCCTTCGACAACGTCGCCAATAGGCACGTCAAATGACCTACCACCACGCAAGACACGTGCGGTCTTTGCCTGCAAGTCCATGAGTTTACGGACCGCGTCTGAGGTCTGTCCCTTCGCTTTGCTCTCGAGCCATTTGCCCATGAGCACAAAGGTAATAAGAAACGCCGCCGTTTCAAAATACAGTTCCGGAATCTTTTCCCCGCCCACACCAAGAAGCGAGTTGTTTGCGACGGCGTAGACGACGAAATTCACGACACTGTAGATGAACGCTGCGCTCGTGCCGATAGCAATGAGGCTGTCCATGTTGAACGTCCGCATGCGAAGGCTCGACCACATGCCTTTGTAGAATCCAGCACCGAGGAAGACTTGTACGGGTGTCGCGAGTACAAACGAGACAAGTCCAACCAATGGCAACAGAAACGCTCGACCAGGCAGGAATGAAAAGAAATCAAGGAACATGAAGTAAAGCATGGGCAGTGACAGGACAGCGCCGATGATGAACTTCCACGCAAACGATTTAATCTCCTTTTGTCGCCGTGCCCGATCTTCATCCGGGTTCGCCGTTCCAGCGATTTCGGCCCGATACCCGGCCTTCTTGATTTGCGCAATGATCGCCAGCTCGCTCGTCTGGCGTGGGTCGAAGCTTACACGTGCCTTTTCCGCCGCAAAGCTCACTTGCGCGTCCGCAATCCCCGACAACTTCTTGATACTCTTCGCAATCACGCCAGCGCACGACGTGCAGTGCATTCCAGAAAGACGCAATGTTACTTTCTTTTCGTTTTCTGACTCACCAGAACGTTGAACTGGGGATGCAACAACGTGAGCTGATGGATGGCTTTGTCCTGTTGGTCGCTCGTGAATAAGCGATTCAAAGAACCCTGCAATTTTTTCTGCGTCTTGCTTGATTCCCGCCGGGAACTCCAACGTGCCACTTTTCTGTCTCACAATTGCACCATGAAACTTTGGACGTCCATCACTTTGAATATCGACCGTACCCTCGCCCCGCGTTTCGGTCAGATATCGAAAGCAGACACGATTACCATCGTGTTCAACAAATTCAATGGGGCTCTGTGCTGGTGCCATTGGGTCTGTCCCTCCCGTTAACGGGACATAGGACATCGCCTCGTATCCAGCCACCTTTATCGCAGCAATAACCGCCTCATCGGACACATCGCCCGTGACGCGACACACTCCTTCTTTCACATCTGTTTCTACCCTCTGTACCCCTGGAAGTCCTCCAACTTCTTCGTTGATCAACGTTTCACAGGATGCGCAATGCATACCGGAAACACGAAATGATTTATCCATAGAGGAGGATTAGAACGTAACGTTGTAGCCCTTTGCTTCCAGTGCGGTCGTTACGTCGCTTTGAGTAATCGGCTCGTTTGAAATAATGTGTCCGGCACCCGTCGACAAATCAACCGTCGCCTCCGTGACTCCCGGCAGCTTACGAAGCGTCATCATTGAGACCTTGATACAAGCGTCACAGGTTAAATTTGTGATTCTGAATGTGAGTTCGGTCATAGGATTATTCAACAAGAATCAGTCCGCGATACATGCCCATGGAACAGGAGTACGGAATTTGACCCTTTTCCAGAGGGGTAAATTCAATGATGTTTTCCCCCTTTGTTAAGTTTGTACGGATTCTCAATGACGGTACAACCATGCTCGAAGCGCATGTATAGGACGACGTGGACGTGATAATCCACCGAACGGGGATACCTGCCTTCACACGCAACACATCGGGAGAATATCCAGAAGCAGACTGTGTCATTCGAATCACTTGGATATCTTCTTGACTCACAGTCTGATCGACGGGGGTGTAGTTGATCTCCGTGTCACTGGATGTTGTGGCAACAGGCAATACAGCCATAGCACTTTGAATATTGTAGACACCGAACACGACTACAAGAATTCCAACCACCGTGTAGAACATACGAGCGATCGTTCCTTTCACGATCGATGAGAGGCCGCCGATGCCAAGAAGCGCCGGGGCTGTACCAAGGGCGAACGCCCCCATAATCATCGCGCCGGTTTTGAAATCCCCGGTACTCATCGCGTACAACTGCATCGCTTGGGTGAAGCCGCAAGGCAAAAAGAATGTCAGTGCCCCCGTCAATATTGCGGCCGTATGGCTATATTCCTGTTGATGCTCTTGTATTCCAAGGAGTCGCGCGACGGAAGTTGGGAGGGTGAACGTCGTAGCAGAAACACGCGGCGAGAGATTTGTAAGCTTGAGACCTAGGATCATCATGACGGCACCAACCACGAGTGTCAGAAACGTGAGGGCCGTGCCAGAAATCTGCAGTATGCTTCCGAGCAGTCCAAGCAGACCACCCAGCGCGGCATAACCGAACACGCGCCCTGCGTTAAAGAAGAGGTGTGGACGAAACTTTTGCCATGTGGTGGCTTCCGGGTGAAGTTCCGCGTGTCGAGCAGCAACACCAAGGATCAGACCACCCACGAGTGCCATACAAGTAGAGACACCAGCAACTAGACCAAGAAGTACTGCGAATCCGACATCGACGTTTTTTTCATCAAGCGAAAAATCAAGAATGCCCGTACCACGCAGGGCGAAATACAGAATCACCAGAAAGAGAGATCCGAAGATCATGTACCGCCAATCCACAGGATCGTTTGTGATCCAAGGAAGCTTTCCTGGTTCACCAACCGCATATCCCGCTTGGCTCACAACACGCTCGATTTCATTCTCGCTCGGAATATCCGCACTATGTTCAATGGTCGCTCGCCCCTTACGGAAATCTACTTTGACTTTAGACACTCCTTGAACACAACCGATTGCCTCCTCCAGGAGCAGTTCACAAGACCGGCAATGCATTCCACGAATCGATACGATTTTCTGATGCATAATAATAAACGACAACATTAAGACGGAATCTTAATCTTTGTCGTCTATTATTCCCGTTTGAAAATGGTTCCAATCAGACAAACAGGTTGGTGGGGAAAGAAAAAACTCAATGGCGGCTTCACCGGAGCAGATCCTTCGAAATGACAGGTTTCAGTTTTCTTTGGTATGTCCCCAACAACATACACCATCGGAGTTTTTCCTTGGTCTGGAGTCGTTGCTTCTGTGTCATGCTCCATCCGGACAGTCTCACAACAAGAAGAAGGAGAACCATGATCTTGATACTCAACGACAGACATTCCCTGTTCACCCGATACATCATTACTCATCATGGGTTGATCCCTTTCCATCGCACCCACCATCGAAATACCAAACAGCATGCTCAAACACACCCCACTGAGCGCAACGGGAACAACGAGTATGCGTCCCAAAAGAGATGCGACCCCCATATCTACCTTCGTTTCAACTTATAAACCTTAATGATTTCCTCGACTGCCTTTTTCTCGTTTCCTTTTTTTATTTGGTTGATAGCGCAGGTGCTTAAGTGATTTTCGAGAAGCATGTCTTCCACTCCAGAAAGCGCCTGTTTTACAGCGGACGTTTGCGTAATAATATCAACACAATACGCCCCCTTCGCAATCAGTTCGCGCAGGCCACGGATTTGTCCCTCAACAATACTGAGGCGACGATCAAGGCTCTTGATGTTTCCCTTTCTCATAGACGTATTCTGATGGTATAATATACCCTATGGGGGTATAATGCAAGTCATCAATGTACTCTGCAATCTATGACACAGAACAAGAGCGCACTTCTGCGAAGCATCTTGGTAGTTACCGCGATCATTGGTGCCGCGTATCTCTTCTTCTCCCCAAGAAGGACCATCATGGAAACACCCGACATTTCTGGTCTCCCACCGGCAAAAGAAATGCAGATTGTTGATTTACAGGATGGCGACGTCTACGAAATGATCGCGGGATTTGTCCGAAAAGAAATCGGAAACCGAGAATACACCATGCTCGCCTACAACGGTTCGATTCCCGGCCCAGTCGTACGAGTTCCTCAGGGCGCGAACGTGACGCTCAGATTCAAGAATGCAACGAATATCGAAACACTTCTTCACTCACACGGATTGCGCTTGGAAAACGCATCGGATGGAACAGACATGGTGCAGGAGGTCATTCCTCCTGGTGAGGAGTTCACCTACAGGCTTTCGTTCCCTGATGCAGGAATGTACTGGTATCACCCACATGTTCGGGAAGACCTCGCTCAAGATTTGGGACTGTATGGAAACTATTTTGTCACACCGGAAGAGGATGGATACTGGTCGCCAGTGAACCGCGAAATTCCCTTCTTCGTCGATGACATTCTCATCGAGGACGATAAAATCGTCCCCCATGCTACGGAGAATGCAACCTTTGCCCTGATGGGTCGCTACGGAAATACCATGCTCGTGAACGGCGACACGGGCTATCAGCTCAATGTACAACCGGGCGAAGTCGTTCGATTCTTTATCACGAATGCCGCCAACGTCCGTCCGTTCCGCATCGCTTTTTCCGATGGAGTAAAGATGAAGCTCGTCGGCAGCGATGCGAGTGCCTACGAACGAGAGACGTGGCAGGACACGGTGACGATTGGTCCGTCTGAACGCGCCGTCGTCGAGGTGATGTTCCCAAAAATCGGAACGTACAACATGCAAAATACGACGCCGGAATCCACAACGACGATTGGTACTGTCGTCGTCTCTGGTGACACTGTGTCGCCGTCCTACGTCACGGAGTTTGCTACTCTCCGCGAGCATACGAGTGTTGTCGCGGACATCGACCGTGTACGTGCTTTCTTCGACAAGCCGGTTGATAAGTCCTTGCGACTTTCCATAAACATGAACCACCAAATGCAAAACCGGATGCAAAACGGCTCCCACTCCATGGGTGGAGGAATGATGATGGATGGCGGCATGATGATGGGCGGATCTGAGGACGGCATCGAGTGGGAGGACTCCTCGAGCGCAATGAACGCTTCATCCGACACCACGATGGTCGACTGGGACATGATCGACACCGCCACGAGCAAGAAAAACATGGATATTGATGACTGGAACTTCGCCGTTGGCGACCTCGTCAAAATCCGAATCGATAACGACGATACGACGATGCATCCCATGCAGCATCCGATCCACTTCCACGGGCAACGCTTCCTCGTTCTCTCGCGTGACGGCGTTGCGGAAACGAATATGGCCTGGAAGGACACCGCCCTTATTCCAAGCGGTGAAACCATGGAAATTTTACTCGAGGTAACCAACCCTGGGGAGTGGATGGCACACTGTCACATCGCCGAACATCTAGAAGCAGGCATGGCGTTGCCGTTCTCCGTAACAGGCAAATCAGCGATACGATAAATAACGTATTCATGCATTGACTCATATGAAGCTTTCAAAACTCCTTCACGTGGTGAGCGTTATCGTGGGTTTCTTTGGAGTAATCGCATTCACAGGAGCGATTCTCGGAGGTGGAGATGATCTTGTATTCGGAATCACCAAACAAGACACCTTGCTCTGTGCGGGAATCCTCATCCTTATTGCTATCTGGAGTCAGGTGGCGACGATCCATCATATGATGCTCGAAAAACGCGGCGAAATCATTTAGTAAACGAATTCAATTCCTATGATGGGAAGTTCCTACGGAAATTGGTTCGGTTGAGGTTTGGGAGGGGGAATTATGATGATCATCTTTTGGGTTGTCATCACACTCTTCATTGTCTGGATCGTAAGAGAAGTAGGTAGCAGCCGTCATTCGAATAAGACTCATCGTAGTACAGCAGCCCCCAAAATTCTTGAAGAGCGGTATGCGAAAGGTGAAATTGATAAAAAAGAATTTGAGAAAAAGAAAAGTGATTTAAACGTTTGATTCCGATCAAACACCCGAACCGTTCCTCGAAGTCATTTCAAAACAACACGACCTATTCGCGTCGTGTTGTTTTGTTTTGGGTTGAGTTGATGCATGCCAACAAGTACCAAACAACCTTCTCCCTAAGTTGATTTTCGACTACGATGGTACCGACCGAATAAACCACTTATTCCCACCTATGCC
>SXGT01471141.1_pt1 | contig 42078 bp, 25 predicted proteins | sample 3176221 | NCBI WGS metagenome assembly SXGT01 (sample SAMN11356862, study PRJNA531348) | freshwater metagenome | isolation source: freshwater sample F1-120 | place: China: Fuxian Lake, Yuxi | collected 2017-12-25
CACCGAGGCCCGGCGCCGCGAAGTGCACGCCCGGCCCGTCGCCGTTCGCCGCGAGGTCACCGGCGACATCGATGCGCAACGTGATCGCGCCGACCGTCTCCGGCCGGGCGATGACGAACCAGTGCTGGGCGCCATCGGCCCGCACCGTCCAGCATTCCTGCACGCCGCCGAGTTCGCGCGTGAAGTCCTCGCCGCGCCGCTGCCACGCCTGCGCCGTGAGCGGCAGCGCCTGGGCGCCGATCGCGCACCCGGTGAGCCCGAACGTCAGCGGATAGTCGCGCGGTGCCTTCGGGCCAAACAGCGGTTGGAACACCGCCCCTTCCGGCAGCAGGCCGAGCTTGTAGCGATGACCGCGCACCCAGACGGCGCCATCAGCATCGGCGTCGCCGACGAACACGCCTTGGAAAGGGGACGAAGCGGGCAACGGTGCCGGCCCTTCCTGGGCAGGAAGGGCAGCCGCGACCGCGAGCAGGAGAAGGGTCGAGCAGGGAATGCGGATCATGCGACCCGACGAGCCAGCATCGCCGCTCCGCTTACTCGCATTCCGGCCGATCAGGCTTCGCGCACGATGACCGGCAACCGGTTCCCGGTCGCAAACTGCACCGCGGCCAGCAGTCCGGCATAGCCACGCTGCGCTGCCGCGATCAGCGGCGCCCCCGGGGCGGCCGGCGTGGTCCCCCAGCCAGCCGCCTCGGCGGCATCGGCCTGGAAGGTGCGCTGGTTCAGCCACGCGAGCTGCGCCGCCAGCACGTCGATCGATCCCATCTCGGCGCTGTCGCCGTCGGGCAGCGGCGCGCGCCAGGTGATCGGGAAGTCGCCCGGCAACCAGACGCGGCACGCCAGCAGCTGGCCGTAGCGGCTGCGCGCGAACTTCTGGTCGGCGGCGGCGCGCCACTCCGGATCGAGTTCGAGCAACGGCGGCACCGTGTCGGGCAGTTCGAGATCGCTGCGTTCGGCGTAGTACGCGAACAGGCGCAGCGCCATCCAGCCGGAGTCGCCGAGGTCGGCGGTGAACGCCGCGGGGGCCGCTTCGTCCCAGTCGAGCTGGGCGGCGACCTTCTCGGCCACCGAACTGCGCAAGTCCTCGCGCCAGACCTCGACGCCGGGGCGCAGACGCCCCGCCTCCGCCGACGTCTTGGCGAAGAACCGCGACAGCGGGCCAGCGAACGCGATCGCCATCAGCGCGGTCCTCGGGTCGGGATCACAGCTTCGGGTCCTGCCATTCGGCGGCGAAGAAGCCGCGTTCGACGATGTCCCACACGACGACCTTGGCCTTCGTGCCGGCGCGCAGTTCGGGCAGCGCCGCCTGCAAGGAGGCCAGCCCCGTGGCGCCGAAGCGGATGCTGGTGCGCAGCGGGCGGCCCAGGGAGTACGACAGCGCTACAGCACCGTTGTCCTTCGCGAACGACGCCCCGATCAGCAGCACTTCGGCGTCGGCATACTCGCCGTCCATCCTGAGGAAGCCCTGCTCGCTCTGCCACTCGAGCGCGTAGTACTCCTTCACCTCGGCGAGGCTCTCGGCGAGGAAACTCGCCGGCGCCGTGGTCGCAAGACGCTCCGGGTATTCGACGGTGTGGATCCCCATGTTGGAAACGAGGTCGCAGACCACGCGCGCAGTGTCCTTGCCCGGCAACCGCATCTCGACGCGCGGCCGCAAGCGATCGCCGACGCGCGCTTCGATCGCCGCCGCCGCGACGGCCCCCGCCACCAGCGCCCCTTGCGGTCGCCAATGCGTGTCGCGGCGGTAGTAGAGCTCGCCTTCCGGAGTCGCCGGGTGCGGATCCGCCGCGCGCGCCGCCGCGATCGCGCTGGCGAAATCCGCCGTCGGGATGCCGAGCGTCGCCAGGTCGGCCAGGATCGCCGCGTAGTTGTCCTGCTTCGCCGGCGGCAGCACGCCATCGGGGTAGCAGAAGTCCGGATAGATGCGCGCCTTGTCCGGGTTCACGAACACGAACAGCTCGGCGCCGCTCTTGCGCACGAGGTCGCGCACTTCGGCGAGGAAACGCAACCGGTTCGGCCGCGCGCGCTCGAACGCCGCGCGATCGGGGTGCACCGATTCCTTGATGAAGAACCACTCGTCCTTGCCGAAGTGCACCTGCGCGCTTTCCGGCACGCCGACGCGGTAGCGCAGGTCGTTCCAGGCGCCGCGCAGGTACCAGGACACCGGCGAGGCTTCGCGCAGTTCCTTCTCCTTGGCGATCATCCAGCTGCCGTCCATCACGTTCTCGACAGTCGCCGCCGGCGCGTCGATCTGGCTGCGCGTGCGCAACAGCGGCTCGTCGTGCCCGAGCACGCCGTGCCAGACCACGTGCACGAGCGGCACGACCGCCAGCAGCGCCGCCGACAGCACGAGCCCGTGCCAGCGCACCGCCAGCTGGGCGGACGTCTGCGGCACTTCCTTGGTCGGGGTCGGAGTCATCGCGGGCTCAGAACTGGTAGTAGATGAAGGAGACGAAGTCGCCGGTCAGCAGTTGGCAGACGGCGGCCAGGAACAGCAGCAGCGCCCCCAGCATCACCAGCGGATGGAAGCGCGCGACCAGTTGCTCGCTGCGCGGCAACGCGAACGCGATGAACAACCCGAGCGCGAGCCCGCCGTAGGCAAACGGCGTCTTCTGGTCGAGCGACGGCATCCCGCCGCCGCCCTGCAGACCGCACAATCCACGCGCCATCTGGCCGAGTTCGGTCACGGTCTGGCACCGGAAGATCACGAGCCCGAGCGTCCAGATCAGGAACGTGCAGAAGATCTGCCCCGGCCGCGGCAGCCAGCCATACGGCGACACCTTGCCGAAGCGCCGCTCGCAGACGAGGAACACGCCGTGCCAGCCGCCCCACAGCAGGTAGGTCCACGACGCGCCGTGCCACAGGCCGCCGAGCAACATCGTCAACGCGACGTTGAGCTGCGCGCGCCCCTCCCCCTTGCGATTGCCACCGAGCGGCACGTACAGGTAGTCGCGCAACCACGTGCTCAGGCTCATGTGCCAGCGCCGCCACAGTTCGGTGATGCTGTGGGCGCGGTACGGCGAACGGAAGTTCGGCGGGAAGTGGAACCCAAGCATCAACCCGAGCCCGATCGCGATGTCGCTGTAGCCCGAGAAGTCGAAGTAGATCTGGATCGAGTAACCGAACGCAGCGAGCCACGACGCGACGAAGCCGGGTGCATCCTGCGCGTAGACGTGATCGACCAGCGGCCCCACCGAGTCGGCGATCAGCACCTTCTTGGCGAACCCGAGCACCAGCAAGAACAGCCCGTCGGTCGCTTCCTTGAAGTTGACGCGTCGGTCGGTGATCTCGCGCTGCACGTCGGCGTAGCGCACGATCGGCCCGGCGACGAGCTGCGGGAACATCGACACAAAGCACAACAGGTCGAGGAAGCTGCGCTGCGGCTTCACGTCGCCGCGGTACACGTCGATCGTGTAGCTCATCGACTGGAACGTGAAGAACGAGATGCCGACGGGCAGCAAGATCTGCTCCCACTCCACCGGCCACGGCGCCACGTGGTTCCACGACTCGACGAACAGGTTCGCGTACTTGAACCAGCCAAGCAGGCCGAGGTTCGTGACCACCGAGAACCAAATCCAGAACTTGCGCGGTTTGCCGCTGCCACACTCGCCCATGCGCAGCGCGGCGAACCAGTCGATGCCGATGCTGGCCAACATCAGCAGCACGTAGTGCGGGCGCCACCAGCCGTAGAACACGACGCTGGCAACAGTCAGGGTCACGTTCCGCCACCGCACCGGCATGGCGAAGTACACCGGCAGGAACACCGGCAGGAACCAGAACAGGAAGATGAACGAGGCGAAGACCACGGCCGGCCCGTTCCTATCGCCCTTTCTGCGGCAGCGGCTTCATGCCTCGGCCTTGGGGTCGCGTTCCATGAGTTCGCGCACGGCCTGTTTCGCCGGCAAGCCGTCGAACAGGACCCGGGAGACGGCAACCGCGATCGGCATCTCGACGCCGAGCCGCGCCTGCTCCTTGGCCACGACCTTCGAGGTCCACACGCCTTCGGCGACCTTCGGCGACGCCTTCAGCGCCTGCTCGAGGGTCTCGCCGCGGCCGATGCGTTCGCCGAACGCACGATTGCGGCCGTGCCGCGAGAAGGCCGTCACGGCGAGGTCGCCGACGCCGGCAAGGCCGAAGAAGGTGTGCTTGTCGGCGCCGCAGGCGAGGCCGTACCGCTGCATCTCGACGAGACCGCGGGTGAGGATCGCGGCCTTGGCGTTGTCGCCGTAGCCGAGCCCGTCGGCGATGCCGGCGGCGAGCGCCATCACGTTCTTCAAGGCGCCGCAGACTTCGATGCCCAGCACGTCGCGGTTGCGGTAGACGCGGAACGACTTCGTCTGCAACGCCGTCTGCAACCACTGCAGCCCGGCTTCGTCGTGGCCGGCAACGACCACCGTCGTCGGCAGTTCGCGCGCGATCTCCTCGGCGTGGCTCGGGCCGCTCAACGCAAACACGCGCGCCGCGGCCCCGAGCACTTCGGCGATGACTTCGGTCGGCCGCTTGCCCGTCGCCTGTTCGAGGCCTTTCGCCAGCGAGACCAACGGCGCCGTCACTGGCAGCTGCGGCGCCACCGTGGTCACCACCGAACGCACGTGCTGCGTCGGCACCGCGACCAGCACCAGCTCGCTGCGGTCGAGCACCGCCGCCGCATCGCTGCCGATGCGGATCGAATCGGGCAGGGTGACGCCGTCGAGGTAGCGCGGATTCTGCCGCGACGCCGCGATCTGCGTGGTGTAGACGGCATCGTGCCCCCACATCGCCACGGCGTGGCCGGCCCGCGCGAGCGACAGCGCCATCGCAGTGCCGAAACCGCCGTTGCCGAGGATCGCGACCTTCATGCGGCTCCAGCCGCGCGGGCGGCGAAGTGCTTCTTCACGTTGCTGCGGTGCGTCCACACAAGGAACGCGGCCAGCGCGCAACACAACAGCGTCAGCGGCAGGCGGGCGCCGAACGCAGTGTCGAGGTGCAGGCAGGTCGCGGCCGCCGGCAACGCCACGCCGAGCGCGATGCTGCCGAGGAACACGTGGCCCGTGGTGAAGCGGACCACGAAGAACACGGCCAGCGCCACCGCGGTCACCTGCCAATCCAAGGCCAGCAGCACGCCGGTCGCCGTGGCGACACCCTTGCCGCCGCGGAAGCCTAGAAACGGCGTGAACACGTGGCCGAGCACCGCCGACGCACCGAACAGCACGCCCGCCAGCATCGGGTCCACGTCGACGACGCCCGGCAGGAACCACGCCGGCACGAATCCCTTGCCCGCATCGAGCACGTAGATGCCGAGGAACGCACCGAGCCGGCCCGCCTTCGTCGAGAACGCCCGGCTCGCGTTGGTCGCCCCGACGTTGCCGCTGCCGACGGTGCGCACGTCGATGCCCTTGCCCACGCGCACGACGATGAGTGCGAACGGCACGGCGCCGAGCAGGAACGCGAGCAGGCAGAGGACCGCGACGAGCATGCGGACGGCAAGGCTAGAGCGCGCCACCGGCCAAGCCAACGGACAAGCTCGCCGCGTTCGGCACGTGCCCTCGGCCGGCAACGCCGCTAGCCTGCCCCGCCGCATGGCAGCACGCATCGGCATCGACACCGGCGGCACGTTCACCGACGTGGTCCGTTGGTCGAAGCAGGGCGTCACCGTGCACAAGCTGCCCTCGACCCCCAGCGACCCTTCGCGCGCCGTGTTGGCGGGGATCGCCGCGGTGCGGCAGCACGCCGACGAAGCGGTCGACGTCGTGCACGGCACCACCGTCGGCCTCAACGCGGTGCTGACCGGCTCGCTGGCGCGCACCGTGTTCGTCACCAACCGCGGCTGCGAAGACCTGATCGAGATCGGCCGCCAGGAGCGCACGGACCTGTATGCGCTCGCCCCCCGCCGGCCGGTGCCGCCCGTGCCGCGCCGGCTGCGCGTAGGCGTGCACTGCCGGCGCGGCCCGGGCGGCACGATCGACACGCCGCTGAGCAACACCGAGATCGCGCGCACCGTCGCCACTGTTCAGGCCCTGGCGCCGGCGGCGATCGCGATCGGCCTGTTGCACTCGCCGGCCGACCCCAGCGACGAATTGCGCCTGCAACGGGCGCTGCAGAAGGCGATGCCCGGCGTGCCTTGCACGGCGAGCGCTTCGCTGCACGCCGCCTTCGGCGAGTACGAACGCTTCTCGGCCGCGATCCTCAACGCCGCGATCGCCCCCGTCGTCTCGGGCTACACGCGGCGCCTGCAAGCCCAGCTGGGCAACGGCCGCCTGCGCTTGCTGCGCAGCAGCCTCGGCATCCTGCCGGCCGACGAAGCCGCCGCGTTCCCGGCCCGCGCGATGTTCTCCGGCCCGGCGGGCGGCGTGCTCGCGACCGGCCAGATCGCGCGGGCGATGCGGTTACCGCGCGTCGCCGCGTTCGACATGGGCGGCACGTCGGCGGATCTCTGCCTCGTCGAGACGGCAACGCGCGCCCACGACGGCGCCACCATCGCCGGGTTGCCGTTGCCCTTGCCGACGGTGCCGGTGCACACCGTCGGGTGCGGCGGCGGCAGCATCGCCTACGTCGATCGCGGCGGCGCCTTGCGGGTCGGACCGGAGAGTGCAGGGGCGGTGCCCGGACCCGCGTGCTACGGCAAGGGCTCGGACGCCACCGTCACCGATGCGCATGTCGCCCTCGGCCACCTCGGCACCGACACCCTGCTCGGCGGCGGGTTCCCGATCGACGTCGATGCCGGCGTGCGTGCCATCGAACGCCTGGCGAAGAAGCTCGGCATGCGCAGCGCCGACGCCGCCCGCGGCATCCTCACCGTCGCCGACGTGACGATGGCCCGCGCGATCTTGGTGATCACCGCCGAACGCGCCGTGGATCCGGCGTCGGTGCCGTTGCTGGCGTACGGAGGCGCCGGTGGCCTGCATGCGGCGGGATTGCTGGCGCGCCTCGGCATGCCACACGCGGTGCTGCCGCCATTGCCAGGCGCGTTCTCGGCGCTCGGATTGGCATTGGCCGGCGAATCCGCCGAACTCAGCACGGCCGTCGGCACCCGGTTCGACGCGCGCTCCTGGCCGACGCTGCGCGACCTGGCCCGTGACCTGGCCAAACGCGCCAATTCCCTGCTGTCCGGCCCCGGTCGCACCCACCTGGAAGCGGCCGTGCGCTACCGCGGCCAGGGCGCCGCCCTCCGGCTACCCCTGCGCCGAAGCCTGGCGGCCGATTTTGCCCGCGAGCACCAACGCCTGTACGGCTTCCAGACCGATGCCCCGATCGAAGTCGTGCACCTGACGGCGCGCGCCGAACAGCCGGCGCGATCGGCGCCTCGGAACCTGTTCGCTCCGGCGAATTCCGCAACCTTTTCGTCGCGGAGATTCCGCCAACGGAGGCCGCCGGTGGGCGGCATTCCACTTCCCGTCCACGCCCGCTTGCCGGTCGGGCAACGTGTGCAAGGTCCGGCCATCATCGAAGAAACGACCGCCACGACGCTGGTGCCGGCGGGGTTCGAAGCGCACGCGACCCCGTTCGGGATGGTGCTGCGGCAACGTCGGCCACGGCGCTGACCGCGGCCGCGCGGTGCTCGCGCGGGACTCGCAGTTTGACATCATCCCTGTTGGAGCTATTCTCCTTCGCACTTGCCCACGGGTTGAGCAGGCCGCCTTCTTGCGGCTTCGGATGTTGGACCCGAGGGCAGAGAACCAAACGAACCACCCGCTGCGCTGGCGTTGCAACGACGCGAGCAGGGCGGGGAAGACGACACACTGCCGGGGGTTGTCCGCGACGGACGTAAAAACTTGACTCTCCTTCTTCCCCTTTTCCCGAAGTTTAACCCCCGGCTTCCTTTCCCCTGCTGCTAGCCCCGCCCTCAACGGCGGTAGGGCGCGCAGGGTTCGTCGTCATTCCGCCTGGTCAGCGGCGTTCCGCTTCCGCAGCGCGCAACATGGCTCGTGCCGGCGCATGGTCGGGATCGAGTTCGACCACCCGACGCCAGTCGATGATCGCCGACGCCACCGCTCCCTGACCGTACCGCAGCAAGGCGCGCTGGTGCAGCAACCGCACGAGCCGGAGGCGCACCCGCCCATCGTCGGGAAAGCGGCGCGCCAGCTCCAGCAACTGCAGCACGGCGTCTTCGAGTTGCCCTTCGCCGAGGCGCCGCTCGACGGCGATCAGCCCGGACGAAACCGGGTCGGCCCCTTGCGGCAACACCACGGACCGCGTCGGCGCCATCTCGATTGATGGGACGGACGGCGGCTCCGACACGAGCATGGGCGACGGGTCAGTGACGGGTTTGGTCTCGATTTGCGGCACGGCCGCAGTCGCCGCAGCAGGATCCAGCGCGGCGGCCGGCTCGGCGGCGGTGCGCGGAGTGTCGCCGCCGGACGCAGCGGTTCCGCCGAACAGTTGCAGGCGGTGCTCGGTCGCGTGCATCAGCACATCCAGTCCCGGCAGCTCAGGCCACACTTCCGCGGCGCGACGCAGCACCACGAGCGCCGCTTCGTCGCGCCATTCGGAACGCAGCAGCAACCCTTCGAGGATCATTTCATGGCCGCGCCGCATCTGCCGCTCGACGTCGAGCGCCAACGCCCTCGCCTGCGGAAACCGTGCGTGCTCGACCGGAACGCCATCCAAGGCCCGCAGCGCCTGCGCCAGATCGCGGCGCTGCAGGGCCCGCTCTGCTTGCAGGAACGGATCCGCGGGCTTCGTCACGCACGAGGCAAGGAGCGCGAGCACGGCCGCCACAGCCAGCCGTGCCCTCACGCGCGGTCCTCGCCGTGCAACTCGTCGAACATCACTTCGAGTTCGTCGTCGCCAAGTTCATCGGTGTCGCCATCGGCATCGACGGCGGCGGCGTTGCGCCACGGCATGCCGCCGGCCGGCACGATCATCACTTCGCGATCGATCGGCGACGGCGGCGCCTTCTCGACCTCTTCGACCAGCAGGTCGACCAGCCACGGATCGAACGCTTCTCCGCGCGCCTTCTGGATCTGGGCCAAGGCCTCCTGCCAGTCCATCGGCTTGTCGCCCGCGCACGAAGTGAGCAGGTCGAACGCCGACGCCACTGCCAGCACCCGCGCCCCGAGTGGAATGCGGTCACCGCGCAATCCGTCCGGCGAACCCTTGCCGTCGTGGCGCTCGAGCTGATGCCGCAGGATGCGGGCCACGCGGCGCAGGCCAGGCACGCATTCGAGATGCTCCGCGGCGCGCACCGGGTGGTGGTGCAGCGACTGCGATTCGACTTCCGTCAACGTCCCCTGCTTCTGCAGGATCGACGGGCGCACGAAGGCCTTGCCGAGGTCGACCAGGCGGCACGCGAGCAGCAGCTCGTCGCGATCGGCGGGCAACAGTTGCAGGCGCGTCGCGAGCATCGAGGCGAGGTGCGCGACGCGTTCGCCGTGCCCTGGCGGCACGAGACGCCGGCGCTCGAGGCCATCGATCACCGTGAGCGCCATCGCGACGTAGCCTTCGCCGACCCGCTGCATGCCATCCTGCATGCCACGTTCGAGCTCGCGCATCGCGGAACCCAGATCGCGCAGCTCGGCTTCGTCGCCTTGGGCCTGCACGCCCGCGATCTCGCCAGCGGCCAGACGCATCAGGGCACCCGTGGCCGAACGCACGCGCGTCGACCAGTGGTGGCCGAGCATCGCGGCGCACGCGACGAGACTCAGGCAACCGAGCCAGACGAGCCCGAACCACGTCAAGTCGAACGACGCCGCCGACGGCGTCACCGGGCAATGCAACCGCACTTCACCGACCACTTCGCCGCCGAAGCGGATCGGCACCAACGTCTCGCGCGTTTCGTCGCCCTCGGCCGACTTCGTGGTGCGCTGGAACGCACCCGAGCCGGCCAACAGACCCAGCTGCCGTTCGCCGAGCACCAACGCGGTGTCGATCACGACGCGGCCCGAGCGATCGAGCAGCAAGGCCCGCCCAGAAGCCTGATCGCGCACGACGGCGGCGAGCACCGACAAGCGCATGACGTCGCCCTTGTCGAGCAACGGCGCGCCGCGTTCGGCCAGCGACACGGCGAGCGCGCGTTCGTCGTCTGCCTGCGCCGCGAGTGCTTCGCCGTGCTCGCGGTCCGCACCGAGGAAGCCGAGCAGCAGCGCGACCAGGAACGAACCCACGGTCAAGGCGACGGTCAGGCGCTTCGTCAGCGACCATCCACGCGCGCGGCGCTCGTCTCGGAGGACCATGTCCTCCTGCTATCGGCAGCCCCCCCGGTGCGACCGAAGGCCGCCTCGCCAAGTTCCCCATGGCATCGGCGGACTTCGCCGGGGCGGCGCCTACTTGAAGCGCAGCGCTTCCAGGCTCTCGACGTGCAGCTGGTAGATGTCGACGCAGTAGCCTTCCATCACCGTCGCTTCGACCTTGAACGTGCCGACGATCTTCAGCGGATCAAACAGGTAGTCGGTCGTCTTCCCCTTGGGCATCACCACGCGAATGATGCCGTGGATGTCCGGCGGTTGGCCGTAGCAGCACGACCACAGCGACTTGACGAGCAGGAACTCCTTGATGTTCTGGACCTCGTCGATCGGCAGCATGAAGCCGGTCATCAGCACCCGCTTGCCGGACAGGTCCTTCACGCGCTTGGGCATGCCCTTCAGGCCGTCTTCGTAAGGCCAGCTGTCGAGTTCGTCGAACGGCAGGATCTTGTCGAGGCCGCTGATCCGGCCGGACTTGATCTCCTCGGCGAGCCGCTTCTCGGCCTTCAGCATGTCCTCGGCGCTCTTCATCGCCGCGATGTCCTGGGGGTCGGTGCCCTTCGGAATCGGCTGGTCCGGGTCGGGACGATCGATGCGCGGCTCGTCGACGGCGGGCTTCGGTGGCTCGGTTGCCGGCTTGTCGGTCACCGGCTTGTCACCCGTTGCGGGCTTGCCCTGGTTCGCCTTCGGATCCTGGGTGCCGGGGGCCGGCAGCGGCGTCGCCTTCGGTTCCTGCTTCGCCGGCGCGGGTGCCGGCTCGACCTTCGGCGCCGGCGCCGGAGTTGGCTTCGGGTCCTGCGTCACCGGGGTTTGCGCAAACGCCACGGCACTCAACAACAACGTGGTCAGCAACTTCATGTTCGGTCCTTGGATGGCGCCTGCCACCGGGCACACAGGATACGGGATATCGGGCTTGGGGACGGTTTCTGGAAAGGGAAGGGGGCGAGATTCAGTAGTCCTGGGCCAGGTTGTCGGCGACCTGCGTCATCGAACCTTTGATCGCCGGCAGCAGCCCTGCGGTGCCACCGAGAGCAGTGACCCCGCCGAGCAACCAAAGTTCCCACGTACGGAATTGCAGCCAGTCGAGCCAGACGCCGGTCTGGTCCTCGACCAGGGCGCGCAGGAAGTACGCCGCCGCGTGGCAGACGACGAGGCCCAGCAACGCACCGAAGAACGACAGCAAGGCCGCTTCGCCGACGATGATCGCCAGGATCTGCCCACGCCGCGCCCCGAGCGAACGCATGATCGCGATCTCGCGCCGGCGCTCGTTCATAGTGTTGTAGATCGCCACCGTGATCGCCACCGCGGCCACCAGCAGCACGAGCCACGCGATCACCGCGAGGGCATCCGCAGCGTTGCCGATCTGGCGCAGGAACTTCGGCACCACGTCCTGCGGCCAGGCGACCTGGGCGTCGGGGCGGGTGCCGAAGTCGCGCCGCAGCACGCGCGCGCCGAGGTGATCCTTCGGGTCGACGATCACCGCGGTGAGGGCAATGTTGCCGGGCTTCACCGGCAGCTTCTTGACGTCGTCCGGGTTCCTGCCGGGCGGCACTTCGAGCACGAACACGCCTTCTTCGTGGCCGTCGATCAGCAGGTGCGTCGACAGCGGCAGGAAGATCGTCGTGTCGAGCGGGCTGTTGGTCGGCGCCAGGATGCCGACGATCTCGCACGACGCCTCGGGATGTTCGTGGAAGCCGAACTCGCCCATCTTGCCGTGCACCGGCGTCACCACCGCACCGATCGCGAGACCGAGCGTGCGGGCGACGCGCGCCCCGACCACGCACTGCCGCCATTCCGGCAACAGCTTCGGCCGCGCCGGGCGATTCGCTTCTTGCGCGCGGCGGCCGTTCTCCCACGCCACCAACTCGTCGGCGAACTTCATCAGGTCGTCCCAGCCGAACCGGAACGGCCCGCCGGTTTCGAACACGAGCGGCTGCTTCTGCCATTCGTACTTCGAGAACATCTCGTCGAGCGTCGCGATGACCGGGAAGTTGAACTGGCTCACGGAATCGCCGCGCGCCTGCGGGATCGCGTAGCGCACCTGGCCGCGGCGGCTGACGCCCGCCCCGGCGCGCAGGTCCATGCACACCTGCAGCGGGAACAGGCCCGGCGCCTCGCCGACGTTGAAGATCGTGTTGAGCACCAGCTCGAGCTGGCTGCAGTCCTTCGGCCCCACCACCGCCTGGTAGCCGCCGATGCTGCCGCGGTAGCGCGCGTCGGTCTGTTCGGCCATCACCAGGATCGCCGCGTAGAGCGCGGTCGCGACCACGATCGACGCCATCGTCAACACGGTGGCGACGAGGCGGATGCGCAGGTTGCGCAGGCTGATCGAGACGATCTTCATCGCCCGCCCCCCACGGCGATCTCGCCGCGCAGCGTCGCCAGGTCGACCGTGCGCTGCATGCGTTTCGCCGACTCGGGATCGTGCGTGACCATCACCACCGTCTTCTTGCCGTGCGAGGCGATCTGCAGCAGCAGGTCGAGCACCTGCCCGCCGGTGGCCTTGTCCTGGTTGCCGAGCGGTTCGTCCATCAGCACCACTTCGGGATCGTTGACGAGCGCGCGGCAGATCGCGACCCGCTGCACCTGACCCACCGAGAGTTCGCGCGGGCGATGGTGCATGCGGTCGCCGAGCCCGACTTGTTCGAGCAGGGCTTCGGCGCGCACCCTCGCCTGGGAATCGGCGCCGCGGCCGAACAGCGCGCCGAGCAGCACGTTCTCCAGCGCGGTGAACGGCTGCAGCAGGTTGAAGGTCTGGTAGACCATCCCGATGTGGCGCCCGCGGTGGCGATCGCGCTGCGCTTCACTGAGCGTGTCGAGACGGCGCCCGACGATCTCGACCTCGCCGGAATCCGGCCGCAGGATGCCGGCCAGGATGTGCAGCAACGTGGTCTTGCCGGTGCCAGAACGGCCGACCAGCGCGACCTGTTCGCCGGCAGCGATATCGAGACGATCGACGGCGCACGCGAGCACCGACTCGGCGCCGCGGCGATAGCTTTTCTGGACCGAACGCAGGTGGATCATCGGGGCGAACAGGATACGGATTGGGGCCCTGGGTCAGGAGTGCGCAGTTGCTGGGCAGCCCAGGACATTTCGTGCGCAATACGCGTCGACAGGGGCGAAGTGCCGGCGAAATCGCCGAGCACGCCCCAGGTGTAGGTTTCGACTTCGAGCAGCGGCATCGGGGCGGCCCCGGCGGCGAGGGCCCGCAGCACGCGCGCCACTTCCTGCTGGGTCGAGCCGAACGGGCCCGGCTGGTCCCAGAACAACGGCACGTGGTAGTGCGACCGCACGCGCCCACCGGCGGCGAACGCGGCGCGGTCGGCGGCGACCTCGGGCAGGTCGAGCGCGCGACGGCCGTTGGCTGCTGCGGTCTGGTGCAGGTAGCGCGGCTCGGCGAACGCCAGCAACGCATCGAGGCCTTCGGGGGCCCGCACTTCGAGACACGCCGACACCTGGATCTTCGGCACCGCGATGCCGCGCGCGTGCAGGTCGCGCAACGCCAACAGCGGGTCCTCGCCGACGACCGCCAGGTGGCACAGGTCGACGCACACGCCGAGATGCCGCCGCAACACGTCACCGGGCACGGTGGTCCAGGCGCCTTCGTCGAACAGCCAGCGCTCCAGGAACGTCGCCGTCGCCGCCGCCGTCTCCAACAGGCAGTTCGGCTCGGGCTCGAGCGCAAGCACGCAGCGCACGCCGGTCGCTGCCTCGATCGCCGCGAACGCCGAGGCACAGCGCGCCAGGTTGCGCGCCATCAACCGCAGGTCGGCCGGCGCTTCGCCGGGACCGCGGTAGCCGAGCGGCAAGGTCGACAGCGGCAACTCGCTGCCGCGCGCGCACAACGCCGCTCCCACCTCGGCGCAGGCGCGCGTGTAGGCCAGCCGTTCCTCGGTCGCCCAGTCGGGCCGGTAGACCGCGGTCTTCACCACCTCGTCGTGGAAGCCAGAGAACGGGAACACGTTCAAGGTCCACAGCGGCAGGTCCAGTTCGCGCAGGGTCGCCGCCAGCCGGGCCAGGGTCACCGGATCGCGGCGTAGTTCCTCGACGAGATCCTGCGGCCACCAGCCGCCCACCCCGAACGCCCGCCCGGCCGCCTGCGCCGCCCGTGCCACCGGAGCCGTGTGCTCGCGCAAACCGGCCTGCACCGACGGCAGGTCGGGGGCGGCGTGCACGTTTCCGCAGTAGGTCAGGCGCAGTTCCGGCATAGGCAGGGATCAGAGCGGAGTGCCGGCCGCGACACCCGAGTTCCTGCAACAACCCCTCCGGCAGCCACGGGCGGAATGCCGATGGCCGACCCGTGCCCGCACCGACGGACCGTTCCCCGATGACCCAAACTCCCGGCGCCAACGGCCACGTCCAGCGCGACGATGCCCATATCGAGCGCATCAAGGCGCTGCGAGCGTCGACATCGTACCGGCAGTCGCACATCGACCCGGACTTCATGGGCCGCGTCGAATTGCGCCCCGTCCGCCTGCAGCTCGAACTGCTGAAGCCCGAGCTGATCATGCAGGAGCAGGGCGTGCAGTCGACGGTGGTCGTGTTCGGCGGCACGCGCGTGGTCGAACGCAGCGAAGCGGAACGGCGCTTGCTCGCGGCGCAGGAAGCGCTGGCGAAGAAGCCGAACGACGCCAAGCTCGTCCGCCGCGTGCGCATCGCCGAGAACGTGCTGCGCAAGTCGCACTTCTACGACGAAGCGCGCGAGTTCGCGGCGCTGGTGTCGGGGCAGTGCCAGATCGACCACAAGTGCGACTACGTGATCTGCACCGGCGGCGGGCCGGGCATCATGGAAGCCGCCAACCGCGGCGCATTCGAGGTCGGCGCCAAGTCGATCGGGCTCAACATCACGCTGCCGTTCGAGCAGGAGCCGAACAGCTTCATCACTCCGGAGCTGTGCTTCGAGTTCAAATACTTCGCGATCCGGAAGATGCACTTCCTGATGCGCGCCAAGGCGATGGTCGCGTTCCCGGGCGGCTTCGGCACGATGGCCGAGCTGTTCGAGGCGTTGACGTTGATCCAGACGCGGCGCATGCAACCGATCCCGGTCGTGCTGTTCGGCCGCGACTACTGGCGGCGCATCGTCGACTGGGAGCTGTTCGTCGAGGAAGGCACGATCTCGCCCGACGACCTGGAGCTGATCCACTACGCCGAGACGGCGCAGGAGTGCTGGCAGATCATCCAGGACTTCTGGTCGAAGGCGCCACCGGAACGGCTGCCGCGCGGGCAGTAGCGCGCAACCGGACCGCGCGCGGTCAGTGCAGCACGACGCTCTGGGCGTTGCCGCCGAAGCCGAGCCCGCTGGCACCGACGACGAGCCCCTGGAACGCAATCTGCGCGCCGATCAGGCCCGGTTGGTTCGGCACCGTGAGGTCGAACGCGGCGAATCGCGACGACCCGATCGCGAGCAACGGCAGCAGCACGACCGAGGTCGGATCGAGCAGGAACGTGCCACCGATGCCCGGCACGCTGATGCCGGGACCGAGTGCCAACGCGCCGAGCGGCACCATCCAGTCACCGTCTGCAGCGTTCACGCCGAGGCGCAGCGACGACGCCAAAGCGCCGCTGCCGAGCAGCGTGACGCCGCCCGCAGCAACCGCACCGCGCACCCGGAAGCCGTCGACCGCGGCTTCCACGGTCGACGCGAGGATGTCGATGGCGCGAACCCGCAGCACCATCTGCGCGGTCAGCGGCGGCGGCAGCGCGAGTTCGACCGGTTGCCAGCCGGTGGTCGGCAACGAACGCGACAGCAGCGTCGTCCACGATGAACCGCCGTCGCGACTCAGCTGCACCAGCAGCGGGTCGTTCGCGGCGCTCTCGGCGAACCAGAGGTCGAAGCGCACGCTGGCGCCGGCGACGTGCTGCAGGTCCATGCTCGGCGACAGGATGTCGGTGTAGCCCGCGTCGACGTCGTAGGTGTTCGCGGACGTCCCCGGACGCCCGTCGGTGACGAGGCAGAGCGTGCCGCCTGGCGTCGTCTGCGTGCCCGGCTGCATCGGCACGCCGGACAACGTCGTCGCCGTCGGCGCCGCCCGTTCCCAAAGACCGTTGGTCGCCGTGTTGGCACCGCGCGCGAAACCGCGGGCGATCTCGAAATCGTCGTCGACGCAGGTAGCGATGCCGCTGACCGACACCTCGAGCACCCGTTCCTGCTGGCGGCCGTCGCCCGCGAGCCGCACGCGCAGCCGCGCGACGTCGCCGACGAAGTTCGTTGGCACCGAGAAGCCGAGCGTGCCGCTGCCGTTGCTCGCGAACTGCAAGCTGCCGACGGAACCGAGCGCAACGTTGGTGGGTGTGAGCACGAGCTGCGGATCGAGCGGCAGCAGATCCAGCGTGGCCGCAGCAGCCTGGATGCCGAGGTTCTGCAGCGTCACCGCGACGAAGGCGGCTTCGCCCGGCTCGACGATGCCGTTGCCGTTGCTGCCGGGCGCTTCCTGCGCCACGACCGACACGAACGCGAACGCCGCGCCGGCCGACAGCGCCGTCTTGCGGAACATCGGCTGGTGCCGCCGCGCGATCTCCTCGATCTTTGGCCCCACTGGCCAGAACCCGCCCTCGTTGGAACGGCCGAGTTCGGCCGTCCACGCGCGCGAACCGCGCACCGTGTGGTGGTGGTCGACCGAGGTTCCCGAAGCGATGTAGAGCAGGGCACTCCACATGCCATGACCGATGCCGCTCTCCTGCACGAGCCAGGCTCCGAGCTGGTTGTACTCGGCGACGTTCGCCGGATTGCCGGCCTGGAAGGCGTACGGCCGCAGCAGCACGTCGGTGTAGGTGTGCGTGCTCGCGACGACGGCGAATTGGCGCGCCGCTGCGAACGCTTCGAGCGCAGCCGCCTCCGGCTCGGAGAACGGGCCGCTGCCGCGGTAGGTATCGCTGCTCGGCGTCGCCGAACTGCCGCCGTTCGGCGCGCTCCACTGCGTCGCGTAGTTGCGGTTGAGGTCGACGCCGTACGAGCCGTCGCCGTTCAACCGGCGGTTCTTGCGCCACATTCCGCCGCCGTTCGGGTTCGTCGTCCGGTTGTGTTCGTAGCCGTCCGGATTGACGCACGGGATGAAGTACAGCTCGCGTTCGTCGATCACGAACGTCGCCTCGGCGTCGGTGCCGTAACCCGACAGCAGTTCGTCCATGAACAACAGCGTGGTGCCCATCGACAGCGGCTCACGCGCGTGGTGCAGCGCATCGAACAGCACTTCGGGCTCGCCCTCGTCGCTGCCGACGTTGTCGCTGATCTTCACCATCCAGATCGGACGGCCCTGGATGGTCGTGCCGATGCTGGTCTTCGCCGAACACCGCGTCGGGTGCTGCAGCGCGAACGCGTCGAGGATCGCTTCCATCTCCTGCAGCGTGTAGTGCCCGCCCATCGAGCCTTGGCCGATCGCCGGCGTCAGCGTGTCGGGCAGGCCGACCGGTTGGGCCGCGAGCGCCTGCGCGTGCGCCGCTTCGAGATCGGCGACGAGCACGCTCGTGGCGAACCCCGCTTGCTGGATGCGCGCGAGGTCGCCGGGGAAGGTGATCACCTCGACGCGCCGCTGGCCCGGCATCGGCAGCGAGCAACTGGCGAGATCAAGGTCGAGCGCCAGCAGCCGCTGCATCTGCGCAGGACCGCGCACGGTGACCTCGACGAGGCTGCGCACAGGTGGTGCCGTCGGCGATTGCGCCGTCACGACCACATTGGCAGCGAACAGGGAAGCGGCGGCGACGAGGTTCTGGCGCAATGGAGCACATGGGGACGGGGCCGCGGCACAATACGCCAGTTCGGACCCGGCGCGAAGTGGCGCCCCCGTCGCGCCCGCGAGCGTCTCGTTCCGCGCGACCTGGTTCATGCGCAGTGGCGCGAGCGCGTCAACAAGGTCGCTCCGGCAGCGAAATGGCCTGCGGCCGGACGTCGACTCGCCGTGACGCTCCTCAATTCACCTGCCGCGAGCGCCCGACCCAGAACGGCTCGCGCAGCACGTGCTTCTGGATCTTGCCGCTCGGCGTGCGCGGCAACGCCGCGACGAAGTCGACCGATCGCGGCACCTTGAAGTCCGCCAGCTGGCGCCGCGCGAACTGCAGGATCTCGCTCGCCATCGCCGGCCCCGCCGCGACGCCCGCGCGCAACACCACCACCGCTTTCACGACTTCCCCCCAACGATCGTCGGGCACGCCGATCACCGCCGCGTCCGCGACCGCCGGATGCCCGCACAGCACGCTCTCGATCTCCGCCGGGTACACGTTCTCGCCCGCCGTGCAGATCATGTCCTTCAGCCGATCGCACACGTGCACGAAGCCTTCCTCGTCGAGGAACCCGGCGTCGCCGGTGTGCACGTAGCCGTCGCGCAACGTCGCCGCGTTTGCTTCGGGCCGCTTCCAGTAGCCAAGCATGTTCGCCGGCGAACGGATGCAGATCTCGCCGATCGCGCGCGCCGGCAGCACCTTCCCGTTGCCGTCGACGATCTTCACGTGCACGCCCGGATACGGCCGCCCCGCCGCCTCCAACAACTCCGTCCGCGCATGGTCCGCGGGCCGCAAACACACCGCCGTGTTGCCGGTCTCCGTCAGCCCATAGATCTGCGCGAAGCCGCAGCCGAACGTGCGCATCGCCGCTTCGAGATTGGGCCGGGGGATCGGCGAACCGCCGTACACGATCGTGTGCAGTGACGAAAAGTCGGTGCGCGCGCAGTCGGGCTCGGACAGACAGACCTGGATCATCGCCGGCACCATGCACGCCTTCGTCACCCGATGCCGCGCGATCGACTGCAGCACGCGCCAACCGGCGAACACCGGCACCACCACGTTGGTGGCGCCCGCGTTGAACCCGGTCATCGCCCACCACATGCCGCCGATGTGGAAGCTCGGAATGCCAAGCAGGCTGACGTCCCTGGGTGACCAGCCGATCCACGGATCGCCCACCGCGCGCATCCCGGCCACCACCGCGACGAACGAACGGTGCGCGAGCATCACGCCCTGCGGCTTGCCGGTCGTGCCCGACGTGTACATCTGCACGGCGACGTCTTCGCGCCCGACCACCGGCAGCGATCCCGGCGCCGCGGGCGCCTGTTGCAGCCAGTCCGTGAAGGCGGGCCACGCCGGATCGGCGCCCCGCAGCGCGACCACGCCGCGCAACCGCGGACACAGCGCCTGCACTTCGCGCGCCTTGCCGAACAGCTCCGGCCCGACGAACAAGAACGTCGCCTCGGCATCGTCGATCTGGAACGCCAGCTCCGACCCGGTCAACCGCCAGTTGAGGCCGAGCGTCACCGCCGCCGCCTTGGCGATCCCGAACACCAGCTCGAACGTGCGCGCGCTGTCGTGGTCCAGCACCGCGATGCGATCGCCCGGCCGCACGCCGTGCCCACGCAGTGACTGCGCGATCCGATCCGATCGTTCCCCGAGTTCGGAGTAACGAACGTGCTCGTCGCCATCGACGAGCGCCACCGCATCGGGCCGGGCGGCCGCTTGGGCGGCCAGGATGGCGGGGATCGTGTCAGGTTCGCCCATCGGTTGGCCAACAAACCGCATGCAACCGCGGGGCGCAACACCATCGAAAGGATCGTTCGCATCGACGCCGCGGCACCGCCTTTGCATTTGGGGCGAGCTGTATGCCTTCCTCGGGCGGGCAAGGCCGTCGGCGGGCCGCTAGCATCCACCGCCCAAGGACGGATCCCGCTCGCCCCCGCTTGCAACCGTCGCCTAGTCGTCGCTGTCGTCGGCCCGCCGACGCAGCAACGAAGCAGAACCGCCTGTTCGTCATGAAGATCGTGCCTCGCCAGAACTTCGGCGCCGACGTCACCGACGTCGACATGCGCGCGCTGACCGCCGTCCAGGTGGCGGCGCTCAAGGAAGCCGTCTACGACCACAAGCTGCTCGTGTTCCGTGGCGTCGATCTGCCCGATGGCGAGTACGTCGCGATGGCGCGCAAGTTCGGCGTGCCCCAGCGCTACTTCCAAACCCACTACCACCACCCGCAGTTCCCGCAGATCTTCGTCAGCAGCAACGTGCCGCTCGACGGCCAGAAGGTCGGCGTCGCCGGCACCGGCCGCATGTGGCACAGCGACTACCAGTTCTTCCCCGAACCGCTGCCGCTGACATTCGTGATGCCGAAGATCGTGCCGCCGGGCGGTTCGCGCGGCACCTTGTTCGTCGACCTGGTCGCGGCGCTGCGCGATCTGCCGGCGGCGCTGCGCGAAGCGATCACCGGCACGCGCTGCTTCCAGGACGCCGTCTACTACTACAAGGTGCAGCCGAAGGACATCGACCGCGGCATCGCCGAGCTGATGGACGAGTTCCATCGCGAAGCGCCCGGTGCACTGCACCCGACCATCATCGACCACCCGCTGCGCAAGCGGCAGGCGCTCTACGTCAGCAGCGGGTTCACGCTGCGCATCGACGGCATCCCGCACGAACGCAGCCAGGCTCTGCTGCGCGAACTGTTCGCGGCCATCGAACAACCGGAACGCGTGCAAACCGCGATCTGGGAACCGGGCGCCTTGCTGCTGTGGGACAACCGCCAGGTGATGCACCGTTCGTCCGGCCAGATGCACGGCCAGGCGAGTCGCAGCTACCGCATCGGTGTCTACGACGGCACGCCGTTCTATCCTGGACTGCCGGTGACCGGCGAGGTCCAACCGTGAGTGCAATGCCCAACCCCATGCGTCAGGAACCGCTCGGCGAAGCGCTGCGCCAACGCGTTCTTGCGCCCTACAAACCTGACTGCCGCTACGTGTTGGCGGCGACGCTGACCCAGGCAGGCAACGGCCGCGCGCTGCGTGGCACCGACCCGACTTCGTGGATCCGCATCGAGGCCGAGTGCAGCATCGGCGATCCGTGCTACATCGATCCGACGGGCCACATCAACGCGGTCGAGTTCAACATCACCTACAACCAGATGCTGTATCTCGGCATCGCCGAGGCGGTGCGCCGGAAGCTGGTGCCCGAACTCGCGCACTGGACGCTCGACGACTTCTATCGCGCGCAGTTGCCCGACGTGCTGATCGGCGACTACCACGCGCGCTTCCGGCGCCCGATGCGCAGCGGCCGCTTCCACGGCTGGTTCTCCATCGTCGAAGTGCAGGCCCGACCGCAGCGCAACATGCTGCTGCTGCACACGCGGGCCGGCTGCACCACCGACGCCGGCGGCGAGTGCGAAGCCGTGGTCACGATTGCGTTGGTGAACTGGCAGCCGGCATGAACGGCAGCGAACGCGGCCTGCCCGGGTGGCTGAGAGCCCGGCTCGAGGCGTTGCCGGAATCGGCGCGGGCCGCGACGTTGTTGGCGCACGTACGCTCGCGCGGCGCGTGGTTCCTGCAACTGGCTTCAGCCGACGCAATCGAGCCGCAGGCACCGTGGACCGCGCTCGGCCTCGATTCGCTGCGCGCCGTCGACTTCCGCGGCGAACTGGCGCGCGACCTCGACCTCGACCTGCGGTCGACGTTGTTGTTCGACCAGCCGAACCCGCAGGCGCTCGTGGCACACCTGCTGGAACGCCTTCCCGCCGCGGCACCGGCAGCGCCGCGGGTCCAGGATTCGCCGACGACCGGACACGAACCGATCGCCATCGTCGGGGCCGCCTGCCGGTTTCCAGGCGGCGAGAGCCTCGACGAGTTCCGCCAGATGCTGGTGGAGGGTCGCGATGCGGTTGCTCCGATCCCGCCGGAACGCTTCGACGTGGCAGCGTACTACGATCCGGACCCGAACGCCGACGGCAAGCTGTACGTGCGCGAGGCGGCGTTGCTGTCGCACATCGACCGATTCGACGCCGCGTGCTTCGGCATCAGCCCGCGCGAAGCCGTGATGCTCGACCCGCAACAGCGGCTGCTGCTGGAGACGAGCCTGCACGCGCTCGAACACGCGAACCTGCCGGCGGCCTCGCTGCGGGGCGGTCGCGTCGGTGTCTACGTCGGCATGCGCGCCAGCGCCTACTTCGACTCGCAGTCCGGCCGCACCGCGGCCGAAGCGACCGCGTACCAGGCTACCGGCAACGAGATCAGCACCGCCGCCGGCCGCATCGCCTACACGTTCGGCTTCCAGGGGCCGTGCTACGCGCTCGACACCGCGTGTTCGGGCTCGCTGGTCGCGGTGCACGTCGCGGTGCGGGCACTGCGCGCACGCGAGTGCGACGTCGCGCTGGCGGGCGGCGTCAACACGATCTACGACCCGGTGACGATGTCGGGGCTGTGCCGCGCGCGCATGCTGTCGCCCGACGGCCGCTCCAAGACCTTCGACGCCAGCGCCAACGGCTACGGCCGCGGCGAAGGCTGCGGCATCGTGGTGCTGAAGCGTCTGTCCGATGCGCTCGCCGCCGGCGATCGCGTGCTCGCCATCGTGCGCGGCACCTCGATCAACCAGGACGGCCGCAGCGGCGGTCTCACCGTGCCGCATGGCCCGGCGCAGACGGCGGTGATCCACGATGCTCTCGCCGACGCCGGCGTCGGCATCGACGCCATCGACTACGTCGAGGCGCACGGCACCGGCACCGCCCTCGGCGACCCGATCGAAGTCGGTGCGCTCGATGCTGCGTTCGCGGGCCGCACGCGACCGCTGCCGATCGGTTCGGTGAAGACCAACATCGGCCACCTGGAAGCCGCCGCCGGCATCTCGGGCTTGCTGAAGGTCGTGCTGGCGCTGCAGGCGCGCACGCTGCCGAAGAACCTGCACTTCCGCACCGGCAATCCCCACATCGACTGGCAACACAGTCTGGTGCGGGTGGTGACCACGACGACGCCGCTGCCGAATGACCGCGAGGTGTTCGCCGGCGTCAGTTCGTTCGGGTTCTCGGGCACCAACTGCCACGTGGTGTTGTCCTCGCCGGCGGCGGCGAGTCCCCTGTGTGCGCCGGTTGCCGTCGCGCAAGGCCCCGGCCCGTGGCTGCTGCCGTTGCAGGCGGCGACTCCGGAAGCGTTGCGCGCGCTCGCCGGTGCGCACGCCGAAGCCCTGGCGACGAACGCTGTGGCGTTGGCGGACTGGTGCCACGCGACCGCGGTCGGACGCGCCGACGCGAGCCATCGGGCGGCGTTCGTCGCGATGCAGCGCGAGGACCTGGCTGCCGCCTTGCGCGCCTTCGCCAACGGCAACGATGCCGCCGCCACCGCGCACGGCCACGCCGCCGCGCCAGCACCGCCGGTCGCCTTCCTGTTCCCGGGCCAAGGAGCCCAGCGCGCCGGCATGGGCCGCGAACTGCACGCCGAAGAGCCGGTGTTCCGCGACGCGTTCGACGCCGCCGCCGCGCGCCTCGCCGACGTGTTGCCGGCTCCGTTGCCCGAACTCACCTTCGGTGCGCGCACCGACCTGCTCGATCGCACCGACGCGACCCAGCCGGTCCTGTGTGCCTACGAACTCGCCCTGCTGGCGTTGTTCCGTTCGGTGGGCGTGCAGCCCGAGCAGGTGATCGGCCACAGCGTCGGCGACTTTCCGGCGGCGGTCGCAGCCGGCGTGATGGACGGCGGCGACGCGCTGCGGCTGTGTGCGGCGCGTGGTCGCTTGATGGTCGAGCGGTGTCCGCCGGGCGGCATGCTCGTCGTGCAAGCGCCGCGCGATCGTTGGCAAGGCCAGCTCGCCGCGTTCCCGCACGTTTCGATCGCGGTGCAAAACGCCGAAGCGAACACAACCGTCGGCGGCGACGTGCGCGAACTGTTGGCGCTGCAGCGGCAACTCGAAGCTGCGGGCGTGCCGGCGCGCATGCTGCCGGTCAGCCACGCGTTCCACACCGCGCACACCGAGCCGATGCTGTCGCCGTTCGCGGAGCTGGTCGCCGGCGTGCGGCTGCGGCCACCGGAACGTGGGTTCGTCGATTGTCGCCGCGGTGGCCTCGTCGATGCCGAAGTCACGACGGCGGCGCACTGGCGGGCGCATGTGCGCGAGCGCGTCGACTTCCAGCAGGGCCTGCGCACCTTGGCACAAGGTCCGTGCCGCGTGTGGATCGAGCTCGGTCCGACGCCGATGCTCGCGGCGCTGGCGCGCGAAGCCGCGGGGCGTTCGGTGCGCGTGCTGTGCGCGCAACGACCGGGCCACGTCGGCCGCGCCGGGTTCCTCGCGGTGCTTGCGGACGCGTGGGTGCTCGGCATCGAAGTCGATCTGGCGGCCGCCAACCACGGGCGCGGTGCGGCGCGCGCGACGCTGCCTTCGTACCCGCTGCAACGGCAACGCTTCTGGCTCGAACGCAGCGCCGGCCCGGCACCGCTGCCCGGCACCGCGTCGGCGAGTGCGCATCCACTGCTCGGCACGCGCATCGAGTCCTCGCTGTTGGCCAACGGGCAGGCCCTGTTCCAGGCCCACATCGCCGCCACGCAACCCGCCTGGCTCGCCGACCACAAGGCTCTCGGCCAGGTGCTGCTGCCGGCGACGGCGATGCTCGAAGTGGCGCTGGCGGCCGAAGCAGCCGCCGGCACGCCGTTGCCGCTGGCCCTGCGCGACGTGACCTTGCGGGCGCCGCGGCCGTTGCGCGACGGCACGGTCACGTTGGAGCTGGTGCGCGCCCCCGCCGCCGGTGGCGGTGCACGGTTCACGCTGCATGGCCGCGACGACGACAGCTCGTTCCGCACGCACCTCGACGGCGAGAGCGGCCACGACTCGAAGCCGCCGCCAGCGCCGGTGAACCTGGCGGCCATCGCGCAGCGTTGCCCCGCAACGATGACGGCCACCGCGCTCTACGCGCGCGCCGGCGCAGCCCGCATCGACTACGGCCCGGCGTTCCGGCTCGTGCACTCGGTGCGCATCGGCGACCGCGAGGCGTTGACGACGGTGCAGCTGCCACCCGAACTGGACGCCGACCCGTTCGTGCTGCATCCGGCCCTGCTCGACGCGTGCCTGCACGCAATCTTCGCCGCGAGCCCGAACGTCACGCAGCCGTTCCTGCCGATCGGCTTTGCCCAACTCATCGTGTTCCAACGTGGCACCACCCGCACCCACGTGCACCTTCGCCTGCAGCAGCCGAACGCGACGTCCCTCACCGCCGACCTGGATCTGCTCGACGACCACGGCGGTGCGCTGGCGACGCTGCGCGGCCTGCAGTTGGTGCCGGCCGACGCCGATGCACTGCAGGCGGGCGACGTTCGCGACCTGCTGCACCATGTCGCCTGGGAAGTGGCGCCGCCGACATCGCCGTCGCCGCCGCCGACGCGCCTCGCGATCGTCGGCCATGCGGCGCTGGCGCACGAACTGGCGGCACGACTGCCGGCCGGCGGCACGCACGTGACTGCCGCCGCCGCCCTGCCCGCGGTGCTCGCCGCGCACCGCATCGACACCGTGCTGCTGCTCGCCACCGAACCACCGACGGCAACCACGGGCACGGCATGGCTGGCCCCGTTCCTCGAAGCACTGCAGGTGGCGCAGACGTCCGTTCGCCTGCCGCAGGCGATCCGCATCGGCGTCGTCACGCACGGCACCTGCGATGCGGCGCCGGCCCCTGCCGCGCCAGCGCCGTTCGCCGCCACCGTGCACGGCCTGTGGCGCACGTTGGCCCTCGAACATCCGGCCACGCGACCGTTCCTGATCGACCTCGATCCGACGTTGCCGCCGCCCGCCCTAGCCGAACATGCCGCGGCGATCGCGGCCGAACTGCGCACCGCCGGCGACGAGCCGGAAGTGGCGTTGCGCAGCGGCCAACGGCGGATCCGGCGATTGCGGCGCGGGGCGGGCCCCGGCGATCGGCTCGTGGTGCCGACGACGCCGTTCCGGCTGCGCACGACGGCGTACGGTTGGTTCGAGCACCTCGCCTGCCAACCCCTCGCGCGCAAGAACCCCGGCCCCGACGAGATCGAAGTCGCGATGACGGCGGCGGCGCTGAACTTCAAGGACGTGCTGCACGCGCGCGGCATGCTGCGTGAGTTCGCCGAGCGCAACGGCATCCACCGCGCCGACCAGCAACCGCTGGGCTTCGAAGGCTGCGGTGTCGTCGTCGCTCGCGGCGCCAACGTGCGCGACATCGCCATCGGCGACACCGTCGTGGTGCAGGCAGTCGACTGCATCGCCAGCCACGTGACGTTGGCGGCGACGAATGCGTTCGTGCTGCCGGCGGGACTCGATGCGGTGGCAGCAGCCGGCAGCCCGATCGTCGGCGCCACCGTGTTGCATGCGTTGGCAGACCTCGCTCGCGTGCAGGCCGGCGAAACGGTGCTGGTGCACGCCGCGGCCGGCGGCGTCGGGCAAGCGGCGATCGCGTGGCTGCGCGCGCAGGGCTGTCGCGTGCTGGCCACAACCAGTGCAAGCAAGCGCGCGTTCGTGCAGGGACTCGGCGTCGAGGTCGTCGGCGACAGCCGCGGCGGGGACTTCAGCCCTGCGGTGCTCGCCGCCACGGCGAACCGGGGTGTCGATGTCGTGCTCAACACACTGAGCGGCGACACGGTGCCGAGCAGCCTGCGCGCCTTGCGCCGCAATGGCCGCTTCGTCGAACTCGGCAAGCTCGGCGTATGGAGTGCCGAGCAGGTTCGCGGCGAACGCCCCGACGTGACCTTCTTCGCCTTCGATCTCGGCGACGAGTATGCGCGCGATCCGCTTCTCGCCCCGCGCCTGCTCGCCCGCGTGCGCAACGCACTGGTCGATGGCTCACTGCGGCCACCGACGACGACGGTGGTCCCGCTGGCGCGCGTGCGCACCGCCTTCCACCATCTGTCCAAGGGCCACCACACCGGGAAGGTCGTCGTGTCGTTGCCGCAACGCGACCGCGACGGCCTGCGCCCCGACCGCACGTTCCTGCTGACCGGTGCTTCCGGCGGCATCGCGCCGGCGATCGCGAACGCGCTCGCCGATGCCGGCGCCCGCCAGCTCGCGCTGCTGTCGCGCAGCGTGGTCGAGCCCGGCTTCCTCGCGTCGCTGCGAGCACGCGGCGTCGCCGTGACGACCGTGCGCGTCGACGTCACCGACCGCGTGGCGCTGGCGGCGGCATTGCAGACGATCCGCGCGAACCACCCGCCGATCGGCGGCGTCGTGCACGCCGCCGGAACGCTGGCCGATGCGATGCTGGTGGCGCTCGATGGCGCCCACGCCACCACCGCGCTGGCCCCCAAGGTCGCGGGTGCGTTGTTGCTCGACGAACTGCTCGCCGCCGACCCGCTCGAGCACTTCGTGCTGCTCGGTTCGATGGCCGCCACGCTCGGCAATCCCGGCCAGGCCGCCTACGCCGCCGCCAACTCGTTCCTCGAGGCGTTCGCCTCGTGGCGTCGTTCGCGCGGCCGGCCGGCGACGACGATCGCATTCGGGCCATGGGACGGCGGCGGCATGGCGACGCGGCTCGACGAACGTCTGCGGGCCCGGCTCCGGCAATCGGGCGTGTCGCTGCTACCCGCTGCGACGGCCGCCCGTCTGCTCCTGCTGCATCGCGATCCCGGCCACGACCTCGCCGTGCTGCCGGTGCGCTGGGCGGAGTGGATGCAACCGTTCCGCGGTGTCGTACCCAAGGCGCTGCTCGCGCTGCAACCGGCCCACAAGCCGCAGACCACGCCGGCGCGACTCGACTTCGCAAAGATGCCGGTCGACGAACGCAGCCGCACCCTGCGATCCGGTGTACGCGCCCAGATCGCGACGGTGCTCGGCTTCGCGGATCCCGAGCACCTGGCGCTGGACCGCACCTTCCGTGACTTCGGCCTCGATTCGCTGCTCGCGGTCGATGCCAAGGACCGTCTCGAGCGCCTCACCGGTCTCGTCCTGCCGGCGACGCTGCTGTTCGACCATCCGGATCTCGAACGGTTGGTCGCGCATCTGCACGACCTGCTGTTTTCCGCCACGGCGACGCCGGCCTCCGCCGACCTGGCACCGGCCATCGCGGCCGAGCTGCGACACGACGCGAACGCATCCAGCAGTGGGAAGACCCACCCGGCGTGACGTTCGCGCGTTCGCAGCTGCGGCTTGCGTACTGACGCGGGCTATGGTGCCCGCATGCCGCGCTCCGTGCCGTTGTCGAAGTTCGCTGTCGCCGTGCTGGCGCTTGCGCCCATGGCACTCGCCCAGCAGGAACCGCTCGCAACGGTGCGCACGTGGTTCGCGACGCCCGTCGCGAACCGTGGCGCTGCCCCCGGCGCCGATGTCGCTGTCGATGCCGCCGCGATCGCGAAGTGGCTGCCCGACCTGACCGCCGCGTGCCGCGACGGCGACCGCGCGCTCGGCCGCGAAACGCTGCCGCCGATCGAACCCGATCCGGAGCAGGCGATGCTCGCCCGCGAACTGCGGGTCGGCGACTTCACGTTCCCCTACGTGCTGCTGGCGAAGGGCGAACGCCCCGCCGGCGGCTGGCCGCTCTACCTGTGCCTGCACGGCGGCGGCGGCAACGGCGAGGCCAAGGGACCGCATGCGTGGGACGTCAACGACCGCGAGTGGGCGGCGCAGAAGACGCTGTGGGCGCGCATCTATCCGTCGCCCGGCCTCTACTTCATCCCGCGCATGGCCGACGACCGGCAAGGGCGGTGGTACTTCGACCACAACCAGGCCGCGTTCGACGACGTGATCCGGCAGGCGATCCTGTTCCGCGACGTCGATCCCGACCGCGTCTACCTGATGGGCATCAGCGAAGGCGGCTACGGCGCGATCCGGTTCGCCGGCAACCGGCCCGACCGGTTCGCTGCGTGTGGCGGCATGGCGGCGGCCGAGCCGCTCGCCACGTCGCCGCCGGAGAACATGCGGAACGTCGCGCTGCGGATCGACATCGGCGAGAAGGACACGATGTTCGATCGCGTCGGCCTGGCGCGGCGCATGGGCGAACGGCTCGGCGAGCTGCACAGCCAGGACGCGCGCGGCTACGACTTCGTCGTCAACGTGCAGGCGGGCCGCGGCCACGGCATCGACTACCGGCCGTGCCCGCAGTGGCTCGCGACCAAGGTGCGCAATGCGCGGCCGGATCGCATCGTGTGGAGCGTGCGGCCGTTCCACACCACGCTGGCGCTGCAGAACGGCTGGCTCGCGCTCGACGCGGCACCGACGACGATGCCGCTGCACCTCACCGCGACGTTGCGCGACAACAGGCTCGAACTGCTCGCCGAGATCGACGACGCGGACAAGCCGGGGGCGCGCCAGCCAGCGCCGAACGGTCGCGTGCTGGTCCGCCTCGATGCGCAACTCTGCGACCTCACGCGCCCCGTGGCGATCCGCGTCAACGGCAAGGAGCGGGCGGCGGCGCAACCGCAGACGACGCTGGCGACGATGGTGCGCACGCTCGCCGAACGCGGCGACCCGCGGCTGTGCTTCCCGGCCGAGCTCGTCGTCGAATTGGCGCCGTGACGATCAGCCGAGCCGCACGACGTCGCCATCGCGTTCGGCGCGACCATCGGCGACCAGGCGTTCGATCGCGGCGGCCATCACGTCCTTCACCACGGCCCCGAGCCGCGTGATCTGGAAGCAGCGCGCCGCTTCGCGGGCAAGGTCTTCGGTGGCCAGCGCCTGGTGTTGCCGCAGCAACCACACCATCGCGTGCACGATCTCGACCTGCGGCAGGTCCTCGACGCCGCGTTCCCGCTCGGCACCATCCTCTGGCACCCGGAAGCCGCGGAAGTCGGCGGGGTCGCCGCGATCGGACCACACCACGTCGTCGACCACGGCAGCGTTGGCTGCCAACGCCGAGCGCACGCGTTCGCGAACCCGCTCGGTCAAGCGCGACAGACCCCATGCCGCCCCGACGAGGCGGCACAGGCGGTCGAACACCACCGGCTGCTCCGCGGCGATCACCGTCGCCACCTGCGTGCGCAGGAGGCGAAGTGCGGTTGCGGCCTGGAACTCTTCGGGCGTACCCGCCACTGGCAGTTCGCACCCGCGGTACGGACGTGGACCGTCGGGGTCGACCGGCGGCGCCGAACTCGGCTCGCCTGGGCCTGGTCCGGGCGCGGGCGCCGCCGCAGGCGCCGCCGCCGCCGGCGCCGCGGTCCCGACGGGTGGTTCCGTCACCGACTGCTGCACCCGCGCGACGGGAACGGCGGCAGCGGCAGCAGCAGCAGCTTCGCGTGCCGCCGCCAGCGCCTGTTCGATGCGCGCGATCTCGCCGTCCGGGTCCTGCCAGAAGTCGGTCGACCAGACCCGATGCAGCCGCCAACCGAGCCCACGCAGCACCGCCGCGCGCAGCCGATCGCGATCGCGCGCCGTCGCCGCGCTGTGGTAGCTCGCACCGTCGCACTCGATGCCGAGCAGATACCGGCCCGGCGCCTCGCGATCGACGATCGCGAGATCGATGCGGTAGCCGGAACAACCGATCTGCGTGTGCACTTCGTGGCCGCGCGCCGCCAACGCCTCGCGCACCGCATCCTCGAACGGCGACTCCGTGCCGCGCGACGGGTCGCGCGCCGTTGCCGCGGCCAGCGCCGCCGTGCCGCGCACCGCATAGTCGAGGAACGTGCGCAGGTGCTGGGCGCCGAGGGCCGCCGTGCGATTGGCGACCTGTTCGGGACCGACCGAGGTGAACACCACGAGTTCGCGGCGGGCGCGCGTGACCGCGACGTTGAGGCGCCGCTCGCCACCTTGCAGGTTGAGCGGCCCGTAGTTCTCGTACAGGCGGCCCTGCGCGTCGGGGCCGTAGCCGATCGAGAACAGGATCACGTCGCGTTAGTCGCACTGCACGTTCTCGAGGTTCTTCACGAACAACGGCTCGGCGGCGGCGCCGAACGCAGCCTCGATCGCCGGGTCTTCGCGCCGCTTCTGGTCGAGCAGGTCTTCGATCAACACCTGCTGCTTCTGGCTGAAGGTGACGATGCCGATGCTCTCGCGAGCGCGAACGGGATCGAGCAGGCGGGCCACCACTTCGGCGACCAGTGCCTCGGCCTCGATGCGGTTCTGCTGCGACCCCGCGCGATCGTAGACGCCGGCCACGCGCACGCAGCGCACGCCGAGTCCGGGGGCGATCGCCGCGGGCGCCGGGAACGTCAACAGCCGGTTCTTGTAGTAGTGGTGGTTGCTGAACGCGATCAGCGACTCGTGGCGACTCCGGTAGTGCCAATCGAGATGCAGGCGCGGCAGGCCGGCGGCGCCGCATTCGTCGAGCACGCTCTCGAGATCCTCGGGGATCTCGTCGCTGCCGATCTCGTCGCCTTGCGCCTGCCGCTGGAAGAACGACGTCGGCGGCAACTGGCGGCTGTCGCCGACGCACACCAGCGACGCGCCGCGGCCGATCGCGCCGACGGCATCCCACATCGGGATCTGCGATGCTTCGTCGAACACCACGAGATCGAACCGCTGCGCGCCGCGGGCCAGGAACTGCGCCACCGACAGCGGGCTCATCAGCACGCACGGCGCCAGCCGGCCGAGCAGGCCGGGGATCTCGGCCAACAGACGCCGCACCGGCTTGTGCCGGCGCTGCTTCTTCACTTCGCGTTCGAGGATGCCGAGTTCGCTGCTGGCCACCGTGGTGTCGCGCAACTGCGGTACAGCGGCGGCGAGGCGCGCGCGCACGACCGCGGCGGCGAGGCGGATCTGCCGCTGGTCCAATTCGACGAAGCGCGCGATCGCCCGTTCGTGGTCGAGCCCGCGGAAGCGCGCCAGCTCGGGTTCGCGCGCATGCACACCGTCGAGCCAGGCCTGCAGGAACGAGGCGCGGAACGTCGGCACCAGCGCCGGCGACGCAACCTCGCCGCGCGCATGATCCGCAACGAGTGGCGCCGTGCCCGCAGCGACGGCGGCATTCGCGGCCGCCTGGTAGGCGCAGTAGTCGCGCAGCATGGGCTCCGACGAGCGCCACCGTTCGCAGCGCGCAACCACCGTCGGCAACAACCCGGCCTGGTCCGCAGCCCCGAACGCCAGGTTCTCGTCGACGTCGAGCAGTGCCTGCGCTTCGGCAGTCGCGGCGACGAACTCGTCGTGCGCACGTTCGCAGGCGGCGATCGCCGGTCCGGCCGGGTTGCCACCCGAGGCCACGGCCTCGCACAAGCGCGCCATCGCCTCCAGGCAGGCGGCGTCGGGGACCAACGTGCCGGGCGCCAACTGCAGCAGCAGCCGCCGCACCTGCCGCACCTGCTGCACGAACTGCTCGACCTGCGCCCAGTCGGCGAGACCGGAACGCCAATGTGCGCCGACGGCAGCCGCCAACGCGGCATGCGTCGCCAACGAACGTTCCTCGGCCCGCACCCGCTGCGCCAGCTCGAGATCGGCGCGCACCGCGGCAGCGCCACCGACGGCCCCGATGGCCGAGGCGCGCAATTCGGCCTTCACCGGACGCAGGCGCCACCAGCCCAGCACGAAGAACGAGTCGGCAGCGCGTGCGGCCGCGGCGTGCAGACGATCGATGTCGAGTGCGAGCAGTTCACGCCGCCACCGCGGCGCCAGTTGCGCCCACAGGGCATCGCGGTTGCGCCCGGTCACCAACGCCGGCGCCAGCGCAGCCTCGACAACGTGCCAATCGGCGCGCACCAGCGAGGCCGGTGGCAACGACGGCGCCTTCGCGAAGCGCAGCAGTTCGAGCAGCACGGCCACCTGGTTGCGGCTCGGCCCGGCGGCCGGCAGCAGCCGCTCACAACCGAACGCTGCGGCAACCGGCACCAACGCCGCCGCCAACGCCTGGGCCGCCGCCGCGAACCGCTGCGCCATGGGCGCGACCTGGCGAGCCAACGCCGGCGTCCAGTCGGTGCGGCGCACGCCGTAGAACGCGTGGCGCGCCGGCACGCCGAGGGGCGTCGCACAGCCAGCCAGCGTCGCGATCGCCGTCGCCGCCTGGGTCACCTTCTCGGCGGCGGCGCCGGCGAGCGCCGGCATCGCCACCACGCGCGTGCCGCGCAAACGCACCAGTTCGGCGATCGCCGCGAACACCGAACCCCCGTGTTCGCGCGGTCGATGCAGGTCGTGCACCAACCGGTTGAGCTGCGCCCGCGCCTGCTGCAGTTCGGCGGCGACCTTCGCCCAATCGGCGGGCTCCCGCTGCTGGCCCACTTCGAGCGCCGAGCGCAATTGCTCGAGCACGGCCTTCGGACCGCTCTTGCTGGAGTGCAGTTCGAGGCAGAACGGGCCGAGCCCGACCTCGGCGAGGCGACGCTGCACGACTTCGAGCGCGGCGCGTTTCTCAGCGACGAAGAGCACGCGCTTGCCGGTGGCCACCGACTGCGCGATCAGGTTGGTGATCGTCGGCGACTTGCCGGTGCCGGGCGGGCCTTCGAGCACGAACGAGCGCCCGCCCGCCGCCGCCAGCACCGCCGCCACCTGGCTCGAATCCGCGTCCTTGAGGCAGAAGGTCGCCGCCGGGTCCGTCGCGTCCAGTTGTTCGCGCGGGACCTCGGGCGCGTCCTGCGCAAAGCCGATGCCGGGCCGCTCGACGAGGTGCTGCAACACCGGGCTCTGCAACAGGCCCTCGCGATCGGCGAGGTCGAGCCACATCAGGTACTTGGTGAACGAGAAAAAGCCGATGCACGCGGTCGGCTCCACTTCCCAGCGCGGCATCGCCAGCGCGGCGACGCGGAACGCATCGAGCACCGCCCGCACGTCGACACCGGACTCGCCTTCGGGCGGCGTGTCGCCGAGCGCCACGCGCAGGTCGAAGTCGTGCAGGAACTGCAACAACGTCTGGTTCAGTCGCGGCTCGGCATCGTCGAGCACGAACCGGAAGCCGTCCTGCACCGACAACCGTTCGACGACGAGCGGCAACAACAACAGCGGCGCGCGCCGCGGCTTCTGCGATTGCGGACTCTCGAAGAACTTCAGGAAGCCGACCGCGAGGTAGAGCGTGTTGGCGCCGCTCTCCTCCAACGACGTGCGCGCATGCCGGAAGATCTCGACCAGGCGCGCGTCGAGTTCCTCGGCGTCGAGATCGGCGCGCAAGCGGCCAGCGCGCAGCTCCTCGGCCAGGTACTCGGCGGTGACGTCCTTGCCGGCGCGCTGCGACGCGAGGTCGAGATCGCGCGGATCGTCGCCGGCGCGCCCCATCTCGGGACGCGGGAACACGCGCACGCGCCCACCGGCCTGCAGCCGATCCTCGAGCGCTTCGACATCGTGCGCACACAACCGCACCGACTTCTTGGTCTCGGCGAAGTTGAGCAGCCTGTTCCACATCGACAGGTCGAGCAGCTTCTGCTTCCAGTGCTCAAGGCGATCCTTGGGCGGCGGCGGTGGCGGCGGTGGCGCCGGTTCGGAGGCAACCGTGGGCACTTTGCCAACCGCCGGCACGACACCGCTCGCTGGCGCCGCCGACGGCAGTTCCGCAGCAGGAACGAACGCGAGCGTGCGCACCGGCAGCGGCCGGATGCCCGCCTGGCGCGCCGCCGCGACGTCGATCGCCAGCACGAACGCGTCGTCGTCGAGCAAGCGCTTCTGCGCCGCCGCTGCCGCCACCGCGAACGGCGCGGCATTCGAAGCGCACGCCATCGTGCACTCGACGACTGCGAGGGCTTGCAGCTCGACGCGCTTGCGCACTTCGACCGCCGGACCGAACGCCACCGACGGCGCCGAACCCGCCACCAGCCACGCGCCGACGAAGGCGTGCTGGCGTTGGATCACCAACACCGGCTGCAGGCCGACGTGCTCGAGCACCGCGGCGTAGAGCAACACCAGGTCGAGGCAGGTGCCGAGCCGTTCGCCAAGGGCCTGCTCCGGCGTGCGCACCTTCTGGCCGCGCTGCTCGAAGCTCGGCGGCGGCTGCACGTAGGCGATGGCGAGTGCCGCGATCGCTTCGTGCACCGCCGCCAGCATCGCCCGGGCCCGAGGCAGGCTCTGGCTCTGGTAGCCATCGAGCGCCGCGCTCCCCGTCGCCGCCTGCAGCCGCGCCGAGACGTCGTGCAGCAACGGCGGCAAGGCCGGGTGGTTCGGCTGCACGAACGCCGCCAGCAAACCCGGCAACACGGCAAGCCCAGGCCATTCGTTCCACGCCAGCACGTCGATCGCCGTCGTCGCCGTCGCCAACCGTTCGCCGGCCCGCACTACCGTCGCCGTGCAATCGACGCGCGTTCGTTCGATCACGTTCGCGAACGCTGCCGCCGACAGCACGAGGTCCGGCGGCGGCACGTCGACGCTGCCGCGCGCGGGCACTTCGGCGACGACCGTGGTCCACGGCGCCGCCAGGTCCCCGGACAGCGTCAGCGTCACCTGCACATCGCGCAGCGGCGCATCACCATCGTTGCGCACGGTGATGCCGTGCAGCCAACGCACGGCGCACTGCTGCATCGCGTAGCACAGACTCGCAGCGTGCAGGACTTCGACCTCGACGGCGCTCACGGGATGCCCACGCTACGGCGTCGGCGGTGGGCCGCAATGCGGTCCTCGCCATCCCACTGCGGCCACCGTCGAAGGGCCCACCCGAGCCCTCGCCCATCGGTCCAGCCTGCGGCGGCGGCGGCATCCTAGCTTCTGAGCCAAACGCCCATCGCGGACTGCTACGTTCCCCACCCACGACCATGCGCATTCACCCCCACGCCACCTTCCGTGTCCTCGCGCTGCTCACCGCCGCTTCGCTGCCCGCGCAAGTCGTCGAAGTGAACCTCACCGCCGCGCCAGGCACGGTGCAGGTGGCACCGGGCGTGAACGTCAACGCGTGGCTCTACAACGGCACGCTGCCTGGGCCGACGCTGCGGATCACCCAGGGCCAGACGCTGCGCGTGCGCTTCCAGAACAACCTGCCGGAGTCGACCGCGGTCCACTGGCACGGCCAGCCGATCCAACTCGGCATGGACGGCGTGCCCGACATCTCGCGGCCAGCGATCGCCGCCGGGCAGGAGTTCATCTACGAACTGCGCGACCTGATCCCGGGCAGCTACTGGTTCCATCCGCACGGTCACGAGATGCAGCTCGACATGGGCATGGCAGGCATGCTGATCGTGGACCCGGCGAACCCGGCCAACGACCCGGCCTTCGACGTCGAGCAGACCATCGTGCTCGACGAGTGGACAAACCCGCTCGGCGGTGCCTTCTCCGGCCACTTGTTGAACGGCCGCAACAGCGCCGGCCAGCTGCCGATCGCCGTGCAGGCGGGGCAGCGCCTGCGCCTGCGCATCGTCAACGCCGCGGCGGAGAACAACTACGTGTTCGCGCTCGATGGCCACCCGATGACGGTCACGCATGCCGACGGCAATCGCGTGCAGCCGGTCGTCGTGCAGGCGATCCCGATCGGCATCGGCGAACGCTGGGACGTGCTCGTCGACTGCGTGAATCCCGGCACCTGGAGCTTCGCGGTCTCCCTGATCGAGAACCGCAATGCGACCGTCGTGCGCGGCGTCGTGCAGTACGCCGGCCAGACCGGCCCGTTGCCCGCGGCCACGTTCGTGCCGAGCAACCTCGCCACTGGATCGCTGCTCAACTACGTGCAGCTCGCGTCCTACTTCCCGGTGCAGCCGATCACCGCCACGCCGAACCGCACGTTCACCGCGGCGTTCGCGATGAGCATGGGCATGGGCGGCGGCGGCATGGTGATGACGCACACGATCAACGGGCAGACCTGGCCGAACGTGACGCCGTTCCTGGTCGCCCACGGCGATCAGGTGCAGATGACGATGTTCAACAACGGCATGAACGGCATGCCGATGATGCCCGAGTACCACCCGGCGCACGTGCACGGCCACTTCTTCCGGCTCATGGGCACGGCCGGCGGCACCGCGAACCCGCCGCAGAAGGACACCGTGCTGCTGCGGCCACTCGGCCAGGCCGGCAGTTCGGTCACGGTGCAGATGACGATGGACAACCCGGGCCGCTGGCTCCTGCACTGCCACCACATGGAGCACATGGCGACCGGCATGATGACCGCCATCGAGTACCTGGGTGACGCCGACGCCGACGGCGTGCCGAGCCGATCCGACTACGAACCGATGGCGCCGCTGCCGGTGCTGACGATCAGCGACCAGCCCGCCGCCTTCGCGCCGGGAGCGAGTAACACCGTGCGCGTGCAATGGACGCCGAACCAGCTGTTCGCGCTGTTCGCCGGCCCGACCGAACTGGCGCCTTGGGTCGTGTTGCCAGGACTCGGCACGCTCGTGCTCGAGCCGACGACCGCAGCGCCGCTCGGCGTGGCGATCACTTCCGCAACGGGCATGGCGACCGTTCCGTATGCGCTGCCGAACAACCCGGCGATTGTCGGTCTGCGCGTCGGCCTGCAGGGCGTCGGGTTGCTGGCGCCGACGAACAGCCTCTCGCTGTCGACATTCCAGGCGATGACGGCGCGCTGACGCGCCGGGCCGCTCTCACGACGTGTACCGCCGATCCAGGTGCACGTAGCCACCGTCGACGAAGAGCACCTGCCCGGTCGTATGGCTGCTGCGCGGGGACGCGACGAACACCACCGTCGCCGCCACTTCCTCGACCGTCGTGAAGCGCTGGCCGAGCGGCACCGAACGTTCGATGCGAGCCCGCTCCGCCGACGGATCGGCGCATCCCGCCAACCACTGCTCGTACATCGGCGTCCACACCTCCGCCGGCAGCACCGCATTCACCCGCACGCCGTGCGCCGCCAGCTCCAGCGCCCACTCGCGCGTCAGCGCCAGCAAGGCACCCTTCGCCGCCGCATAGCCCGACGTGCCGCCCTGCCCCGTCACCGCCACCTTGCTGCCGATGTTCACCACCGCCCCGCGCGACTGCTCGAGCCACGGCCGTGCGTGGCGCAGCAGCGCGTAGGCGTGCACCAGGTTGTCGCGCAGCGACTGCACGAACGCGTCCTCGCCGCCGTCGAGGCCGACGCCATCGTTGCGGCCGGCGTTGTTGACCAGCACGGCGACGCCACCGAACCGGCCGACGGCCAACGCGATCGCCCGCGCACACGTGCCCGACGCAGCCAGGTCGCCGCCACAGAACGCAACGTCGGCCCGCGGGCCACGCGAAGCGACCAGGGCCTCGCCGGCCACGTCGTCGCGGTCGACGACGACGACGCGCGCCCCCTCGGCCAGAAACCCATCGACGATCGCGCGCCCGATGCCGCGGCAGCCACCGCTCACCACCACCACCTTGCCGGCGAGCTGCAGGTCCATGGTGCCTCGTTCAGTTCGTCGCGTCGGCAGCGACCACCGGGTTGCGCAACACGCCAAGCCCTTCGACTTCGACTTCGCAGACGTCGCCCGCCTTCAGGTAGATCGGCGGCTTGCGGAAGCAGCCCACGCCCGGCGGCGTGCCGGTGGCGATCACGTCGCCCGGTTCGAGCGTGATGTCGGCGCTGATCGATGCGATCAGCTGCGGCACGTTGAACACGAGCTGGTTGGTGTTCGAGTCCTGCATCGTCGTGCCGTTCAACCGCAGCCGGATGCGCAGCACGTGCGGATCCGGGATCTCGTCGGTGGTCGCCACGAACGGCCCGAATGGCGCCAACGTGTCGCACGACTTGCCGCGTTGCCACTGGCCGTCGGCGAACTGGAAGTCGCGCGCCGAGACGTCGTGCAGGTTGCAGTAGCCGAGCACGTGCCGCATCGCGTCGGCTTCCGCGACGCGCGCCGCGCGCCGGCCGATCACCACGCCGAGCTCGGCCTCGAAGTCGGTCTGCGTGCTGCCGCGCGGGATGCGGATCGGTCCCTCCGGTCGCTGCACGCAGGTGACGAACTTGCTGAACAACAGCGGGCGCTTCGGCAGTTCGGCGTTCTGTTCGGCGGCGTGGTCGCGGTAGTTGAGCCCGATGCACAGGATCTTGCCGGGCCGCGGCACCGGCGCGTGCAGCTGCACGGCACTCCGCAGCAGCACCGCACCGGCCGCTCGCCACCGTTCACGTTGGCCGGCGTCAGCGGCGCGCCCCACGGCAGCGCGCGCTGCCGCCAGGAACGGATGCGCCAGGTCGTAGGCGTCGTTGGGTTGCCCCCGCGCCGGCAAAGCCAGGGTCGGATGGGCGAGGTCGAGCACGGTGTCGGCATCGAGCAGGGCACCGGGCCGAACGAGAGAAGACGACGTGGCGAAGGCGACGAGTTTCACGCGGCCGACAAGCGGACTGCATCGGCCGGCGGCGCGCAACCGCGGATCGACGGGCGGCTTCGGGCGGCGACGGTTGCTGGCCGGCACACCCCCGAAATCCGCAACTTCCTGCCACACCACGCTGCGGATTCCGGCTGACCTGGGCATGCACCCCACTCCCGCCCTCGTCCTCCTCCTCGCCGCCGCGCTAGGCGCCCAAGAGACCCAGAATCCACCGAAGATCCCGCGCCAGCCGTCCGGCGGTCGCGAGGCCCCGGCGGTGACTTCGGAGGTCCAGATTCCCGATGCACCCATGCCGTTGGGGATGCCGACGCCCGCCCTCGCCGAGCCCGCGGCGCCGATGGCGGCCGACGCGACGATCCCGGCCTTTCCGGTGCGCGAAGACCGCGTTCGGTTCGATCGCGGTGCCGATGGCACGCTGTGGGCAGCCGCGGCGGGCTGGAAGGCATCGTTCGACGGCACGGCGGCGACGTTCGTGCCCTTCCTCGGCAGCACGGCCCCGACCAACTACCCCGCTCGCTTCGCCGTGAGCAGCGTGCACGCCGGCGGCGTTGCGATCGAAGTGAGCGACGGCGTCGCCACCGAGCAGGGCCAGACGATTTCGATCGGCCGCGGCGGCATGGTCGAGCAGTACGTGGCGTCGACGGCCGGCATCGAGCAAAAGTTCGTCTTCGATCGACTGCCCACACGCGGCCTCGTCGCTGTCACGATCGGCGTCGATAGTGGCTACGCGGTGACCGCCGAGAACGGTGGCTACCGATTCACCTGCGCGCACGGTTCGTTCACCTACGGTACCGCGACGGCGTTCGACGCGAACGGCCGCAGCACGCCGGTCGCCAGCGAATGGACCGGCAACGCGATCCGGCTCACGGTGCCGGAGTCGTTCGTCGCCAACGCGAGCCTGCCGCTCGTGATCGATCCGCTGATCGGCAACACCAGCATGGTGTTCGGCCCGTCAACGCAGCTGATCGAAGCGACCGACATCGCCTTCGATGCGTCGCTGAACGAATACCTCGCCGTGCGCGAACAGGCCTTCAGCCTCGCGGACAGCGACGTCTACGCGCAGCGGTTCGACGCGGCCATGCAGCCGATCGGCGGTCCCCTGACCATCGACTTCTCGGGTACGTCGTGGCGCGCTTGCCGCATCGCCGGGCTCAACCTCTACAACAAGTTCCTGATCGTCGCCGAGTGCCAGGTGGGCGCGAACGCGACCTACGTCGCGGGTCGCATCGTCGATGCGAACGGGTGGACGCTGGGCTCGACTTTCGACATCGAACACGGCGCGGTCGCCTGCTCGAGCCCCGACGTCGGCGGCGATCCGAGTTTGATCGGGCCAGTGTTCTGGACCGTCGTCTACGAGCGCCACTACTCCGCCAACGACCACGACGTCGTCATCCGCCAAGTGCAGTCCGATGCGGTCCTGCGCGGCACGTCGTACACCAGCATCGGCACGTCCGTCGATAATGAACGCGCGCCGGTGATCTCGAACTCGAACGGTGCCGACGGCTCGTTCTCGACCCAACGGTGGTGCATCGCGTTCTGGCGTGACCTCGGCTTCAACACCACCATTCGCACCTCGACCGTGGCCTGGGACGGCGTCGTCGATCCCGTGCAAACGGTGAGCGGCGGCTACCCGGTGCAGGACTCCGCCGATCTGACGGTCTCGTCGCCGACGCTGGCGTCGATGGGGCGCAACTTCATGGTCGCGACGACGCGCTACAGCTATGTGTTCAATCTCAAGCACATCCACGCCGCGGTCGTCGGCAACGGCGTCGTGGTCGCCCCGCTCACCGAGGCGATCGACTACAACACCGAGCAGGGCTGCCCAGTCGCCGACACCGACGGCCGTCGCTTCGCGCTCGCCTACACCCGGCGCCCCACGCTGGCGAACCCCTACTACTACCTCGCGACCCACGACCTCGTCGGCAGCACTCTGGTGTTGCGTGAAGTGCGGTCCATCGGTCCCTCGTCCAACCTCGAATGCCGCCATTCGCTGTGCTCCGAGATCTCCGGCGGTGCGGGGCGGCAGCGTCGCTACGGCGGCTTGTGGGTCGAGCGCACCGCCGCAGGTGACCTGGTGCACGCCGCGAACTACGCCGGCGTGGCGAGCCCCGGCGGCGCCACCATTCGCCCAACCGGCTGCGGCACCTTCGGCATCACGGTGCCGGCCCACTACGACTTCGCCGCGATCGGTGGCTCGATCCACATCGACGCGACCAACAACACCGGCCTGATGGGCTGGGGCTTCGGCGTCCCGGTGTCGGCGCCACTGCCCGGCTGCGGCGCTTGCATGATCGGCACCACGGCCGACGCCATCCTGGTCGGCGCAACACTCGACATTCCGGTGCCGTTCAACGTCAACCTCGTTGGCGCCCTGTTCGCTTGCCAGTCGTTCCGCATCGGCTTTGGCACTTGCCTCGGCGACTTCGAGTTCAGCGACACGGTCGATGTGACGATCCGCTGATAGCGGCTTCCGGAGCGTTGGCAACGACGCCTCCGCCGACGCGGCAACGCCGGCAACCGAGCACCCGGTTGCCGGTGGACCAGGTTCGGACGACACTGCTCCCGCCCATGCCCGACGGCACCGGGCTGCCGAAGGCGAACAGGCCGACCCGCTTCGAGGAACCGGCTTTTCCCGACGAGGAACGTCGGCGGCATCCGTGGCGGCGAACTCAAACGTCTTCGACGAGCACGACGTGCATCGCTTTCGGTCCGTGCACGCCCACGACCAGCGTGAGTTCGATGTCCGCGGTGCGCGACGGTCCGGTCACGAACGTGATCGTGCGGGCGACCGGCGCGCCGTCCGTTCCCTGCAGCGCCGCAAACGCGTCGCCGAGCGTGCCACTGAGGCGCGAACAGGGCAGCACGGCGATGTGCAACGCCGGCAGCAACGAAGCCAGGCGACTCTGCTCCTGCGAAGACAGCAACACCAGGGTGCCGGTCTCGGCGATGCCGTGCTGTGCGAAGGTGACGCCGGCGTCGGCGGCGAGCAGTTCGTCGCGCGGTGCATCGGGCAGCAGTTGCACGCCGGTTGGCCACGCGTTGGCGAACGTGACCAGTTCCGGCGCGTCGCTGAGCGCCACGCGCTTCGCCCCCGCCGCGACGAGCAGTTCGCGCACGCGCGCGCCGGCAGCGGCGAGACCGCGCACGCGATCGACGCGACCACCGATCTTCGTCA
>SXGT01951821.1_pt1 | contig 42035 bp, 30 predicted proteins | sample 3176221 | NCBI WGS metagenome assembly SXGT01 (sample SAMN11356862, study PRJNA531348) | freshwater metagenome | isolation source: freshwater sample F1-120 | place: China: Fuxian Lake, Yuxi | collected 2017-12-25
CATCAGATGTTTTCGGGGGACTTGACACAGTTTGCCCATGCCGTGGACTATGGGATCCAGCCCGCCGGCGCCCTGCGTAATCAGACCGCTGGCAGTAACCCCACGGTTCACGTGCATCATCTGATTGAGCGGCGATTTGCGGGAGTCATGGAGCAAAGGGAAAGCCAGATGCTCTCGATTGTGCTGACGCCGGGAGAGCATCAGCGTTTCACCAATTTGTGGCACGACAAGATTGGTTACGACGGAGGCGCGAGTCAAATAACAACGTCAAGTGCGACTAGGGCACACGTCATGAATGCGGCTAGGGAGATCTATGCCGACTATCCAGATATCCTTAGGGCGCTCGGACTGTAGGAGTCGATTTATAATATGAAGATAGTCCATCGCGTTTCGCTCCTCGATCAGCCGAATCGAACCGATCTGCTGGAGTCCCTCGGGATATCGCTCCAGCGTTCAGATCCGGGCGCGCGATCCTTTTTCTTTGACATTGACGAAAACGATGCCAGATGGGCACAGTTACACCAGCTAATCTGGAAATGGAAAGTCGAGGATGGGTCTGATCCAGAGTTGCTTTGGGTGGGGACACAGTTTTCAAATGAAGAGTCTGAGGCTGCCCCATTCGTGAAGCTCTCACCCAACTGGCACCACGGCTATCCCTATCCGCGGCCGGGGAACTTCGGTTTTCTCGAAGAAACCTACGACCCGAAAAGCCGTTGTCCCGGCAATCCCGTTGGCACCGGCTTGCAGAGGACCGGCCTCTGCGGCATGGGTATGGTTCAGGTCGCGCCGTTCCAGATGAAGGGCGAGCCCAAATGGGGCAAGAAACACATCCTTCAGATGAATTGGGTCTTCGGCGAATTCTTCGTGCGCCCCGAAATTTGGCAAAAAGTCTTCAAGCCCTTGGGCATCGGTTTCGAGTGGGTCCTGCATTACAAGACTCTCAAGAAGCTCGAAACGGTCGTTCAGCTCAAAGTCGAGAACACCGCTGCTTCGCCGCTTCTGATTCCCGACGACCATACTAAAGAGACATGCAAGGTCTGCAGGCGCACGAGGTATTATCCGTGGGTTCGCGGCTACTTCCCGTCATTCCGCGAATCGCCTGGCCCGGGGCACATCTGGAAAACTCAAGAAATCTTTGGCAGCGGCGGATCGGCCTGGAATGCCGTCATTATCTCCGCCGAGCTCTATCGAGAAATCCAAATGCACGAGCTAAAAGGCGTAACCTTCATGCCCATGGCGCCTTCCTAAGGAAGGGGAAAGGTGCAGGGACGAATGGCACTGACTTTAGGCCAGAAAAAGGGGCGGGAGTCGAATAATACGAATTTATAAATCGTAATACTTGCCCCATCACTGACCGCGTGGCGGCGCCCCCTGGCGCTCGCGCGCAACATCGGCGTATCGGCACACCTCGGGCCGTCATTCCAAACCACGGGCACGAATCAAGCCAGCGAATCGGTACCCCTCGTGCAGCTCCGGTCGCGGTCACCGGTTGTGGGTGGTACGTCCCGGTGGAGGGTGGCGGTCGCGGTGGCCATGACCGTGGCCGTGGGTGGTATACCCCAGCGCGTGCCGATTCTTGGCCGCGCCCACATCCACGTACAGATTTTCCACGCTCGGAACTAGCACGCTCATTGCGGGCCTCCTCTTGGCGATTCGTCCAGATTCATTCAGATTCATCCACCGCCCCGGGGTGGCTCGATGAATGAATAAATGAATACAGTTTATGAAGTGTAACCGACGAACCATGAACTTACGAGGTCCGTTGTGGCTGACGCCAACTCCCCGTGCTCGCGTCGACATGCCTTATTTCAGGGCGAATAGTGCAAGAAGAAATGGCAACCCGGCCCGGCTACTCGCGCTCGATGCGCACCAACTCCGCCGCGTAGTCCTCGACCACAACACGCGCTTGCCGATCGACAATCGGCAGGGCTTTCCAGACTCCTTTGGCGCGATCGTAGAACTCCGCCTTCTTCGCGCTCTTGAATTGCAGGGTCACCTCCTGCGACTGATACGGATTATGGCACGCGAGAATCAGCACATCGCGTTTGGCGCCGTCCTGGCATACGCCGATCAGCACTTCGCCCGCCTTCACCTCGAACGCCGCGTCCTTCGGAACCGCCGGCAGACCGCCCGGGATCGCAGCCGCGGGAAGCTTCTGGTTCTTGGCATCGGTGGTGATCGGCGTCGAGTAGACGGCGGTCGGATGGCCCAGCTTCATCAGCTCGGCGCCGACCGAAGCGAATTTCGCGTTCACCTTCTGCACGTCCTTGCCAAGCGCGTCGAGCTGCAGATGCGCATCCACGACCCCGCCAGCGTAGTGGTACATGTAGCCCTTCAGGCCGAAGGGAATGGAGGTCGCCACGGTGTATCCCGCGCGATTCGGATTCCCCTTGCCGACGGCGCCGGGCTTGGCGTCGTCGTAGCGCAGAAACCCGACCTGGCGCGCCTTGGTGAGATTAAACGCCGTGTTGAGGTGCTTCCAGTGACCGCCGCGGGTCCAGTGGAAATCGTAATAGCCGAAGAGGTCCATACCCTGGACGCCGCTCATTTTGCTGAGGTTATAGCTGCCGACGTAGGCGGGATGAGTAGGGTCCCAGTCCTGCACATTTTTGACATCGCGCGTACGTCCGGCCGCGGTGCCGGCGATGTTGTCGCTCCAAAGATGGTAGCCGTAGATGGTTGGGTCGTTGCGTAATCCTTCGCACAGCTTCTTGCAGGCGTCGGTGTTTTTGTAGACGTGATGTTCGCCGACGAGCAGATCGACGAAGATCTGCACGTCATGCTTCTTGCAAATCGCGCCACGCTTCTCGTCGTAGGCGCAGAGGATCACGTTGAAGTGGGCGTCCTTGACGGTCTTGACAAGCTTCTCGAATTCACCCGGGTCCTTGGGCAGATGATCGCCGGCGTAGCCCTTGTTGAAAATGATGGCGAAGCGCTTGGGATGGCGTTTTTCCTTGTTTTCCTGCGCCGACGCCGCGGACACGATGATGACCGCCGTGAACAAGACGGTAATTAGCCATTGGCAACAAACTCGCATAAGGATTCGCTCCAAGTTGCTGGAATGCTTCGATGAAATCCGTTGGAAACGGTTGTCAATCAATAACCAGTTCGCCGCGGCGATAGCGCTGTTCGGCCGACTTCGTTCCGTCTTTCGCCCACTCCAGGTGCAGGCCGTGCAGGGTGTCAGAGTGCATCTCGCTGTAGAGCTTGATCTGTCCGTTCGGGTACCAGGCAACGGAAACGCCGGTGACCTGACCCTCGGCGTGATGCATCATACCTTGCAGCTTTCCATCGGCATGGCGCCGACATGAAACGCCGGTGAATGGCTCCCCGTCGCGGCAGTAGATGCCAAAGTCGTGATCGTAGGTCAGCGTGCTGAAATCGACGGCCCGAATCTCATTGTCAATTCGATCCCTGTCAAGCCATTTGGGGTCCATCGTTCCTCTCCAAGGCGGCGCATGGCTTTGCTCGTCCCACATAAATACACTGGCCTGTTGCCGGCGTCAACGATGGATCTGGCATGAAGGCGCCTTTTTTCGTGGCTAATCCGCTTCTTGTATTACCAATCGCTGCCCCGCCTTGACGTTTTCTCTCACCACGCGAGTCTTGCTGCCTGAGAACACCACCTCGACGCGATACGATTCCGCCGCCTTGCCTAGGCCAAAATGGGCCTCCAGCGGCGAGCAGCGGCAATATCCGGCGCCGGAGTGGATTTGGCGATAGCCGATGAGTTTGCCTTTCGCAAAGACGCTGATCTTGGCGCCGATACCGTCGGGATTGCTCTTGGTGCCGACGGCTTTGACGCGCAGCCAATTCTTGTCGTTGGTGTTGTTGCGATAGAGAACGACGTTGGAATAGAAGTTGATTAGCAAGAGATCGAGATCACCGTCGTTATCGAAGTCGACAGCCGGCACGCAGACGCAGTTGGCTTCGTGCTTGATGCCCCATTCTTTGGCCTGGTCTAGCCATTCCTCCGGCCCCATACGGGGACCGGCTCGCCGGGTCCAGAGCGGGTTGCCGCCCTTACTCGTCGCCCATTTGTTACCACTCTCCGCATCGACGCCGACGTAAATGTCGAGCAATCCATCGTGATCGAGATCCTCGCAGATGATATCGTGGCCTAGCGTTTTGGATGCGAGGACCGGCGCATTCACCGATGCGAATTTGCCGGCGCCATCATTGGCATACAACATATCGGGCTCGACGGTGTGCTTCATCTTGAGAAGCTGGGCTTCAGTGTAGTTGGCGCCGGAAAGCCAGGAATCGGTGCTGACGTAGAGATCGAGCCGGCTTCGGTTGAAGATATCCGCGAAAGCGCAGCCAACGCTTGATGCCTTGCGCGTAAGGCCCGCCGCCTGCGAGATGTCCTTGAACCTGCCCCCACCGAGGTTTTTGAAGAGGGCGTTTTGCTGCGATTGATAGCAGGTGACGAAGAGATCGTCGAGCCCGTCGCCGTCGATGTCGCCGAAGACACAGCCCAGGCAGTGACGGCCCGTGAGATCGATACCGGAGGTCTTGGTGATGTCGGTGAAGGTGCCGTGGCGATTGTTTTTGAAAAGGAAGCACTGCCCGGTGGGGCTGGTGACGAAGAGATCAACATAGCCGTCGCCATCGACATCGCACCAGGAGCAGGACCGCGCCGGCGTCTTGATCAGGACGCCCGCTTTTTCGCTGACATCGGTGAAGGTGCCGTCGCCGTTGCCTCGAAAGAGCCGGCTGGCGCCTTTGCGGAGTGAGGTCATGTAGATATCAAGCTTGCCGTCGCGATCGAAGTCGGCGACGGCAACCCCGGTGCCGTCCCCTTCAAAGGACTCCAGGCCGGACCCTTTGGTGACGTCCTGGAATCTGAGGTTGCCGAGGTTCTTGAAGTAGCGAACGTGCGGCTTGCCGAAGGTGGGGATGATAACGTCGGGCAAGCCATCGCCGTTGAAGTCCTCGACCGCGACTGCATGCGGATTGGTTCCGCCTACGCCGGTGTTCTTGGCAATGAAGAGTCCAGACGCGGCGGTGACATCGGTGAAGCGCGGTATGGGAGGTTGGGCGGGTGCGGCGAGGGCGACCAAGAGTAAGCATGGCGAGAGCAGGATGAAAGTGTAACGCATATTGCAATACCTCGAAGTTTCCGGTGTGAGACTATTAGCGTAGCACTTTCCATCGTTCCATTGGCCAATAGATGGCACAAACAACGCATTCGATGTTCCCGCCAGGCACTGGACCCCAATCGCGCGAATCGGACGACCGCAGTGAAAAGTCCCCAAGAACGAAATACTGATCCGAGCCCAATTGTATTGGTTCGCGCTCGATGTGTTCCTCGTCGGCAAACGGATCGACATCAGGCACGTAGTTTAAGCCCGCCAACGTCGCCGGCGGAGCTTGTTTGACGTCGTTGATCCAGACCGCGCCCTGCTTGATCTGCACTTTTTCGCCAGGCATGCCGACCAGGCGATCGACATACTTGGTGTCCGGCCTGGTCGGATGGCGGAAGACGACCATGTCCCATCGTTCCGGCCGAATCAGCCTGCTTGCCAAGATCCGGTCCGGCCGTCGGATCTCTTCTGCGGGCTTTTTGACCTCGGCGGCCTTGCGGCAGGACATGCAGATGCTTAGCACATCGCCCGGGGCCTCGAACGGCATCGGCTCGCGTGGGTCGATGCCCGGCACGATCAACGGTTCCTGGCAGTGGGGGCATTTGTCCAGCCGATGCCAACCGAGCAGCGTCGGCGCCATCGAGTTGGCGGAAATGACAAATGCCTCGGCAACAAATGCCTTGAAGGTAAGCACGGCGACAACCGTTAAGGCTAAGGCCGGAACCAGGTGGATCAGCCAGATTAAGATCGCGCGCCCGAATGTTGTCGCAAACACAGACCGAATGGTCAGCCAAACCCCGACTAGATTCGCGACGAGCAGCAAGCCCTCGACCAGAAGATGAGCAAGGATTAGGTCGTCTGTAAACATGCCACGCACCCAGAGTATCAGACCGAGGATCGCCAGTCCGACGATGGAATAAATGAATGTTGCCATGACAGCTCGCAGAAAAGTAGCCTTGGGAGCCTTGAGCAGGAGGCCGCCAAGCCAGAGAGACCCGGCCCACACAAGCCAGCCGAAGATATGAAGCAACAGGATAGGTAGAAGAAGCGTTTGCATGACGGTCGGCCCAGGTGGGTCCGGAACAGCCAGCGTTGGCTCCATCCCGGTCGAAGTGCAAGACTATCATGCAGTTATTCGACGCACAACAAGAATCGCAAACGCGATCAAAGATACGGCATCAATAACCGCGCCACCAAGTCACGCAGCTTTACCAGGAACGGTCGCTTGTGCAGCTTTGCTAGCGTGACCGGTTCGGCCTGGGCCAAGCTTTTCCCCAGGGTGGCTTCAAGCGAGGCTGCCAGAGCTGGATCGTAGCATTCAATGTTGAATTCGAAATTCAGGCGCAAGCTGCGCGCGTCCCAGTTCGCGGAGCCGAGCAACGTCCAGACGCTATCCACAAGCACCAACTTGGTATGCACGAAGGGGCCAGGCGTAAGCCAAACGCGGCAGCCGTGTTCGAGAACCTGCCAGAGTTGCGCGGTCGCCGCCCAGCGCACCAGGCGGAGATCGACATCCTTCGGCAGGAGAATATCGACCTGCACACCCCGCAAGGCGGCAATGTTGAGCGCAGAGATGAGCCCGGCATCGGGGAGAAAATAGGGCGTTACGATCACGACACGTGTGCGCGCACTGCTGAGCGCGCCGAGCAACACGAGGCGGAGCTTTTCAAGATCCTCATCGGGACCACTGGAGACTCCGTGCGCCAGCGTTGGTCCCTGGGCCTGCAACTTCGGAAACCAACGTTCTCCGTGGAGCCTCTCTCCGGTCGTGAATTTCCAGTCTTCGACGAAGACCTCCTGCATGTGGGCGACCACCGGGCCCTCGATCCGAAACTGCAAGTCTCGCACGGGATACGCCGGCTCCAAGCTCAGCCAGCATTCGTCGGTGATGTTCATGCCGCCGGTGAAGCCCAGCCAGCCATCGACGATCATCAACTTGCGATGGTTGCAGAGATTCGTGTATGCGAAGTAGCGCAACCGAAACGTGGGTAAGAACCGAGCCGAGGGGACACCGGCCCGCTGCAACGGCCCACTGATCGAACGCCACGAGTAGTGCCGAGCGCCGATGTCGTCGATGAGAACACGGACCTCGACACCGCGTGCGACCGCTCGGCCGAGCGCTTCGGCAAAACGATTACCAGTGCGGTCGTTGTTGAAGAGGTACATGCACACGCCAATAGAGTGTTTTGCACCCTCGATGGCCTGGAGCATGGCGGGATAAGCCTGGTCGCCATCCCATAGTTGTTCGATCGTGTTACCCTCGCAAAGCGGATGCCCGGTGACGGTTGTGCTCAGTTGCACCAGGTGTGCCAGGTGGGTGGCTTCGTTTGGGAGCGGCGGCACTTTTGGTTGTGGATGGTCTCCAACCACCTTGATCGGAACTGCGGTCCGGCGGGCTTTTCGGCGTAGCCGACGAGCACGTCGCTCGATGCGATTGATGCCGAGGACATAATAAAGGACGGCGCCAAGGATCGGCACAAACCAGAGGATCGCGAGCCACGCAGTTGCCGCACGCGAATCACGCTTGAAGAAAAGAATGTGCCCGGAGACGAACAGGTTGACAACTAACACTGCGATAGCGGTGAGCCAAGGCCAAGAATACACGAAGAATTCCACGGATGGGGTCCAGGGTGAATGGGATCCTCCGCACGAAGCAAATCCCGATTTCTTCATCTTACCTACGGAAATCGAGGGCGTCATGCCTGGTTCGATACTACCTTATTTGCTCCCATAGTTCTTGGCTTACTGCGATTTCCATTGCAGGTACCCAAACAAATCTCTCACCTCCTGCGGCCGCAAGCCGGACATCAGTCCCTCCGGCATGACCGACACGGGCGATTCTTGGATCGACTCGATCTGGGCCGGGGCCAAACTGATGCGTTCCGCCTTGACGTTCAGGAAGGTCAGCTTGCCAGGCGTGCGCTCGACAATCAGGCCGGTCAGCACGCGGCCATCCGTAGTCTGGATCACGTGGCTCAGATATTCGCGGCGGATCACGGCGCTTGGATCGACGATGCTGGCCAGTAGGAAGTCGCGGTCCTTGCGGTTGGCAGTTGTCAGGTCGGGGCCGATCTTTTCGCCGTCGCCGAATAACGGATGGCAATTGGCGCACAGCTTCTTGTAGAGCAGCTTGCCCACGGCCGGGTTGCCTTGGCCGGCGTTGAGGTCGTTGTTAAATCGGCGCATCTCGGCGAGTTTTTCCTCGGGAGTGCCGGCGCTGAAGTTGCCCCAGTGCTTGCGGACAAGGGCGTTCAAATCCTTGTCGTTGTGGGCCGACACGACGCGAAGCTGCTCGACCGCGACCTCCTTGGCCGGGAGCTTGCCCGCGTCCACGGTTTGCAGGAGCGCGAGCGCCCAGCTCTTGCGTCCCAGCAGCACATCGATGGCGCGCGAGCGTAGCTTGGGCGTCATTTCGGGGTATTGGCTCAACAACAATTCAGGCGTCTCGGGACGATCGAACCGGCCAAGGGCGTCAACGGCGGCCAAACGCATCTCCTCCGGCTGCGTCTTCGCCAGTAGCCCGTTGACAGCCCAAGCGTCGAGGAACGGCACCATGCCCAGCCGCTGAGCGAGCGGCGCTTTCGAGTCGCCAGCCAAGTCTAAGGCATATTTGTGGGCGCCGCCAAAGCGTGCCTGCAGCAGCAAACGTAGTAGCGTTGCGTTCGCCTTGTCCCCCTCCCATAAGTTGATTAACCGATCGCTCAGGTCCTTCGGAAACTTGAGGTCTTTCCTGTCCTCCATATTGGGTTTGGGCGGAGCAATTTTCGTGTACAGGCTGCCCATTGCCTGCATGGCCGCGGGGCCGGGGCGATCCTGCAGACCTTGGTCGAGGCTGGCGAGCATCATCGGGCGATGTGCGGGCGGCGTTGCTTTCAAGAGTTCGGCACAAGCGACGAGGCCTCGCTCCGTTCCTTCACCGGCGTAGCGACGCATCAGCTTGCCGAGGATCGCATCCCGCGTGAACGGGTTATTCCAGGCTTCCGCCGACGTCAAGTGGTCCACGACTTCGCGCCGAGATCGCCCCGCATGGTGTTCGATGGCCCACCACAACAGCAATGGCAGATGCGCGTCCTTGGCGTCCTCGGCATGCTGCAAGAGTTTCTCAACCATTGGCAGCGCATGTTCCACGTGGAACATGCGCGCCGAGCTTGCCAGCTGACTACGGACCTTGACATTCGATTCGCTAGCCGCCAGTGCGATCAACCGTTTTGCCAGCGTTGGCGTCACCAATTCGTCGTCGCCTAGGAAGCGCACCGTCCAGCGGCGCACGTGCGGATTCGGATGCTCGAGAAGCTCCTCGGCAAACTCCGGACTGAATCCGCCGCTGACGTACAGCGCCCACAACGCTTGCAGGGCGAGGTGTTCCTGTTTCGTTTGCGCGATGATGCGTCGCAAGGGAAAAATGACTTCCGGATCGCGCCGATCCGCGAGGACCCGGCGGGCGCGGCGGACGATCCAGTCGTTTGGGTGCGACAGCAAGTCGATCAGTTTCTCGCTCGACAGCTTCTGGAAATCAGGGATGGGCACCGTTTTCGCCCCCTTCGCTTGAATACGATAAATCCGGCCATTGCTGCGGTCCCATTCAGCATCGGGGTCAGGATGGGCCATGCGCTTGTCATGCCAGTCGGCGACGTAGATCGCGCCGTCGGGGCCGAGGGTCACATCGCTGGGGGCGAACCAGGTATCGTTGGCGATCAGCAATTCGCCGCCGTGGGCGGTCTTGTAAGTCGAGCCGCGCGAGTCCACATCATGCCAGTAGACGCCGTGGCCGAGCAGATCGGCGGCGATGTACTTGCCGCGATACTTGGCGGGAAAGCTGTCACCCTGGTATACCATGCCGCCGACGGTGACATGGCCGCCGCGGAAGTTCTTGTGGGGAATGTGGTCGAAATGGCCGAAGGTGAACGGATTGCGGAAGGAGCCATGCTTGTCGAACTGCTTCCAGTAGTACCCCCCTTGGACGCCGTGGAGCATGACGTAGCCGCCGAAGTTAGTACTGTAGAAGAGATTGCCGTGCTGGTCGAAGTCGAGTCCCCAGGAGTTGCCGCCGCCGTCGGCGAAGAGCTCGAACTTGTGCGTGATCGGATGATAGCGCCAGACCCCCTGTTCGAAAGCAATGCCGTTGATCTCGCTGGTGACCGTGCTCCCCTGGCAACCGTAGAGCCAGCCGTCGGGGCCCCAGGTGAGCGAGTTGGCGACAGCGTGGGCGTCCTGCATGCCGAAGCCCTTGAGCAGGACCTGCGGGTCACCATCGGGAGCGGCGTTCTTTTCGCGATAGAACAGAAGGTACGGGACCTGCAAGACAAAGACGCCGCCGTGGCCGAAGGCGATGCCGCTGCAAAGGTTGAGATCCTTCACGAAGTCCTTGGCCAGCGGGCGTGCGTCGCTTACGCTTCCGGGTTGGTAGTCGAGGATGGTGATTCGGTCGGCCCCCTTGGGACCGTGCGGTGGCGGTTCGGGAATGCGGTCGTAGACGGTGCGTGAGTAGCGATCGACCTTGAGGCGCTTCAGCCCCGCGGGATTGGGATATTGCAACTACTGCACGACCCACAGTCGGCCACGGTCGTCGAATTCGATGCACACCGGCTGACGCACCGTCGGCTCGGCGGCGACAAGAGTCACTTCGAAACCGTCGGCCACGGTCATCTTCTTGGCGGCAAGCTCCGGGGGAAACCCTTGCCCGTGTACCAGCGTGACCGCGATGGACGACATCAACGCCAAAACGCCTACGACACCTCGCATGGTGGCCTCATTGCCTGAGTGTTAAACCTTGTGTGCATACGGCTTTTCGTCGCCCGATTTCGCAGGGGGCTGATAGGCCTTCAGTACGCGTTCGATGTCGGCCCCTTCGTAGCCTTCGTCCACCATGCGCTGCACGAGGGCGGCGCGGTCCTGGGCTTCGTCGCCCGAGGAAACCGCCGCGCCCGAGCCAGGCCTTGCCCGCATCACCTGCTCGATCTCCGCCGCCGACATGCCCTTGTCGAGCATTTGCTGCTTGAGGGCGCCTTCCACCTCCGCCACGCGCACGCGCCGCCATTGATTGGCGACCACGGCAACGATCGCGATGAGCGGCCCCATGACCACGGCCGCGAGGCCGATGAGCTGACTACCTGTAAGCTTGGCCAAAAGCTCGTCCATAGCAATCCCCTTTCAAAGAAGCACAAGCCGAAACGCTGGGACCCAATCCGGGAAATCGCAGGGTACTTCGTTCGCTCGGCACGATTCTTGCGAGGAAACGTGGATTTTACCACAATTCACGCGGACCGCAATCAACGAATCGGCGAAAGCAACTACGGACCTCGCATTGCGGCTTTGCGGCGGTTACACTTCAGAAAGTGTATTCATTTATTCATTCATTGAGCCACCCCGGGGCGGTGGATGAATCTGAATGAATCTGGACGAGTCTGGATGAATCTGGACGAATCGCCAAGAGGAGGCCCGCCATGAGCGTGCTGGTTCCGAGCGTGGAAAATCTGTACGTTGGTGCGGGCGCGGGAGGGAAGCGCGCCGCGTGGCCGCTGCTACTGCCGATTGCCGAACGCCAACGCCAACGCCAACGCGAACGGTGATCCGTGAACGGCGTTCCCCAACGGCCACGGGGTTCGGGGCAGCCCGCAGGGGACCGATTCGCTGACTTGATTTGTGCCCGTGGTATGGAATGACGGCGCGAGGTGTGCCGTTGCGCAGTTATTGCAAACGGATGAGGGCCGGGAGTCAAATAGGTCGATTCAACATTCGCATTTTCCAATCCTCGCCGTTTTCTTGGACCAATCGAGCTGAATGGCTAGGCCGGATCTCGCGGCAGCAACGCCAGCAAATCAGCGTGGATTTGTGGCCAATTCTGATTGAGGTTTAGAGTATTGGCCCGTATTCGGTTGCCATGGATTCGCAGATTGAGGTCGAGGGCTCGTGTGGTCAATGGATAAATCAAAAGCCCTTCGACTTCTGTGTGGCAATCCGCTTTCTTGGCGACATTTTTCAGGTAAGCAAATAGCTGATAGAGGTGGCCAGACCGAACGGTCGTGCGTCCCCGATACTCTTGCAACGTCTCGACGTAATATTTGGCGTCGACCACGAGCACCTTGCCGGCGCAGCGAAGGGTGACATCAGTCCGCATTCCAGGCAATAGTGCCAGATCCCCGGCGGATCCCGTCGTATCCTCCCATTGCAGCGATTCGGCCTCAACCGCAAATCCTTCGGCATGACGTCGGTAGAAGTTGCGGATAAATCGCTCGAACAGAATACGCATCCGCCTCTCATCACGCAGAAAACTGCGGAACGTAAATTGGCCTGTACGATCGTTTGGGATGAGGTAATCGTGGAGGAGGCGGCAAACGTCGATGAGGAAGCGGTAGAGGCGATTGTTGCGCTGAAATTGAACCCCGCGGAATGTTCGATCCGTCAGCGGGATTTCAGCGACTTCATGCAACCGGTGCCAAGTTGCCCGCAAAGGCTCGCGTAGCCTAGCGTCTAGGCCGCTGGTCCGAAGTAGGCGGCCAATGGAAGCCTTTAGTATGCGGTTATGCAAAACGTCATGACTTAATTCATCGAACTCGCAAACAGTCCGGGCACGGCGCAGCAGATCGGCCTTTACCGTTGCAGAAACATCGAGTTTGCCACGAACGCCGGGTATGGTTTCCTGCCGGGAAAGATACGTCCGATGGAGGCCTTGCCGTAGCAGACGATCAACGCCGTGGTTGAGTACGACAGCCAGAAGGTCCAATACGTCCGTTTGGGGGACGGCGGCAATGGCCTCGGTGTCACTCTGGTCCAGGGCGTCCCACGCATAGAGAAGCAGGTAATAAATATTCTGGATCGCAATCATTCGAGCAACCTTTCGACGTGTTTATTTGCCTTTGCCAAGGCGTCGAACCAGTACTCTCGAAGTAATGGAGCAATTTCCCATTCGACGACGGAACGGTACCATGCTTCCCATTCCGGGGGAAAATTCGAAAACAGAGACGAGGCTGGCAGGCAGAAGTAACTGTGCCCCACTTCGAAGCCGCGGCCAAGGTTCTTGTCGTCTTTTCTGATGGCCGCGTTCAGGCCGTTCATGCGTTCGATTATTCGGTCGACAAGTGTCGGAGGAACGCCACGGGTTTGAAGGGCGTCTCGGAAAGCATCGCATCCAAATTGTGGTTCCAGGTCGAAGAAGACAAACCGGCGACGCAGGGCGTAATCAACCATGGCAAGAGAGCGGTCGGCGGTGTTCATCAGGCCAATCAGGTGGACATTTTCTGGCACGGAAAACTGCTCGCCCGACGACTCGGAGTAGGTCAAGGGGATAGCGTGTTCTGGGCCGCGCTTATCATGCTCGATCAACATCATCAACTCGCCGAAGATCTTGCTGAGATTGCCACGGTTGATTTCGTCGATGATGAAAACAAAATCGTGCGAGCGATCGAGGCGGGCGCGGTTGCAGAAATCGTAGAAGATGCCGTCCCGACGAAGAATCCCCTCCTTGCTAGGTCGGTAGCCCTGTATGAAATCCTCGTAGGAGTAGGATTGGTGGAATTGAACCATGCTAACGCGGCTCTTGTCTTTTCGCCCCATGTGAGCAAACGCGAGACGCTGGGCGACAAATGTCTTGCCTACGCCGGGCGGCCCCTGGAGGACGACATTTTTCTTGCGGCCCAGAGCGACGAGAATGGCTTCAACCTGACTCCGTGGGAGGAAAAGGTCAGCCATGGCGTCATCGATGGTGAATACCGGAATATCATCGATCGGATCCGAGGCTTCGCCCTCAAGGATATTGTCGACGAATTTGACGAAATCCGGATAAGGCGTCAGGTCCGTTAGAGTTTTTGCCGAGACCCAATGCTTGGGTGGCAAATCAATATTGAGGGCACGAAGCCACTTGACTTGGCGTATGTTACGATACTCGCCGCGTGAAGGGTCGTAGAGGTAGTCGGAAAGTACCGTTCCAATCCCCAGGACCTTTCTTTGGCCAATCTTCGCGATGACGTAGTCGCCAACCGACATTTCGTGGACAAATTGATGGCAAGCGAGCGAGATCATGGTTGGGCGTGCTTCATTGGGGCCACGCGAAGCACTGATTGACTGGGAAATTGCGTCTCGGTTGGCAAATTTGCTGAGGTCACCCAGGTAATCCCAGCCAATTGCGATGATCCCTTTCTCCTGGCACTCATTCCATAGGCGACCGCCCTCGCCCAGGCCAATGCCCCAGTATCTTGTGCCCGCGGCCGCGGCGTCTGAGTGTGCAACCGTGGCTTCAAGGAGGCTTTCGTTTCCAACTTTTTCTGGCTTCGGAGACTCTGAATCGTTATCCGCTTTTCTTTGAAGTTTGACCAATCCGTCGGTCTTGTACGCTTTATTCAATACTTCCAATTCTGGCGGCGAAAGATTCAACGGACGGTAATATGGTCGGAGGTCAGGTGAGTCTTGGCATTGTTCAAATCGGTGCACATTCGTCTTTATTTGGACTGTCCTCTTCTCTTTCACCTGTCGGACGGGGTGCCTTGGCAGAGCATCAAACATTACAGGTTCAGGGATTGCCCAGGCATGCATCGTTTCTTCGCCAGGCTGCCAACATGCCATCAAGTAAACGGCGTCACGGTTTGCGGCCGAAGCGTGGAAATCCTTCACCCAATTCAGCCGAAGATTCGTCCAAAGAAGCGGTTTGACCGCATTTCGAAAATTGATGATTCCATCGTCCCAATGATATGTCGTTCCGCCCTCGCTTTCTGGCGTCTTTCCTGTGGTGGATAGCCGATTGCAGAGTAGAGCCGTCATGCAAGCCGCCGCATTGCGCGACATCTCTTTATCAATTTCTATCGACGGTTTTTTCGCCGGCGGTTTGGAAACCAATGAGAGTATTCGTTTGGAATAATCTTCGGTAGCCATCATCGCGCCTTTGGATCAGGAGTTGAGTTTTGGTGCAGATCGGAGAGAAAACATTATCGGCGACAGAAATGACGATGTCCAGCAAGCACGTTGGGAATTCGCGGAAAAAGTACGCGGATTCCGGGGCCACCTTACTTAATTCGCGCCTTCGTCTTCGGGCCCGGTTTCAAGCGACGTCGCACCTTGCCGACGGCCGTCTCCAATTGACTCACGAAATTATCGTGCTGAGGGGATGACGGGAACGCTTGTGCCGACGCAGCACGTTGATTTCGTTGTCCTTCATTTCCCCGTCAAGGAATTCCCGCCAATCCGGAATTAGCCCCGAGAGCGGCTGGAAAAGGTGTCAGGACCCTTTAAACTAAGGGTCCTGACACCTTTTTCCGCAGCGAAATGTAACTATTTCTTGTGCTTCAGCAGTTCGACCATGGCCTTGCCCATGGCTTCGCCGACATCCATATAGACCTCGGCTTTACCGCCGTAGTGGCCGTTACCGCTGCCGCCTTGCGCCATGGGATGGGTGTAGATCGTCGCAACGTTGCCTTTGAACTCCGGATATTGTCCCGTGGCGCCATCCACGGCGAGATGGGCGTTAAGAATCTGGCCGCCGTTGCCGCCGCTGCCTTTGATGGATTCGCCCATGGTGGCAAGCACGAACTTCGCGTTGGGAGCTTTGAATTCCTTCCGCACCGTCTTGATGAAATGCACGAGGTTCTTCTCGTAACGAGCAGCGTGACCGGCATTGCCGGCGTCTCTCTCTCCTTGCCAGAAGAAAAACCCAGCAACCTCGTAGCCTTTGGCTCCGGGGTAGTGTTTTTCGAGATCGGATAGAGCCTTTTTGGCGTCGCCGATGTCGTAGTCCCACTGCTTGCCGGCATACCAGTCGATCGGTTTGCCTTTTTTGTCCACCCATGGCGCGGGTTCGGTCTTGAGGCCCTTGGCCGGGTCCATTTCCCAAAACTCGGGTTTGTCCTTGTAGCCGGCATAGACCATCTTCTTTTCGGCGCCCGTCTTGTCCTTGATGACGAATTCGAAGCGCTCACTGCCCGGCGGCAGGAGATCCCAGCCCAGGGCGCGGTTGCCGATGCAGCACTTGAGAATCATCACGGGCGCGTCGATCGCATTTCCCAGCGGATGGCCGATCCCGAATTCCGGGCCGATGTTGCCGCCTTTCACGATCATCCAATCGTTGTTGAGCGGGCCTTTGCCGGACATGTAGCGGACGAAGCGGACATCTTTCCGTTCCAGCCAGGCGCCCGCATCATCCACAAGATACTGATATTTCTTCTTCACCTTCACTGCGTGCTCCAGAGAGATTTCGCCGCCTTTCACCTTGCCGAGGCCAACCATGTTGGACTGGCCCAGCAGGATGAAGATCTGGACCGGTTTGGTCATGTCCGCTGGTTTTTCGTCAGGCTTGGGAAGTTGTGTAGTAGCCTCCCCGCCAGCAACCCAAGACGAAAACACCAAGGTGATCCAACCCGAGCACAAGAACCCGGTCAATCGACTCTCAAATCGCATGAAAAGTCTCCTGTTCAAGAAGGGCCGCTGCAACGCCTGATTATCAGCATTGGTACAGTATAACCCCCATGAACATCGTTTTCGAGAAAATCGAAATCGCCTTTAGGAAAGGCCTGGGAAAAGGTGTTGGGATCCTTTCAGATAAGTAAAAGCATTTATTTTTAAGGGTCCTGACACCTTTTTCTTCACGGGCGTTTGCCGATGCAATACAGGTGGCGTTCGCCGCGGATGTAGAGGTGGTTGTTGGCGATGGCGGCGGTGGCGCGGACGGTTTCGGCTAACGGGTTGCGGGCCAGGAGTCGGAAGGTAGGTTCCGCGGCGAAGACGTAGACGTCGCCGGCGGTGCTGGTGGCATAGACTTTGCCATCGATCATCAGGGGGGAGGCGTGGAAGCCGGTGTCTGCGAGTCGTTCGAACCAGAGTCGTTTGCCTGTGCGGGCGTGGTAGCAGCCGGCGAGGCCCGCGTCGTTGACGAAGTAGATGTGCTCGCCGCGGGCGACGGGGCTGGGCACGTAGGGGAAGTCTTTGCGATTCTCCCAGAGGCGCTGAGGCGTGTCGGTGTTGGCGGGGGTGCGCAGGTCGAGGCCGACGGCGAATCTGCCGGCGTCGCCGCCGCTGCACACGCACAGGATATCGCCGATCAGGGCAGGGGACGCAACGGTGCGCATGGGGACCTTGACGGCGTGATCCTGCCAGCCCTTCACTTCCCAGAGTTTCGCGCCGGTCTCGACGTTGTAGCCGGTCACCGCCGTGGTGCTCGTGACGACCAGTTCAGGCTCCTTCTGTCCGGGCCTATGCAGCAAGAACGGTGCAGAGTAGCAGGCGCGCTCGGCGACGCGCGGGGTCTCCCACAACAGCCGGCCGGTCTGCTTGTCGAGCGCGATGAGGAGAGAGGGGCGCGCGTTGGGCACCTTGGTGGTGAAATCGTCCTTGTCCATGTCGTTGGCGAGGAGGAGTTTGTCCTTGAACAGGATCGGCGAGGCGCCGGGGCCGTGTTGGCTGTTGAAGGGGCCGAGGTTCTTCGTCCAGAGTTGTTCGCCGAGGAAATCGAAGGCTGAAAGCAAAACGTCTTTGCCATTCCAGAAGGAGACGTAGACGGCATTGCCGTCGGTTGTGGGGGTGGAGGACGCGAGGGAGCTGTCGGGACGAATTTTGGCCGGCCCGGCGGGGATGTTTTTCTGCCAGCGGATTTTGCCGTCGGCCGTGTCGAGGCAAAGGAGGCTGCGCAGCTTGGCGTCGCTGCTGGCGGACTGGAGGAAGAGGTGCTTGCCCCAGATGACGGGGCTGGAGTTCCCGGCGCCGGGGAGCGCGACCTTCCAGACGATGTTCTCGTTGGGGCCGAATTTGAGCGGAATGGCCTTGTCGTCGGATGTGGCCATGCCGTTGGGGCCGCGGAAGCGATCCCAGTTTGTCGGCTTCGCCGGCTCACCGGCCAGGAGGTCGGCTGGACCAAAGGGAAGGAGGAGCGTTACGAGCAGCCAACGTCGGACATCGAGGAATCGCATAAGCCGCTCCAGTCACGGGCCGGGATATTGATCGCATCAGTGTAGACGGCGTCGGCGGCCAATGCAATCCAATTGATGCGAACCCGGGCGCGTTCACGAGGCGTGGCCTTGATGTAAATGGATTGATGTAGGCGTGATGGGTCTGGCGCTTTCTTTCTTGCAAGGCGCCACAGGAGTGCGAAGCCGCGACGGGGATGGGGGAGTAGTGTCAAAAAAAGTGCAGGCGAGCCCAATCTCTCGCCTGCACAGGGGGGGGAGGGAACGATTCCTACTCTTCGCACACCGTCAGCGTAAAGGCGCCGGTGGCAAAGGGGGTGGCGCTGGCAGCGATCAGCCGGTAGGTCCCCGTTCGTGAGGCCGTGAACACGATGCGGGCGGGGCGAGGCATGCAGCCCTCATCGTCGAAGGCGACGATGGCCCCGTCGGGGTTCAGCAACTTCACGAAGGCGACAAACTCATTGCTTGCCAGGTCGATCACGTAGCGCTTCCCCTCGATCAACGTCAACTCGTGGGTCTTCTGGAAGGTCCCATCCTCGACGGCGTCGCTGGGCATCAGCGTCGCTTCCATGCGGACCAGGACATTCAGTTCACGCACGGTGATCGTATAGAAGCCCTCGTTCCTCGGTGGCGAGGACGTGGCTATCAGACGATAACTGCCCGTGGTCGGCGGATGGAAGACGATGCACCCAGGCATGGTGCTGAAGTCATCGCAGTCCATGGCCAGAAGATTGCCGCGCATGTCTTCCAGCGTCAGGCTGGCGTGGAATTCGGAACTTGCCATGCGAATCGTGTACGATTTTCCGGCCGTCAGATTGACGTAGTGGACGCGGAACGGGCACGGCCGCGGCGATCCGTTCGGGACCGGGCAGGTGAGGAACCCGCTCAACACGATGTCATCCGATGGGGGAGTTGGATTTTGCGCCGACGCAACGACGCCGGACAGAAGCAGAGCAGCGAGAGCGGCGATGCCGCAACTGAACCAGAATTTGAAAGTGAAGTGTTCCATGATCGTCCCTCCATACCAAGGCCCTTGCGTTTCGTTTTCCCCGGCCAAGAACGTGCAGGTTTGATACCGAATGGAACGAATTTAGGCGTTTTGACGCAACATCAGGCAATGAAAATGGTTACGGCTTTCAATCCCTAGGGCATGGAAACCGATGTACAGTCTCTGGATGTGACGGATGGGAACAGCGTTGCAGGAGTATGTGCGGAATCGGGGCGGGCGAGCGCGAAACTAAACGATGAGCGGGTCGCGCAGGAAGGTCAGAGCGATCGGTCGCAGGCGCGTGCGATCCTCGGGCGGCAGTTCGCTCCAGGAGCGGACAATCTTTCGGCATCGGCTCGACCCGCAGCGGCAGTGGAGCGACCAGCCAAGCTCGGCTAACGACGTGGAGTAATCCCAAAAGATCTGCTCGCCAGCAGCGATGTCGCGCAGGGCGTAGAGGACCGCTTCTCCGGTGACGAAGCCGGCGTTGGGGTCGCAGGAGTGGTTGATGCACTCGTCGAGGCAGTCGCCGTTGGAGCAAAGCCAAAGGTCCGCCCCGACCTGCATGGCGTGCCAATCGTCGTGAAGTTCGCTCGTTGTCGCCAGCCAGCCTTCACAAGCTACGAGGAGGGTACCGTGTGTAATCGCGTCAAGGGCAAAGACGCCGCGGCCCATGCTGGAGGTCTGGCGGATTTCGAGTATCGGCGTTGCCGCTGACATGCGCAGGAGCCTCGTTTAGCAGCTGTTTCAAAACCGCGTTTTCGTAGCATAGGCGTCCCGCCTGTGCTCCGTTTCTCGGGGTCGTACCACAGGCGAGAGGCCTAGGGTACGGGTTTTGAAACAGCTTTTTCGCATCGCCATGACAACAAGTTCCGGATGTCGCCGCGAGCCGGAGTCAGTCAGCCAGTACGGCCAGCGTGCGATGTGCGTCAGGCAAAAGGATGCAGGACGCCTGGTCGGTGAGCAGCCGTTGTGCCTGGCCGGCGTGTTCCAATGGGATGGTAAAGAGCTCTTCGGCGACGTCGCTGGAGAGTCCGCTCAACAAATAGAGCCGCGCCTGCAACGCCGCACTTGCCCACCCAAGGGCGGCGCTCAAGTCGCTCGGTTTTTCCTGGAGGAGAATCTGTTGCAGAAGAGCCGGATCGTCATGATGGCGGAACTGCCCGAATCCCGGACCGAGGGGAGGCGTCGATTCGGTCAGGAGCACGATGCTGCCCCCTGGCTGAACGACGCGGGCCGCGGCTTGAAAGGCACGAGCCAGATCGTCGCAGGTGGCGTTGCTGCTGGTGATACCCGCGATGACCACGTCGGCGGCACGGTCGAACGTAACGCGCCAGCGGGAGTTGAGCAGGCGCTGCCCGGCGGCGCTGCTTTCGAGCGGACCGGCCAGAATGTGCGTGATGCCGTCGCCGGTCCCCTCGATAACCTGGATGAAGAACGGCGCCCCGAAACGCCAGGCGATTTCGCGTGCTTCCTCCTGGATCGCCGAGGCTTCCTCGTCGGGGGCCTCGATGTCCATTTCCGCGCGGATCTCATCGATCCCCGCCTGATCGGCGAGGTCCGGATACAGGGCGGTCTCGGCTCCCGCGCAGCCGACGTGCGGATCGTAGCGGCGCCGCGTCAACAGGACGAGCTGGTCGGCATCCACCGCGGTGCGATTGAGATAAACGCGCCGCCCCTCCTCGGTCGTGAACAGATACGCCACCTTCTTACGATCGCCGGGCTGGTGCACCTCGATGTGGATATCCTGAAACGCATCGGGCAACTCGTCGAGCCAGGGCTGGCCGGTCGATGGCGGCGGGCAGATGACGGTGATCGCTTCCGGTTGCACGCGGGCCTGCTGAATGTGCTCCAGCAGCGCTACCAGCAAGGGCACGAGGTCTGCAATCCCCTCGTCCACGACGATGCCAACGTGGTCGTCCGGCGTCAGCGCGAGCCGCAACGCCGGGTAGTCCAGCGGATGTTCAACGGCGTCACGCAGAGCCTGGGCCGGATCGACAAGATTGGCGGCGACGTCCGCGCGGCGACCCGCCAGGAGGTTCGTCTCGCGAATCTCCAGATCGAGCGAGTGCTGGCCCCATGGGAGGCTGACGCGCATGAGGATACCCTTGAGTGAATCGGCCCACGTGCATGTTCCGCGGGCAGGTATCGTATTTTAACGCGCGTGGGAGCCGATTCAATGGAAGGCCCTGTCAGCCGCCTGGTAGCACTTGAGAATTAACCTCGCGAAGCCGCAAGCGGCGCTGTCGGAAAGTTGCTGATTTCGTGTGCGGCTTAGTACTACAGCGCTACCTCCCCTCTCCCCTGTACTCCGGGGGAGAGGGGCCGGGGGTGAGGGGTTTGGGCTCGAAGCAACTGACTGCTCTTCCCCCTCACCCCCAACCCCTCTCCCCCGGAGTACCGGAGGAGAGGGGAGTAAGGACGTGGCACGCGGACACCTATGACCCCTGCGCTGAAATACCAATTACTGTAGTACTAGGCGTGGGCGCAAAAAAAGGCAGGTCGGCGCCGTTCCCCCGAAAGGCGGCCGACCTGCGACGTGAGAGTGCCAGTCTCTCGCGTTGAGTGCTTCAGCGTGGCAGCGAGTTCAGCATGTTCTGCTGCGCCTCGCGCGTCAGTTCCTCATCCAGGGCCTGTGCGACCTGATGGCCGTTCTTGTCCGTGATCTGTTCGGAGGTCACCGGCGGCAAGGCCTTGGCAGTGAACCCCACGGGGGCGAGTGCGGATTCGGGAAGCGTTTCCTGGACGCAGCCGACGCATGCCAAGACGCCTGCCAGCAGAATCCAGCCGAGCCGAGGATTCATCAGCGGTCCCCCTTCTTGTTTTTTGTCAGGCCAAGCTCCTTGGCGCTGATCTCGGCGAGAGGGCGTTCGGATTCGCGCACCCGGTTGGTCGTGGAGACATAATGGTCCCAGGCGCGCTGGTGAAGAACCTCGGCTTTTCGCACCAGCTCCTCATCGCCGCTGTCGATGCCGAGGCCGCGCAGCTTCAAGCAGATCTCTTGCCGACGCTCTAGATCGGACTTGGCTTTTTGAATGCGATTCTCCGCGGCCGACGGGGCCTTGGGCGGTTCGGGCTTGGCATCGTCTTTCTTGGCAGGCTCGACTTTCTTGGCCGTGGGCGCGAAGATTCGCGGCAGCCAGCTGGATTCCTGGGCGGAAACCCAACCGACCAACCCCAGCCCAAAGGCTAATGTCAACGCCGCCACCCGAAAACGCATGGCCATACCCCGTAGTTTCGCGCGGAACCCGCCGCTCCCGTCCAACCCCATGACAGGAGGGACTCCTCGTCCCACAACGATCATTCTTGGCTCAAGTGAGGTGGGCCCTATGCCAAAAACTTTAACGATTGTCCAGAGGAATTTGGCAAATAACGCCCACCCGAAGATGGACGCGGCAAACACGGCAGGATATCGTGGTTGTTGTCACAACGAACGTGGGCTTCGCACCCGGAGGATTTCTCGTGAAACGCTTACTTCTCATCGTGCTGGGCTGCCTGGCGGCGACCGTGTCGGTACGCGCCGGCGAGCCCGCGCTCAAGCAGACCATCACCTACGTGCAAAAATTGCAAACCACGACCGGCGGATTCCTGTCGATGGCGCCGCAGCCGAATATCCGCCTGGCGCCGACGCTGCGTTCCACCTCGGCAGCCGTGCGGGCCCTGCATTATCTTCACGGCGAAATCCCCGACAAGGACGCCTGCATCAAGTATGTCGAGAGCTGCTACGATGCCGAGACGGGCGGTTTCAGTGATATGCCGAAGGGAAAGGCCGACCTCTTCACGACCGCCGTCGGCTTGATGGCGGTGACCGAGCTGAAGATGCCAACGGAGAAATACGGGCCTGGCGCGATCAAGTTCCTGAGCGAGAACGCCCGGTCTTTTGAAGACATTCGCATCGCTGCGGCCGGGCTGGAGCGCTTACAGAAGAAGTCGCCCAACACCAAGCTGTGGCTCAAGGAGGTGCTGAAGCTCAAGAACGAGGACGGCACCTTCGGCAAAGGGCCTGGCCTGGCTCGTGATACCGGCGGCAGCGTCGTTACCCTGCTGCGCTTGGGCGATACGATCGACACCCCGCTTGTCCTCAAAACGCTCAAGGCCGGCCAGCGTCAGAACGGCGGCTATGGCAAAGCGGACAGCGAGATCGCCTCGGATCTCGAAACCACCTACCGCGTCATGCGCTGCTTCGTCATGCTCAAATCGCGCCCCGACAACGTGGAAGGCGTCCGTTCCTTCGTCGCCAAATGCCGCAACGCTGACGGCGGCTATGCGGTCGCGCCCGGACAACCGTCCAACATCAGCGGCACGTACTTTGCGACCATCATCCTCCATTGGTTGAAAGCAGCGGACCAATAAGGAGCATTCGGGAAGCAACGTCCCGGTTCCGTATCGCCGCAAGCGGAGTAATCTGGAAGTTGTTCTTCCGAACGCTCGTCAATTACTTTGGCGCTGAGATTTGCAATTCGTTAAGCCGCTTGCGGGCGTCTGCCTCCAGCAGGCGGTAGTTCTCCAGATGCTTCTGTGATTCCTCGGCGAGTTTCTTGGCGTTGGACGCTTTTGCCGATTGTTGTTGAACTGCTTGCGTGGCTGCCTGGGCCGACTTGAATGCCATTTGGGCTTCGTCAAACATCTTCCTTGCCACGCCGGCGAGTTGCTTGGCCTCGACGGTCTTCAGTTCGTTCGCTCGCCTGGAGGCATCGTCCGAATTCTTCTTGGCGTCGTCGGCTTTTTTCTTGGCCTCGGTTGATTTCTTGTTGGCGTCGTCGAGTTCCTTTTTCAATTGAGCAGCCCGGGGGGCCAATTCCTCCGCGTCCTTGATGACCGCGGCCAGCTTCCTCTCGGCTTCGTCCAGGGCCGACTTGGCGATCTTCCAGGCGGCCTCCGCTTGCTGCCGATCTCTCGCCAGGTCCGGAACGACTTCCAGCGCGGGGAGCGCGTTCTTTAGCTTCGTGATCCCGGCAGCAGACGCTTTCGATTGGAAGACGCAGAGGAATTTGAGCATGGGCAAAGCTTTGAGATGGTCCAGCCCTGCGTCGCCAACTACCGTGCCCTGGAGATTGAGAAAGTCCAGGTCCTTCAGGCCCGTCAGATGCTTGATCCCGGAATCAGTGATTGCCGTGTGGTCGAGGTGCAGCCGTTTGAGGGTGGTGATCTTGCCAAGGTGAACCAGGCCTGCATCGGTGATGCGTGTATCTCGCAAGCGTACCACGGTCACCATCTTGAGGGAGTGAAGGTATTGGAGGTGCGCATCGGTGACCGTGCCGTTGCGGAAATCGACTTCGAGCGCGTTGCCCTTGGAGGCCCTACGGCGAACGATGGCGCCGAGTTCTTCGAGGCGCAGGACCGCTTCGTCGGCGTTGGCTGCGGGCTTGTACGGCGGCGCGTCCTTGGTTTGAGCCTGCCAAGTCGGGGCCATGAATGCGAGCAGAATGAGTCCAAGCAAGCCCTGGGATGAGGTACTCCGAATCCCTGGGCTTCGGAGTAAGGGCGTCCTTGGCGTGAGATTCATCATCGCAGCAACTCCCGGATGGGTTGAGCGGCGTGGTCGGCGAGGGGCATCGGGCGATTGCCGGGGGCGTGAAACTCCTGGCGGATGTCGATGCCGAGGGCGAGGCAAAGGGTGGCGATGTAGTCGGGGGGGGTGATCGGTCGTTCGGCGACGGTTGCTCCCGGGTTGCGGCCTCCTTCGCTGGTACGGCCGACGACGAGGCCGGTGTTGATGCCGCCGCCCGCCCACATCGTGGACCAGGCGTTCGAGAAGTGTCCATTGCCGTCGCCGGGCGTTCGGCCGAACTCGCCCATCCAGACGATGAGGGTGTCGTCGAGCATGCCGCGCTGTTTGAGATCGCGGATGAGCGTGGCCATGGCGCGGTCGAGCCACGGGGCCCGCAGGATCATGTTTCGGGCGGCGCCGTTATGGTCATCCCAGCCACGGTGGAAGACTTCGACGAAGTTGACGCCCGCCTCGATCAGGCGGCGCGCAAGCAAGCACGATTGCCCGAACCGATGCGAACCATAGGCCTCGTGCATGCTAGCCGGCTCGGCGTCGAGATTGAACGCTCGCGCACGCGGGGACTGCATCAGCCGCACCGCCCGGTTGAAGGCCGACTGCTGGGCGCTGACCGCCGGCAAGGGATACTCCCGTGCGAACCGCTGTTCACTGCTCTCCCGCATCTGGAGGCGGGCCTCCAGGTCGCCATTGGCTGAACGCAAGTTCTCCAGGCCGCGGCGCGGCTCGTTGACCGCGAGGGGCGAGTGTTGCGGGCCGAGGTACGCGGGTACGGAGCGATAGAGTCGGCCGCCGTCGTTGCGAATGTCGTAGCCGGCGTCCACGGTTACGAAGGCCGGCAGTTCGTCATTCGGCGTTCCAAGCTGGTGCGAGGCGATGCAGCCGATGGCGGGGTGCTCGAACCCGGTGATGCGCCGGAACCCGGTGTGAAGGAAATACTTGGCGTCGTAGTGGTCGTTGATCTGTGTTTGCATCGAACGGAGGATGGCCATGTCGTTCATGCACTGCGAGAGTTGCGGCAATTGCTCGACGATATGGATGCCAGGCACGGAGGTTTGCGCCGAGCGGAATTCGCCGCCGGGCTTGGGGTCGAACGTGTGCTGCTGGCTGGGCCCGCCGTCCATCCACAGGAGGATGCAGTTCTTGCCGCGCGGCCGGCGGATCGATGCAGCCTGGGCGAGCGTTTCAAACCACGGCACCGAGACGCCCGAGAGGACGCCGGCAGCGGAAAGTTTGACGAAGTCGCGACGCGAGAGACGAGGGGAATGAAACATTGGTTTGATCTCACGATTGGTCAAAGACTCTCAAATCCAATTCGACTCGCGGCACAAAAACGAAACAACTGGAGCATCATGGCCTGGCGTGCCTCTTCAGTCAAGGAACCTCGCGATAATTCGGGGCGGCTCTCGATTTCAAAAGAGCGGATAATCGTCGGGGTCAATCGAGATTGCAACTTCCTCTGCACGGGCCGGTTGGCTGACCGACTTCCACGACAAGGCCATTTGCTGCATCGTGTTGGGCAAATCCGTGTCAGCACAAAGCGGGACGGGCTCTACCGGCTCGATGCGCACGACGGTCCCATTCGGCAGCAACACCGGTTCGTCCAACACGACCCCGCCGTTTTCAATGTGCCCTTGAAACGACATACGATTCTCCCGGATCTCCGGCGGATTACCGCACCTGGATTCTACTCGATACCGCATGCGAAACGACAATTCCATCTGCGGCGGACCTAGCGCACCAGCAAATACTCACTGCGATTCACGAGCATCCACAACACACCGATGTAGCCGTTCTGAGTCTTCTTCAAATACCGCTGCGCCTCCGCCTGTTCCTCGTTCGTCGGCCGGCGCGACAACGTCGTCAGGTACAGCCATTCCACCGTCTGCTCGGCAGAAGGAGTCGGCGTCGCCTTCCGATGCGTATCCAGCGCCTTGCTCCCCGTCAGTAAACGCGGATGGTTGATCATCGTCAACATCTGTGGGATGCCATGCGTGAAATCGGTGGCATCTTCCTTGTTGGTGCCGAAGCGGCGCAGGAATTCGAGATACGCATCCGCGATCGGCGCGCTTTGACCGGCGATATTGTCCTTGGCATCGATCGCGCGGAGGTCGAGCTTGGGATCGCCATACGCAGCCTTCAGCGAATCGTACAGGACGTCGGCGCTCATCACGCGCAACGGCATGCGCCCATACGCCGCGGTCAAGGCCGCCACGGCTTGCTCATCTGCGCTGCCGGTCACGCGGCTCGTGCGTTGATACGCTTCGGAGTTGCAGATGGAGCGAAGCAGGTGCTTCACGTCGAAACCCGACGCCGCGAACTCGTTGGCCAGCAGCTTCATCAAGCCGGGGTGCGTGGGCGGATTCAGATCGCGGAAGTCGTCCACGGGATTCACGATGCCACGCGCGAAGAGGTAGAACCACATGCGATTGGCGAAGGATCGTGCGAAGTAGGGATTGTCCTTCGTGGTGAGCCAATCGACCAGGTGCGGGCGCAACGCTTCGTCCTTGTTCAAGTTGAAGGTCTTGCCCTTCAAGAACGCCGCCTGCACGTTGGTCCCGGAATTCTTGAACGCGGACTTGGGAATCGTGATCTGGGTGCTGCTCTTGGATGCGGGGCTTTCGGAGACTTTGTTGAAGCCGCCGTTGATCTTGCTGAAGAAGGCCGCGAGGGCCCAGTGGTCTTTTTGGGCCCAGTCGCGATAGGGATCGTCATGGCACTGGGCACATTGCATTTGCACGCCCATGAAGAGGGAGGCGACGGCGCGGGCGGAGCCGTCGGGCGTCAGCCTGCCGCCATCGCCGACGAGCCCGAAGAAGATGACCTGCGGTTTCTTGTTAATCTCGCCATCGACGGTGAGGATGTCGCGCGTGATCTTGTCCCAGGAATCGCCGGCGGCGAAGCGCTCCCCCATCCATTTGCCCAGGTTCTGCGCCTCCTTGTGCGGCTGTGCGCCGCCGTTGCCGTCGGAGGGGAGTTCGGGCGGGCAGATCCAGTCGCGCCAGGTACGGCCGAGCTGCTCGCCGAACTGCGGCGTGGCCAGCAGCGCGTCGATTAACTTCGCACGCTTGTCCGGATCCTTGCTATCCAGGAATGCAATCGATTGCTCCGCGGTCGGAACGCGCCCCAGCAAGTCGATGTAAACGCGGCGGAGAAACTCGGCGTCATCGCTGCGCGGCGCCCCCTTCAACTTCGCGGACGCCAGGCCCTTGTTCAGATGCTGATCGATTGCCGCGGCCACTTCCTTCGGCATGTGCTTCTCGCCTGCGGACAAGAACGGATCATCGTTCTTCTGTCGCTCGGCGACGGTCGGCAGGTTGTTGGCAATCCATTGTTTGATGTGGTTTTTTTCGGCCGCCGAGAGCTTTTTGTCCCCGGGTGGCATTTCATCGGCGGCGATTCGCTTGACCATCTCGCTGGCGCCGACGTCGCCGGACTTCAGGGCCGGCCCCGATTTACCGCCTTTGAGCATCAGCGGGATGGTGCGAAGGTCGAGCCCACCCTTCTGACGCAAGCCGCCATGGCAGCCGAGGCATTGCTTCGTCAAGATCGGCAGCACGTCGCGTTCCAGCAGCGATTCCTGGGCCTGACCCAGGACTGGCATCGCCAGGAACGCCAGCGCGCCAATCGTCAGTCGCTTCAGCGGCCTGAACATGAGCAGCATACTCCCAGCAGAAGCCAAGCACGAAAGAGCGTTCGCAGGAGGCAGGTCACTTACCAGGCTGGAACGAAAACGGCAGGAGGAAAACCCATTACTCCCCGGGGCACAGTCCATGGATGGGGCCCGCGTGGATACCAACACTTTAACACGGCCTACTCTTCGCGTCCAGCATACTTAGGTGATTCCGGGTGCAGGCTTGTGGAGCACAGGCATCTTGCCTGTGCTGGCAACTGAAAGCAGATTGGTGGTCCCAGCACAGGCAAGATGCCTGTGCTACACCCACGGCTGCGTGCCGAAATCCGCGGGTACGCGATTTGGGCAAGCGCACTCGCCTGCCGCATCCGTGCGGTTTTTCATTCTCGCCAAGACGCAAAAAGCACAAAGGAGGCATGATTGACTGTCTCAAGGGCACTTTTCTTTGCCCTCTTTGCGCCTTGGCGAGGAATTGATTTTGCTCGACCGTAGGGGGAAGGAATCTGCACGCGTTCAACGTGCCCCCTCCCTCCGCTAACGCGGGAGGCTCGCTTCACGGATACAAGGGAGCTAATGACTGGCGGTGAAGGGAGTGCCATCCCAGACCCGCACCTTCCCGTCCCAGCCCGCGGAGATCACCAGCTTGCCGTCGGCCGAGAAGGCGACGGAATTCGTGCCTCCCTTGTGGCCTTGCAACGTTAGCAACAGCCTGCCTGACCTGGGCTCCCAGAGGCGGATGGTGCTGTCATCGCTCGAGGAGACGAGGCGCTTGCCATCGGGGGACCAGGCGACGCTCGTCACTTTATGCTTGTGCCCACGGCATTGAGCCATTGGTGCGCAGGTGTCGGCATTCAGGATATGGACAAAGCTCGAAGTCGTGGGCCCGCCGGCAGCCAGGAGTTTTCCGTCAGGAGAAAACGCGAGGCACGTGACATCGTCCGGGGGGTTGGTCTGGAAGGTCCCGTTGAGCTCTCCACTGTTCAGATTCCACATGCGAATGCTGGCGTGGTCCTCCGAAGCCGCGACGAGGCCGGCGCGTGGATTGAACGCCAGGGCCCGCAGTACCCTCTTCGCTCCAGGGAGTCGGCGCAGCTCTTTGCCGGTCGCCACATCCCAGATCCGGACGGTCTTATCCGCACTCGCCGTCACAATCTGCTTGTTATCCGGCGTGAAGGTTATGCCGTAAACCCGATGTTCGTGGCCAAGGATAACGCGCGCCTCCGGCACGCTTAGCTGGCAAACAAGGATCTGTTTTTCCCTTGTTCCCGCTGCCAGCGATCTACCGTCCGCACTCCAGGCCAAGGACAAGATCATGTCGGTGGGATCTACATGCCAGGCCCCAACCGATTTTCGCGTATCAAGATCAATCACTTCGAGAGCACCGCGACCATTGCCGCACGCTATCAACTGTTGTGTCGGATGCGGCATCAGGCAGACGATCGAAGTACGGTTTGATGGCCTGACATCGACGGGTTCCTGGCCCGCGTCGCATTCCCAATACTTGACGGCGCCTTTGTATTCGAGCGTCACCAGCTGGGTGCTATCAGGCGTGTAGGCGACGTGTGCGAGATCATGAGGAAGTAGAATGGGGGGTAGTTCCTTGAGTTCGGGCCAGGTCCAGCGGCGCGCACCGGTAGTACAAACAGCGGCCAACTGTCCGCCATCCGGCCTGAACGTCAAGCGCGAGACGTGTCCGGTCGGGTAACTCGTGGAGCTGACGGGGGCGCCGGTGGCTGCGTCTAGCACCTGAATCAAGCCTTCATCTCCCAGGCGAATGTCCATCACACCGGACGCGGAGACAATGAACTTGCCGCACGGGCTCCAGACCATCGCGGCCACGGGGTCCTTGTGCGTATGAAGCGTTCGAATCATTTCGCCCTTCGCGACGTCCCAGATTTTGATCGTCTTGTCGTGACTGCTCGAAGCCAGGAGACCACCGGCGGGGTGAAATGCCAGGCTCGAAATGCGCGCGGTATGCCCCTTCAAGAGATGGAGTTTCCTGGCTTCATTCCCATTCCAGATCAACACTTCGCCGTTGGCTGCGGCGGAGGCCAGCAGTTGCCCCGTGGGGCACGCTGCCAGACCGTCGACTCCCGCATGGTGCCCCACTAACTCGGCTTGCAAAGCGCCTGTAGTTGGGTGAAGGAGTTGTACTTTTTCGCCTGTCGATGCTGCCAACCATTTTCCGTGCGCATCCCAGGCCAGTCGGCTAGTTGCGATTGCGCCTTCGTTCCATCTCCATAACAGTTTTCCGGAGGAGGTTTCGTGCACCCGAACCTCATCCGCACCGGAAGTAGCGTAGGCTTTGCCGTCGGGCCGAAACACAATTTGCGATCTGGATCGTTCGTCGAACCATTGGACTGAAGGAGCGCCCCGGCACTTCCGATGCAAGTATTTCCACTCCCAATCGCGCAGCTCGGCCGGACAGTCATCGAGCAACACCGCGGCCTCGCGAACGTTGTTGCCGTCGAAGGCTAACCTGGCGGCGGCAATCCTGTCGAAATAGGCGGTTTCCTGCTGTACTTGGCGGGCCTGTTTTTCCTTGCCGAGGGCGTCTGCCAATTTTTGGCCTCGGTCCACGGATTCAATCCAGAGCCAGGTAACCGACGTAAAACTGAGAAGGAAGAGGGCAATGACTGCGGCCGAGAGACCGGCGACCAGGGGTTGGCGCCAGGCCCACCGAATCACGTGCTCCACCGCGCTGACCGGGCGGGCCAGAATCGGCTCGTGATGGACGAAGCGTCGCAAGTCCTCGGCAAGTGCGGCAGCGCTCGCGTAACGCTTGCCTCGCTCTTTTTCCAGGCACCTCATGCAGATCGTTTCCAGGTCGCGCGGGATTGCTTCGTTCTTTTTCCGGGGCGGCTCCGGATCATCTTGCTGGATTTGACCCAGCACCGCTGCCGTGGTGCCGCGAAACGGGGTCTCGCCCGTGATGGCCTGGTAGAGCGTCACGCCGAGGCTGTAGAGGTCCGTGCCCGAATCGACGTTGCTACTGCCAAGCACCTGCTCCGGACTCATATAGTCCGGGGAGCCGACCAGGTCCTCGCGGGTCAAGTCGTTAGCCGCATCCATTACCCGCACGAGGCCGAAGTCAACGATGCGCGCTCGCCCCGTGCTGGTCTCGATGAGAATGTTGCCCGGCTTGACGTCCCGATGGATGAGTCCGCGCGCATGCACGGCCGCCAATCCGAGTGCAATTTGCCGACAGATCTCCGCCGCGAGCATCGGCGCCAGCCGCTTCTCGGCGCGGATTTTCTCAAGCAGGGTCGGCCCCTCGATGTACTCCATGACGAGGTAGGCAAGGCCGTCGGCAGGGAGATGAACTTCGTGGATGCGCACGACATGCTCGTGCTCGATCGCGGCCAGTGCCTGTGCTTCGCGCAAGAATCGCTCACGTGCCGCCGCTCCGGCCCGTTCGAGGGGAAGCACCTTGATCGCCACTTGGCGGTTCAATGCGGGATGACGGGCGAGGTAGACGACCCCCATCCCGCCTCGCCCCAGCAGGCGCAGGACCGGATAGGCGCCAAGCATGCCCAGTTCACCGGGGCGTTCGGGAGGCCCAAGTAAAGGCATGGACGCGGACCAGCCGAACGATCGCGATCTCACTTCCGGATCGAGTTGGTAGAGATGTTCGCAGAGCTCGACCAGGGCGGCGCGGTCATTCTCGGTTCTTGACTGGCTGCGGGAAGCGCGCAGATTTGCCTGGAGGTCCTCCGGGGCGCTGCTCAGTCGGTCCAGAATTCCCTGGCAACGTGGGCAGGTTTCGAGATGCGTTGTTGTGCTCAAGCAGGTCGCGACGGGTAACTCGTCGGCGAAAAACTGGGCGAGCGTTTCCAGGGTCGGACAGGCTCGGCCCGTATCGTACTGCGCCAGCGGGATGCTCATTGCAACTCCCTCACTCGGCTGCGTCGGAGTATAACATCGTGTCCCCACCCAGCTCTTCAACCTCGGCCTGCAATCGCTTCAACACGCGCGATTTGGCGTGAAAGACATTCGCCACGCTCATGCCCATCTCCAACGCCACCTCCACCGACGCACGACCTTCGCGCCAGGTAAGCTCGAAGACTCGCCACGTCGCTGGCTCAAAGACGGGTCGAATCCGCTCCAGGGCAACGCGTAAGAGGCGGAGAGCGAACTCCTCGGCCCAGATCGGGTCGACTCCATGCGCCGCCTGATCGTCAAGCATTTCCCCGGGTGTCCCGCCCCCGCCGAGGTGTTCATTTCGCACCTGCCGCTTGAGGAACCGCAACACTTCGTGCCGTGTCACGGTCCCAAGCCAGTCGCGAAAGCGGCCGCGCTCAGGGTCGTACTGCCAGTTCTCGAACACCACCGTCAGCTTCTGAAAAACGGCCTGGAGCACATCGGCGGAATCCGCCGTCTGCAAGCCGCGCCGGCGGCAGTAGGTCTGCATCAACGGAGCATACACGTCCACGAACTCTCGCCATGCCGATGCATCCGCCTTATCGCGTACGCGCAACAGGAGCGACGGACGCGTGTGAAAACGGGACAGTTCCTCAGCCATAGTGTCATACCCCATTGGCCTTAACTTCTCGTCCCATTCTCGTGATTTTTCTTGCTGCTGCAAAGAAAATTCGGCCAATCCAAAGCGAGATGAAGCAACCCGGGGCCTATAGAGAGGAGCCAGAGTCTGCCCGCGATTACTGGCTCATCTTCGGTGCGGTTATGCGAGCCAGCTCGCAAACCGATTCTGCCGGGCCTTCTTCGCTTCAGGAGTTCGCCGATGGGTTTCCCATGGAGTCGGTCCATTCTGAAAAAACAACGTCCAATTCATCGCTACCGCCCAGCGCTGGAAATGCTCGAATCGCGCAGCATGCCGGCCCTGTTTGGTCCAGTCGCCACAGGCGGGTACCTCATCACGGCAACGGAAGGCGCCTCGACCGGGGCCGTCACTGTCGCGTCCTTCACCGATTCCACACCCCCCACGACCGGACTCGATTCCACGTTCGGCAGCGGCGGAATTGTGACGACTAGCATTTCCCCCGGCTTCGACCTTGCAACCCGAGTCGAGGTGGACAGCGCCGGGCGCATCGTCGTCGCCGGCTACACGGCGGGAAGCGGACGCGACTTCGCACTGGCCCGATATCTGCCCAGTGGAGCGCTGGACCCGTCGTTCGACGGCGATGGCATCGTGGTCACGGCGGTCTCAGCCCAGGACGACGTCATCAACGGCATGACGATTGATGGAAGCGGACGGATACTCGTCGTCGGTCGATCCTCGAGCGGACCGGGCGGCACGGCGGACTTTGCGCTGGTTCGCTACCTGCCAAATGGATCGCTCGATACCTCGTTCGGCGGTGACGGAATCGTTCTCACGGCAATCAGCTCGTCCCAAACCGACGAAGCAAAAGATGTTGTTGTTGATGGAGCAGGCCGAATCGTTGTGGTCGGTGAGGTTGTTAGCGGCTCATTCTCGAATTACGACTTCGCCCTTGCCAGGTACAACGACAATGGATCGCTGGACACGTCCTTCGATGGCGACGGCATCGTCGTCACATCCTTTGGCACCGGTGACGATGGCGCCCAGGCCGTCTTGCTGGACGGGTCCCGCATTCTCGTCGCTGGCAGCGCGACGGTCGCCGGCAATCGGGACTTCGCTCTCGCCCGGTACGACTCGAATGGGTCGCTGGACACGACCTACAGCGGCGACGGATTGATTACGACGCCCGTGGGAGCAAACTTCGACGTCGCCGTGGATATCGCCTTGGACTCGACAGGTCATTTGGTGGCCGGCGGCCAGATCTTCAACGGCAGCAATTATGACTTTGCCGTGGTCCGATACCTACCGGATGGAACGCTCGATCCAACCTTTGGCGCTGGGGGCAAGGTAATCACGCCCATCGGCACCGGCGACGACTATGGCGGCACGATGGCCCTGGACGCCACCGGCCGGCTCATCCTGGGCGGCTCCACATGGACCGGCACTCAGTACGACTTTGCGCTCGTTCGCTACAATCTCGATGGCTCGCTCGATCCATCTTTCGGCACAGGCGGAAAATTGGTCCAGCCCATCGGAGCGGGCGAGGATCTCCTCACCGCCATTGCGCTCGACTCTTCTGGCCGCATTGTCGTCGTCGGCGAGTCCGATGGCAACTTTGCCGTCGTTCGCTTTGTCGAGAGCGCCCCGGCCGCGACGATCAACTGGGGCGACGGCAGTCCGACTTCCGCCGGCGTCATCACGCTTAGCGGAAGCACTTTCTCGGTTTCCGGCAGCCACACGTACGTTGAAGAGGGCGCCTACACGATCACGACCACGATCCAACATGGCACAACCCCGCCGCAGAGCGTTGGCAGCACCGCCGACGTCATCGACCCGCCGGTCGTCGCCACCGGCGGTTTCACCATCGCGACGTCCGAAGGCGCGAACACCGGCGCCTTCACCGTCGCTACCTTCACCGACCCCGGAGGCGCGGAAGCAATCGCGGCCGGTCTCGATCCGACTTTTGGCGTCGGCGGCAAGGTCACCACGGATTTCGGAGCCGCGGATGACAGCATTGAAAGCGTCGCCATCGACGCGGGCGGCAGAATCATTGGAGTCGGCGTCGCCATGGTCAATGGCAACAACTACCAATGGGTCGTGGCGCGTTACAACCCCAATGGAACCCTCGACACAACCTTCGACGGCGACGGCAAACTCACCACCAACTTCGGCGGCAATGCCGCGGCCAGGAGCGTGGTCCTTGATGCCAATGGACGGATCATCGTCGGCGGCGTCGCCAACAATGGCAGTGATTTCGCCCTCGCACGCTACAATCCCAACGGCAGTCTGGACGTGACCTTCAAGGGGACAGGGAAACTCACTACCGACTTCGGTCCCGGCACGGTGGATGGAGTCTATCACCTGGTCATCGATGGCACCGGCAGGATCGTCGCAGCGGGCAGCGGCGGGAACCAGGGCGAATTTGCTCTCGCTCGCTACAACCCCGATGGCACCCTCGATACGACGTTCGATGGTGACGGTCGCGTCATCACCGACATCGGAGGCGTCGGCGTCATCGATCACCTGGGTATCGATGTCAACGGCAGGATCGTGGCAGTGGGCACCACCAACGTTGGCGGCGACACCGACTTTGCCGTCGCCCGGTACAACGAGGACGGCAGCCTCGATGCGAGTTTTGATGGCGACGGCATAGTTATCACTGACATCGCCGCCTCTCACGACGGTGGTGCCACCGTGGCGTTCGATTCGAGCGGTCGAATAGTAACCGCAGGATACGCGGTCTTCAGCGGGCTCTCCCATTTTGCACTGGCACGCTACAACTCGGACGGCAGCCTCGACACCACATTCGACGGCGACGGCAAGATCGCGATTCAACTCGGCACAGGTTCTTCGGAAGGCCTTGAGGTGGCCATCGACGCCTCCAACCGAATCATCGTGGCCGGCATCGCGAGTAACGGCAGCAACAATGATTTCGCGCTCGCTCGTTTCAACGCCAATGGCAGTCTCGATACCACCTTCGAGGGTGACGGCAGCGTGCTAATCGACTTTGGCGGCACCAATGACGGCGCCTACACGCTAACGCTCGACCCCAAAGGCAATATCGTCGCTGCCGGCTTCGCGCATAACGGCAGCAGCTACGGATTCGCCCTGGCCCGCTATGTGGCTGACACCCATTACTCCGCCACCATCAACTGGGGCGACGGCACCTCCTCACCCGGCGCCATCACCGAGAGCGGCGGCGTCTTCAGTGTGCTTGGCGCTCACACCTACCTGGACGACAATCCCTCCGGCAGCGCGGTCGATGTCTACCCGATCTCGGTCACTATCAATCACGAGAACGCCGGTGCCGTCGTCGCCCAATCCAGTGCGACGGTCGCAAACGTGGCTCCGACCCTGAGCAATCTGGCTGCCACGACGATTTACGAGAATGGTACAACCACCCTGACGGGCACGATCACCGATCCGGGCACGCTCGATACCTTCACGCTCGTCATCAACTGGGGCGATCCGCTGTCGCCAAACAATATCGAGACGTACACATTCGGGACGAGTGCCGTTGGTACCCAGACCTTTAGCCTGACGCACCAGTACCTCGACGATAACCCCACCGCAACGCCGACGAATACCTATTCGATTGCGCTGCTCGTCACCGATGACGATTTGGGCACCGGCAGCAATTTAGGTCCGCCAACCGGCGCACTGGACCTCTCGTTCAACGGCACGGGCCGGGTCGATACCGCCCTCGGCGCCGGGGACGAAGAACCTCATGTTCTTGTAATCGACGCAATCGGCAGGATTCTTGTCGCCGGCTATAGCCATAACGGCAGCAACGACGACTTTGCCCTGACACGCTACAACGCGGATGGCAGTCTGGACACGTCATTCGATGGCGACGGTATTGTTACCACCGACTTCGGCTCTTCCACTGATGGGGCTACAGGTTTGGCTATCGACGCCAATGGCAGAATTGTCGTCGCCGGCCTAACCCGGAGCGGCGGCAACTACAACTTCGCCCTGGCCCGGTACAACCCCGATGGCAGCCTGGACCCTTCGTTCGATTTCGATGGCAAAGTCATTACGGAATTCGGTTTCATCGAGGACTTTGCATCGAGTCTGGTCATCGACGGCAATGGAAAGATCGTTCTTGCCGGTAGATCGGGAAACTCTCCGCACAAAAACTTTGCGATCGCTCGCTACAATCAGGACGGCAGCCTGGACGCCTCTTTCGATGGCGATGGCAAAGTAACCACCGACTTCGGGTCCTCAGATGACGGGATCTACAGCGTGGCCATCGATAGCAATGGCAAGATTGTCGTCGCGGGCACCAGGCAACTCGGCAGTAACCCGCATTTCGCGCTGGCTCGCTACAATCAGGATGGCAGCCTCGATACTTCTTTCGACTCCGATGGCAAGCTCATCACGGATTTCGGATTCTTCGGCGAGGTCGCCTTCGCCTTGACCCTCGACGGCAGCGGCAGGATCGTCACCGCCGGTTACATTCAAATTGCTCCGAACGCCTACGACTTCGCTCTGGCTCGCTACAATCCTGATGGCAGCCTGGACACCTCTTTCGATGGCGACGGCAAACTTAACACCGATTTTGGCAGCGCATTCGATTACGCCCACAGCGTGACCATCGATGCCAACGGCAAGATCGTCGCAGTCGGAGATAGTAGTAATTCCTTCGCCCTGGTTCGTTACAATCCGGACGGCAGCCTGGACACGTCCTTCGACGGCGATGGCAAGGTCACCACGGCTAGAGGCAGGGCCAACTCGGTCGCACTTGACGCATTCGGCAGGATCGTGGTCGCTGGCCCAAGTAGAAACGGCAGCAACTATGACTTTACCGTGCTCCGCTACGGCGAACCCAGCAGTACCAACGTCACCGTCAACAACGTCCACCCGATCTTGACGCTCGATCCGGTTGTTGCCATCAACGAGAACGGCGTCGCCACGCTGACCGGCACCATCGCCGACGTGGGCACGCTCGATACCTTCACCCTCGTCATCAACTGGGGCGATCCGTTCAGCCCGAGCAATATCCAGACCTTCACCTATGGCGCCAGCACCAGCGGCAGCCAGACTTTCACGCTGACGCACCAGTATCTGGATGATAACCCGATGGGGGATGCGTCCAATGTTTACACGATCAGCGCCACGGTCACCGATGACGACACCGGGGTGGGCAGCGATACCGAGACCGTCAAGGTCAACAACGTCCACCCGATCTTGACGCTCGATCCGGTTGTTGCCATCAACGAGAACGGCGTTGCCACGCTGACCGGCACCATTGCCGACGTGGGCACGCTCGATACCTTCACGCTCGTCATCAACTGGGGCGATCCGCTGTCGCCCGATGATGATGAGAGCTACACGTTTGCTGCCAGCGCGACGGGCAGCCAGACTTTCACGCTGACGCATCAGTACCTGGACGATAACCCGACGGGCGACGCTTCCAATGTCTACACGATCAGCGCCACCGTCACCGATGACGACACCGGCGTGGAAAGCGACACCGAGACGGTCCTTGTGAGAAACGTCAATCCGGACCTCGTGGGATTGACGAACAGCTCCCCCGATTGCGGCGGCGCCTTCATGGGCGTCGATGTGGTCACCATCGCGGCCTCCTTCACCGACATCGGCACCCTCGATACGCACTCCGTGTCCATCAACTGGGGCGATGGCAACACGACGCCGGGTACGGTCGTTCAAGGCAGCGGCAGCGGCACTGTCTCGGGAAGCCATATCTATGCGATGGGCGGGATCTTCACCATCACCGTCACGCTCACCGATGATGACACCGGCGCCGACTTCATGACCACGACCGCTATGGTCAGCGGCATCGGCATCACGCCGGGCGGTCAACTGCAAATCATCGGGACCGAAGGTAAGGACATCATTCACCTGGTTCGTCATTCTCACGGTGGCTCTGATGGTGGCTCGGACGGAGGTTCCGACGGCGGTTTCGACGGCGGGCCAGACTTGATCGACCACATCCACGTTCATGCTCTGTTCAATCTCCCGTGTGAGGGCGGCTCCGATGGCGGCTCGGACGGTGGTTCCGATGGCGGTTCGGATGGCGGTTCCGACGGTGGCTTCGATGTCGTCTTCAACACCGCCGACGTGACCAGCATCCTCATCATCGGCTGCGGCTGCGATGACCACATCCACCTCGACAAGGACATCACCGCCCCAGCGACCATCGACGGCGGCGAAGGCGATGACCATATCATCTCCGGCGCTGGCAACGACACCATTATCGATTTGTTCGGCAACAACCACATTCATGCCGGCAGCGGCAACGACACCGTCACCGTCGGCAACGGCCATAACAAGATCTGGGGCGAAGCCGGCAGCGACACCATCCATGCCGGCAACGGCGACAACGATGTCCGCGCCGGCGACGGCAACGATAACATCACCACCGGATCGGGCCGCGACGTCATTGACTCCGGTCTAGGCGACGATCTCGTTCGCTCAGGTCAAGGCAACGATCATGTTCAGGGGGGCGCAGGCAACGATATTCTCCTGGGCGGCGATGGCGACGATCTTTTGATCGGCGGCGATGGCCGTGATCTGATTGTCGGCGGTTTCGGCGCCGATCGCATCGTTGGCAACAAGGATGAAGACATCCTGATCGCCGGGTGGACCAGCTTTGATGCCAACGACGCAGCTCTGGCAGCTCTCATGAGCGAATGGACCAGCGCCGGCACGTACGCCGCGAGGGTGAACAACATCACCAACGGCGGCGGCCTGAACGGCGCGAATCGATTGGTCGGCGACGACGGCGCCACGCAAACGGTGTTCAACGACAACGACGTGGACACGCTCACCGGCAGCCAGGGGCAGGATTGGTTCTTCGCCAACAAGACCGCCGACAACGGCGGCGCACTCGATACCGTCACCGACAAAGCTGCCAACGAATTGTGGAACGATACGGACTTCTAATGTTAAGGGGGAAACACAAGACAGATAGGGGTCAGAGTGATGGCCTCGCTTGGATAGGCGCCGAATGCACGTTTTGCGTCCTCTCTGCTCCTACCTTCTTGACGCGGCTGAGCCGCTGCCAAATACGAATCACGAAAACCGAAAGCAAGAAAACACGAAAGGAATAATCTGGAGGACTCGAGCGAACTATTCAAGCCAACACTAATCTCCTTTTCGTGTTTTCGTTCTTTCGTGCTTTCGTGATCCGCATTTTTCTTGATCAGCAATCTTCTCCTCCCCGCGCTCTCCGTGGTTCAGACTCCACTGATCTACTGGTACGGCAATTCGGGATACCGTCGCGGCCCTTTCACGTCGCGAGATTGGGCTTCGATGCCGAGACTCTGTGCAGGCCTCGCTCGGCCACGTACGTGGTTTACCACGTATTCAAAACCTTCAGTCGATGCAGAAGCCGGCAAACAGCGTGGCAAACCACGAATTCAGGCTCCAAATCGGGCCAATTAGCGAGAACGGCACGCATCTTGCATTGAGCCCACGTGTTCTGTGCCGCACGTTAGCCCTGAAGGACTTCCAGGATTACCTCATGAAAAAGCCAACCTCTCCAAGACTCGAAACTTCAGGTAGGATGGATCGCCGGCAATTCCTCGGAGCCGCGGCAGTCGGCCTGGGCGGCTCACTTCTGGCAGGTTGCGGCAGCAGTCCTGCTGCGCCGGAAGGGGGCGGCGAGACCTTCAATCTTACTTTCGGCATCATCGCGTTGACGGATTGTTCGCCAATCGTCATTGCACATGAAAAAGGGTTTTTCCGAAAATACGGCATCAACTCGACGGTGAACAAGCTAGCCAGTTGGGCTGCGATCCGCGATGCTCTGTCGAACGGCGACATTCAGGCCACGCACATGCTTTTTGGGATGCCCATTGCATCGACGATGGGCCTCCTGGGTTCGCCACGGGTGCCGATGATTATCCCGTGGGTCCTCAATCGCAATGGTCAGAGCATCACCCTGAAGGCGGCGTTGCGTGGCCAGGTTCGCGATGATCCGCAGGCGCTGCGTCCAATCGTGATGGCCGCCAAAGAGGCGGGCACGCCCATGACATTTGCCATGACGTTTCCGCCCGGAACGCACGCGATGTGGATGCGCTATTACCTGGGAGCGGGTGGAATCAACCCCGACCAGGACGTGCGCTTGATCACGATTCCGCCGCCGCAGATGGTGGCGAATATGCGTGTCAATCAAATGGACGGCTATTGCGTGGGGGAGCCGTGGAACGCGCGCGCGGTAGCCGACGGCATCGGCTTCACGGCCATGAACACCCAGGACATCTGGCGCGACCATCCGGAGAAAGTCTGTGCATTCAAGAAAGACTACGCCGACGAAAATCCTCGCGCCGTCAAGGCGGTTCTCAAGGCCTTGCACGAGGCGAGCGTTTGGCTCGATACGATGTCCAATCGGCCCGAACAGGCGGAGATCGTTTCACGGGCAACCTATATCAACTGTCCCGCAAACCTGATTCTCGGCCGACTGCAAGGGCATTACGATTTTGGCGATGGCCGAACGAGCGAAGACCCGAACTACATGATCTTCAGCCAACGCAACTGCAATTACCCGCAGAAGAAGCACGCGATCTGGTGGCTGACCCAGTTCCGCCGCTGGGGAATGGTCGAAGGCACACCCGATTACCAAGGGGTTGCAGACCAGGTAATCCGCCCCGACATTTATGAAGAAGCGATGCGGGAGCTGGGTGTAAACCATGGCGGACCAAGCATGGAACCGGAAACCTTTTTCGACCGTGTGACTTTCGATCCGCGCCGGCCGGAAGAATACGCCGCTGCATTCACGGTCCACAATCGCCGGGGTTAATCGTGGTTACGAAGGTCCTCGAGGCCATCTGGTGGATCTGGGTCCTGGCGCTTCTGCTCGTGTTGATGAATCACAGCAAGCCTTGGTGCGAGCCAATCCTTGGACTTTTGGTGGGAATCCTGGTGGCCTTGTGCGCGTTGATCGAAATCGCGGGAGAGTTTGCCTTCACAAGTGAACCTGCCGACACGCAGGATCGGGAGATCTGATCGATATGAACGAATGGAAATTCAAACTGGATTGGCTCGTGCTGCCTTTACTGGGGCTAGGCGTCGTGGTGGCGCTATGGGTTATCAGCAGTTACACCTGGGCCAAGCAATTACCTTCGCCCGAGAAAACCTGGGAGGTTAGCAAGATTTACGTGGTGGAACCATTCACCAAGCGAGGCGAGCAAGACCAGGGCATCTTGCGTTTCACGTGGTACAGCGTCATCTTGGTGGCCAAGGGCTATACCCTGGCCCTGTTGCTGGGGGTTCCGCTCGGCTTCCTGCTCGGATCGTCCAAATTGTTTACCAAGACGTTCGATCCGATTTTTCAAATCTTGCGCCCCGTGTCGCCGCTGGCGTGGCTGCCGCTGGGGCTGGTGTTGTTTCAAAAGTCCGAGCCGGCGGCATTGTTTACTATCGCCATCTGCGCCATGTGGCCGACCGTTTTGAACACCGCGCAAGGGGTGA
>SXGT01480515.1_pt1 | contig 42033 bp, 38 predicted proteins | sample 3176221 | NCBI WGS metagenome assembly SXGT01 (sample SAMN11356862, study PRJNA531348) | freshwater metagenome | isolation source: freshwater sample F1-120 | place: China: Fuxian Lake, Yuxi | collected 2017-12-25
AAGCTCCTCGATGGAACCGATGTGGATGTCATCGTACTGCCCAATCAGGAGACCTTAGGCAGTATTTTAAAGCATGTACGTAAAGGCGATGTCGCGGGGGTGAGTTCCTTATGTGGGGGAACCGCAGAAGCGATAGAGGCAGTGGCGCATCAATCGCGGGGGGTTAGCTCGGTGGTCGGGTTGCGAGTCGATGAAATCAGTTTGCCCGAAGGTGTGGTCCTAGGAGCTTTAATTCGCAATCATGAAGTCATACCTATTCATCATGATACGGTATTTGAAGAGATGGACAATGTGGTGATGTTTGCGTTGGATAAAAAATTAGTGAAAAACATTGAAACCCTATTCCATCGTATTTAGTAGTTTATATATGCTGTTTTGTTATCGTCTTAGGTTTTTACCTCGCATAGTTCCCGGTTTAGTATTGTTGTGTGTACTACCAAGCTGTGCTTTGTGGGATCCACTGCTGGACATTGATGAGTTTGCTGCTTATGCGGAACAAGTTTTTAAGCAACAAAATGCGATTACCGATCAAATTATCGACGCCGCAGAGCTATTGAATAAAGAGCAGTACGCGCGCCTTTCTCAGGCAGAGTTAAAAATGCATGACGCTTGTCAGTTATTAAATGAATACGCCGTGCGTGAACGTGATGGTCTGGAGCGTGGCATTTTTTTCCAGCAACAGGTGCAAAGAAGCATTAGCGGCTGTGACCAATCCTTGAAGTCAGTTGCAAAGCTATTGCATGAATTACAGGTTGCAGATTAGATTGGATTCAGCCCTCCAGCGGAGTTCTTCGCTGGAGGGCTCTGCATTGCAGTATAACGTTAAGAGCTTAATAAGCTAAACGAAAAGTTGCTCAGCAAGGGTATAGACGGCAGGGAAGGTGGTCCTGATTACGCTTGCGCTTCGTGTAATTGCATATTAATGAGTTTTAATGTCGCGAGCACGGCAGCAAAAACTTGGTTGGAATGCACAGCCCGAGTTTTTCGCAGTTCATGTCTGCAATCCCAAGTAATAATACATTCAGTCAAAGCATTTATATCTCCGCCTTTGGGAATGCGGATTTCGTAATCTAAGAGTGGGGGGAGGTTGTAGTTGTGTAAGGCTAAAACGCGCTCTATCGCATTGATAAAGGCAGCAAATCCCCCATTACCATGACCGGTCGCCAAATGTTTACTTCCTTCGATGCTCACCCGAATACTTGCAGTCGATTCAAGATCTAAGCCGCTGGTAATCGAACAGTTAAGGAGCTTAATGTGTTGGTAGTTTTTGGTTTCTAAAACATCGGCAATGATAAACGGCAAATCATCCGTGGTTATGGTCTGTTTCGAATCACCCAGGCTGACAATACGTTCCAAGACTTTTTTCTGATTTTCTTCAGATAAATCCAGTTCTAATTGTTCTAAATTCTTTTTCAGCGAGGCTTTGCCACTCATTTTGCCCAAGGCGTAGCTGCGGATGCGTGAGAAGCGTTCTGGACTGAGGCGAGTTTTATACAAGCCACCTTTTTGATCACCATCCGCATGAATTCCAGCCGTTTGGGTAAAGACATCGGCACCGACAATCGGGGCGTTGGCCGCGACGCGTTTACCAGAGAAGTTTTCGACCATGCTGCTGATGCGCGCTAAGTGACTCTCGTCTATGCCCAAATGCATGTGCATTTTATCGCGCAGCACCACCGCCACTTCGGCGAGGGAGGCGTTACCGGCACGCTCTCCCAAGCAGTTTACCGTGCAATGTACTGCACTGACGCCTGCGCGTACGGCTGCCATGACATTAGCAGTTGCTAGACCGTAGTCATTGTGCGGGTGGAAATCAAATTGCACGTCCGGGTAGCGTTGACACATATCGTAAAGACTGGTGAATACTTCATCGGGCGATAAAACGCCTAAGGTATCCGGCAACATGAAATGGCTGATCCCGGCATTTAATAAGTTATTCATTAAGCCATAGACATAATTGGGATTGGCTTGATAACCATTGGACCAATCTTCGAGGTAGACATTCACCTTTAGACCTTTATGCAGCGCGTAAGCAACGGTTTGTAGAATATCGGCACTGTGTTGCTCTAAGGTTTTACCCAATTGCTCGCGGCAATGTTTTTCACTGCCTTTGGTGAGTAGGTTTATAACTTGGCCTTCGGTTTCCAAAATCCAATCAACACTTTTGGTGTAATCGACAAAGCCTAATACTTCCACGCAGCCATGATAACCTTCTTGCTTAGCCCATTGATTAATATGGGTGACGGCTTCTTTTTCACCTTGGGACACACGTGCGGAAGCCACTTCAATGCGATTCACTTTTAGCGATTGCAGTAATGCTTTAGCAATATTAAGCTTTTCTGACGGGGTAAAAGAAACGCCTTGCGTTTGTTCACCGTCACGTAAAGTGGTGTCCATCAGCTGGATGGTTCGGGGTGTGGTGTTCATGCCTGATTGCTGCGCTGGTTCAAGGGGTTAATGTGTTACTCCGGGTGCAAAACTTCTGTTTGCCTACCGCATCGGGATGATCGATGGTAGAGCTAGAGAGCCCTACCATCCTTCAGAGAGCTGAGCTTAAGCCCAAAGCCAAGGAAAGTTTTGTTTATGGCGTTGCTCATATGCATCTATTTGGTCGACGTGTTGCAACGTTAAGCCAATGTCATCCAGACCGCTGAGTAAATTGCCTTTACGAAATGGATCAATGTCAAAACTGAAATTATTGCCCGCTGGGGTGGTGACCTGCTGGTTTTCCAAATCTACACCAAAGCGTATGCCTTCATTTGCATTGATTTCAGCCATCAGCGCATCCAACACATTTTTTTCGACTTTAATGGGTAAGATACCGTTTTTAAAGCAGTTATTAAAGAAAATGTCGGCATAGCTGGTAGAGATGATGGTGTTAAAGCCATAATCGGCAATTGCCCAGGGCGCATGTTCGCGCGATGAGCCGCAGCCAAAGTTATCGCCTACGACTAAAATTTTGGCACCTTTAAATGTCGGTTTGTTTAATTCAAATTCTGCATTGTCGCTGCCATCATCGTTATAGCGCCAGTCATGAAATAAATGGATGCCAAAGCCGCTACGTTCGACTTTTTTTAGGAATTGTTTGGGGATAATTTGGTCGGTATCCACATTGCTGCGATTCATGGCCGCAGCGATACTTTCGTGCTTTGTATAAGGTTGCATAGTTGCTCCGAGGCTGATTATAGGGTGCGAATGTCTACAAAATGTCCCGCTGCAGCCGCGGCGGCGGCCATAGCTGGGGAGACTAGATGCGTACGTCCACCTTTACCTTGGCGACCTTCGAAGTTACGGTTCGAAGTAGACGCGCAGCGCTGACCTTTGCTTAATTCATCGCCATTCATGGCTAAACACATAGAACAACCCGGATCGCGCCATTCCCAACCTGCATCGATAAAAATTTTATCTAAGCCTTCGGCTTCGGCTTGTTGTTTCACTTGATATGATCCTGGAACCGCAATTGCTGTAACGCCTGCGGCGACTTTGGTGCCTTTAGCAACTTCGGCGGCAATGCGGAAATCTTCGATACGGCCGTTGGTGCATGATCCAATAAAGACGTAATCTACCGGAATATCAGTGATTTTAGTGTTAGGCGTTAAGCCCATGTAGGCGAGGGCACTTTCACAGGCTTTGCGTTTGCCTTCATCACTAAAACTTTCAGGTGCGGGCACGACATCGTTAACTCCACTGACTTGCTCGGGCGAAGTACCCCAAGAGACTTGAGGGGCAATGTCAGCCGCGTTTAATACGACAGTCGCATCGTAGCTGGCATCAGCATCGCTAGGGAGGCTTTGCCAATAGGCTAAAGCTTGATCCCAGGCAGCGCCTTTCGGTGCAAATTCTTTGCCTTGCAAAAAGGCGTAGGTCTTTTCGTCGGGTGCGATCAAGCCTGCACGAGCACCTGCTTCAATAGCCATATTACATAAAGTCATGCGGCCTTCCATGCTTAACGCTTTAATGGCGTCGCCCGCATATTCGATGACATAACCTGTACCGCCCGCGGTACCAATTTTGCCAATAATGGCAAGTGCAATATCTTTGGCAGAAGAGAATTTGTTTAACTCACCATCAATCCTTACCAGCATGGTTTTGGATTTTTTTTGTGGCAAGGTTTGGGTGGCCATCACATGCTCAACTTCGGAGGTACCAATCCCAAAAGCCAGTGCGCCAAAAGCGCCATGCGTGGCAGTATGACTGTCACCACAGACCACGACCATACCAGGGTGTACGAAACCATGTTCGGGCACGACAACATGGATCACTCCGTTATTTGGGCTTTGCATGTCATAAAGATTCAAACCATTTTCGCGGCAGTTTTCCGCCATGACTTCAATTTGTTTTTTTGCAATCGGGTCAGCAATGGGTAAATTACGATTTTTAGTCGGGACGCAGTGATCCATGGTCGCTAAAATACTATGTGGATTGCGAACTTTACGCCCTGACAGCCTTAAGCCTTCGAAAGCTTGTGGACTGGTAACTTCGTGCATCAAGTGCCGATCTACATAGATTAACGGAGCCTGGCCCGCTGCTTCGGCAACTAGGTGGCTATCCCAAATTTTTTCATACATGGTTTTTTTCATTGCGTATTCCAATCATTTACAGGCCGATGCACCCAGGTGCGGGCCCGACATTAACTACAGGGTCAAAGTGACATTAAGCCCGACATTATCACCTAAACGTTACCTGGATTGCAATGTGCCGAAAGCCGTGGCAAGTAATTTCTAGTAAAAATTATTTTACGGAATACTTGAAAGAATTCAGTGTTCAAGTGTGTAGAATAGGGTAAAGATAATGATATGTGTTAGAGTAATTGCTGCTGCGCATCTTTGACTTTATATGATTAAATAGTCCCCTGTCATGCTGGTAGAGAAAGTATTAAGCGTTTCGGTGTAACGGAGGTGTGCAAATAAGTTGTTTTAAAATGATTTTAGTATATTGTTTAATAGTAAGAATTTAAAAAAATTGCTCAGTGACGGCCAGTTTACGTTGTAAATTCACTGAAAATATTTTTTTTTCGACTAGACTTAAACGCAGTAAGCCAAGCTTCTAGATGGTTAGGCAATGTTTTTGTTAAAAAATTTCTATTTATTTAAGGGGAAAATAATGGCGAGTATATTGGCAGTTGATGATTCTGCTTCAATGCGGCAGATGGTATCTTTCACGCTTAAAGGAGCAGGATATGATGTTGAAGAAGCGGTTGATGGCGTTGATGCCTTAAGTAAAGCAAAAGCCAAAAAATTTGATTGTGTCGTAACCGACGTAAACATGCCCAATAAGGATGGTATCTCGTTAATTAAAGATTTAAGAGCGCTTCCAGACTATAAATTTGTCCCATTGCTCATGTTGACGACCGAATCTGGCATGGATAAAAAACAGCAAGGTAAAGAAGCCGGGGCAACAGGGTGGATAGTCAAACCCTTTAATCCTGATCAGCTATTAAAAACAATCCAAAAAGTTCTAGGATAAGCGCTTATTGCATTGTCTGGTCTTTATTCGCGCGGGTAATTCTTTATGGCTATTGATATGGCACAATTCCATCAGGTCTTTTTCGAAGAAAGTTTCGAAGGGCTTGAGGCAATGGAATCAGGATTGTTAAATCTTGACATGGGTGATGTGGATGTTGAAGAAATTAATACTATCTTTAGAGCGGCGCATTCTATAAAAGGTGGCAGTGGAACCTTTGGATTTACCGCTGTTTCGGATTTCACGCATGTCATGGAAACCTTATTGGATGAAATGCGTGATGGTCGACGTAAAGTCACACAACCTGCCGTCAATGTCCTGCTCGGGGCGGTAGATTGTTTGCGTGAAATGTTAACAGCGATTCAGAATGAGCAGGATATTGACACACAAAGTGTCGCAGAACACAAGCGACACCTGGATCAAGAGCTGCGCGGTGAAGTGAGTAATAGCGCTCAAGTCTCGCAGGTAGCTACAGCGAAACCCAAAACCGCTCCAGCGACGCTGAAATCAGTTGCACCTGGTTGGCGTATCACCTTTTGTCCGCATTTGGATATGTTAAAAACGGGAAACGATCCCGTGCGCATTTTCAGAGAATTGGCTAATCTTGGGGCCTTGGAAACCACGGTTGATCAAAAAGGTCTCCCCGATTTTTACGATTTGGACCCTGAAGAATGTTATTTATCTTGGGGGCTTAATGTCGCAGGGGATATTGCTCAGTCTAGCATAGAGGAAATATTTGATTGGGTTGAAGAAAATTGCGATTTATCTCTTCAATCATTTTCAGATTTGGCACAACGCGATTTAGCGCATCAACCCGGAGTTGTCGTATCGGATGATGCCGATCCTACACATCATCAGCAAGATCTGAGTCACCCAGAACCTATCGAAGAGAGTTCGGACGCGGCAAAAGTTAAAACCGTTGCTAAAGAAGAAAGTAAGGTTGCCAATAAAGGTTCAAGCTCGATACGTGTCGAAACCAGCAAAATTGATACGCTGATTAACATGGTGGGTGAGCTGGTGATTACACAATCCATGCTGAGCTTGGTGGGTGAGCATTTTGAAATTGGCAAATTAGATCATTTAAAAAGTGGTTTAGCGCAGTTAGAGCGACATACTCGCGAATTACAAGAAAGTGTGATGAATATTCGCATGTTGCCCATTAGCTTTGTATTTAGTCGTTTTCCTCGCTTAACCCATGATTTAAGTGCAAAATTAGGAAAAAAGATCGAGCTAAAATTAGTCGGTGAGCACACAGAAGTCGATAAGACAGTGGTTGAATTAATCAGTGATCCACTTGTGCATTTAGTGCGTAATAGTTTAGATCATGGTATTGAAATGCCGAATGAGCGTCTTGCGATGGGTAAACCAGAAACAGGCACAATTATTCTTGAAGCCTATCATCGGGGTGGCAATATTGTTATTGAAGTACGTGACGATGGAAAAGGTTTAGATAAAGCCAAGTTACGTGCTAAGGCGATTGAAAAGGGTTTAATCGATAAAGATACGCCATTAACAGATAAGCAAACGTTCGAATTAATTTTTATGCCGGGATTTTCCACTGCAGAGAAATTGACTGACATTTCTGGTCGGGGTGTAGGTATGGATGTCGTGCGCCGTAATATCCAGTCACTCGGTGGCAATATTGAAATCATTTCGGAGTTGGGTAAAGGGTCAACAATTGCTATTCACTTACCGTTGACCCTGGCAATTTTAGATGGTCAATCGATAGCCGTGGGTGATGAGACTTTTATCGTACCGCTAGTGTCCATCATTGAATCGATTAATGTGACTGATGCCATGACTAATAAAGTCGCTGGTAAGGGTGAAACCTTTAGATTACGTGGGGATTATTTACCCATCATCCGCATGCATGAAATTTTTGATGTTAAAACTGCCAAAGCACAAAAACTCACTGAAGGCTTAGTGGTGGTGGTTGAGGGCCAAGGAATTCGTTGCGGATTGTTTGTAGATGATTTATTAGGGCAACAACAAGTAGTGATTAAATCATTAGAAGCTAATTATCGTCGGGTTGAAGGGGTTTCCGGGGCGACGATTTTAGGTGATGGATCAGTTGCGTTGATTTTGGACATTCCAGGTTTAGTTCGCTTGTCAAACCAAAAACATGCAGGTAGAGATTAAGACTTATGTTGCAAACAGATACCAATAATGCCGACTATAAAACTGAAAATGAACCACGTTTAGCCAATATAGAACAATTTTTAAGTTTTGTGTTGGGAAATGAAGAATATGGGGTCAGTATTCTCCGGGTTCAGGAAATTCGCAGTTGGGAGCCTGTTTCACGGATTCCTAATGTTCCAGTCTACGAAAAAGGTGTCGTAAATTTACGTGGCGCGATTGTGCCAATTATTGATTTACGCGAACGCTTTAATTTAGGACGCGCTGAATATACGCCGCTGACGGTTGTCGTGGTTTTACAAGCCCAGGTGAACGGTAAATCACGTACCATGGGGGTGGTTGTCGACTCGGTATCCGATGTAGTGGATGTAGATAAATTCAGTATTCAACGTCCACCAGATTTTGGGGCCAAAGTGAGTACCGAATTTATCAACGGCTTAGCTTCAGTTAATCAACGTATGGTGATGTTGTTGGATGTCGAAAAATTGCTTCGTCTAGATGGCATTGACGATATGGTCACCGAACTCGCTGAAAGTGAATCCAAGCACTAATTAATTTTCTACGTAGAAGGATATTTTATATGAGAGTTAACTTACCGATTACAGATCGCGAAGTGGTTATGCAGCCCGGGACAATTCTCGTAACCAAAACCGATTTAAAAGGCATTATTACTTATGCCAATGACGCTTTTGTAGAGATAAGTGGCTTTACGCGTGAGGAGCTTATCGGTAAGAGCCATAACATCGTACGTCATCCAGACATGCCAGAAGTCGCTTTCCAGGATTTGTGGACTACAGTTAAACAAGGACGACCTTGGACGGCCGCGGTAAAAAATCGTACCAAAAACGGTGATTATTATTGGGTCGAAGCTAATGTAACCCCTATGTTTGAGGGGCGAAAAGTCATAGGCTATCTCTCAGCCCGTTACGCCCCATCCCGCGAATTTATCAAGCAGTCGGCTGAGTGGTATCAGAAGTTGAATGCCTCGGGTGCGAAAACTATGCGACCCACTGGAATGGTAGCTAAACTCAAATCCCTATTCGAATTACCACTTACATTTAAATTTAGCGTATTAGCTGTCGCGTATTTATTACCGCTGATCTATTTCATGACTACGCTCTATCAGAATGGAAATTATTCTGCTTTAGCGATTGTAGGTGCGTGCGCGTTGACAGCGGTTGCCTTAAATTACAGTTTATTCCATTTGATCAATGCTACCTTAGAGAAAGGTACGGGAATCTGTTACCGCTTAGCCAATAAATCCTTTAGTAACAAAATAGACTTGAATCGTGAGGATAAGATTGGAGATTTCTGGCGTGGCTTATATTCTATGCAGGTTCAGTTGCATGCAGACTTAGCATTCGCCCACGAAGAAGGGGCTAATGCTCAACGGATCAAACAAGCATTAGACAATGTCGCGTCGTCTGTGATGGTTGCAGATAATAATCTCAATATTATTTATCTCAATAATACGGTTAAAAAGTTATTTCAAAACGCTGAGAGTGATATTCAGAAGCAATTACCCAATTTTAATGCTGCAAAATTATTAGGATCTAATATTGATATTTTTCATAAAAATCCTGCGCATCAACGTCAGCTATTGCTCAATTTGAGTTCTACTTTAAGTTCAAGTTTGCAAATTGGTGGTCGTTATTTAGACATCGTTGCTAATCCGGTGATTACTGAATCCGGCGTAAAAATTGGGGTGGTGGTTGAATGGGTAGACCGTTCGAATGAAATTAAAATAGAAAATGAAATTGCAGTCCTCGTAGATGCGGTTAAATCCGGTGATTTGAGTAGTCGTATTGCCTTAGATGGGAAATCTGGATTTTACGCCAAGTTAAGTCAGGGTATCAATGAAATGAGTGATGTCATTGATCATGGTTTTGTGGATGTGTTGCAGGTGATGACCGGGATGGCTCAGGGTGATTTGACTCAATATGTGGATAATGATTATGCGGGTATTTATGCAGAATGCCGCGATCATATTAACGAGACCACCGCTAAATTACGTGATGTATTTTCAGAAATTAGAGATGCAGCGGAATTTATCAATAACTCTTCACATGAGATTGCCAGTGGAAACAATAATTTATCACAGCGTGCGGAAGAACAAGCTTCAAGTTTAGAGCAGACCGCCTCAAGCATGGAAGAGTTGACCTCTACCGTTAAAAATAACTCCGATAATGCTCAACGTGCCAATATCGTCGCCAGTGAGGCTAGAAATTTAGCTGAAAAAGGTGGGGATGTGGTTAATTCAGCGGTGGCGGCAATGCAAGAAATCAATGAAAGCAGCAACAAAATTGCTGAAATTATTGGTGTGATTGATGAAATTGCTTTCCAAACTAATCTCCTGGCGTTGAATGCCTCCGTTGAAGCGGCTAGAGCAGGTGAGCAAGGGCGAGGATTTTCGGTGGTCGCAACTGAAGTGCGCAATTTAGCGCAACGCAGTGCAACCGCTGCCCACCAAAGTAAAGAATTGATTCAAGCGAGCGTCTTAAAAGTCCGATCCGGTACACAATTTGTCAATGAAACTGGAAAATCACTCAATGCAATTGTGGATAGTATTAAACAAGTAGGTGATATAGTCGCTGAAATTGCTTCTGCCAGTGCACAGCAGTCCGCAGGAATTGAACAAGTCAATATGGCCGTTGCGCAAATGGACGAAATAACCCAACAAAATGCGGCTTTAGCTGAGCAAGCCTCGGCTGCAAGCATATCTATGAGTGAGCAAGCAGAGCGTATGACCGCTTTGCTAGATTTTTTTAAAGTCGAAGTCGATAGTAAACCTCTAAAGAATAACACTGAGCTAAAAACCAATTCTCAGTCTAAGCATCAAAAAGCAACGCTTCAGACTTCTAAAATCTCCAAATCCACACACGCTGTGGATACTGAAACTGATGCAGACGCAAATTGGGATGAGTTTTAGCTATACCCTCTTTGGGATACACTTAAGAGTTGTCGTTGAATCAATACGAAAAGATTTTGAACAAGTGCATCCCATCGTATGAATTACGTGGACATTAGATTTGAAACAGGTTTGAAGATATCAGTTCCTGTAGGTATTAACTTAAGAGTGGAAAATTCATCATGGTAAGCGAGACCGCAGATACTAAAAAAATTGAGCAATTTTTGACCTTTCAACTGGATGATGAAGCTTACGGCGTTGAAATTCTGAAGGTTCAGGAAATTCGTGGTTGGGAGCCTGTTCGGGTGATACCCAATACCCCGCATTACATTAAAGGGGCATTAAATTTGCGAGGCGCTATCGTCCCAATTGTGGATTTGCGGGAGCGTTTTGGCATGCAGGCTAAAGAGTATACTCCAGTCACCGTGGTCATCGTACTGTGCGTTGAAAATGCTTCAGGTAGCCATGTGATTGGACTAGTCGCGGATGCAGTTTCAGATGTTTTAGACATTCGCTCGGGAGATATAAAAAAATCTCCAGATCTGGGCTCTAAAATTGATACCCGATATATGCGCGGCATGTACGTATACAAGCAGGGTATGATTATGCTGCTGGATGCAGATCGATTGCTTAATCCGGCTGAATTTGAAGGCATCAGTCGTTTAGTGGAATAATATGAATGCGCGAGTGGTAGCAATTTTTAATCAGAAAGGCGGTGTGGGTAAAACAACTACTTCAACTAATCTGAGTCATGCGCTTGCAAAAGCAGGCAAAAAAGTAACCGTTATCGATTTTGATCCACAAGGACATTTGTCCATCTCACTGGGTATGTTAAATCGCCAAGCTTCTGGGATTGATGCCGTTTTACTCGATGGCGCAGATGTCTCTCAGTGTGTCATACCGATGCGAGAAAATCTTCAATTAATCCCTTCTGGACCCAAACTACATGACATCGAACTCATGAGCACGGGTGGCGCAAAGCGCAGTGAAATTTTGAGACATACTTTGTTAAATGACTTCCAAGACCAAGATTATGTGTTTATCGATTGTCCGCCTTCTTCTGGCTTATTGGTAGCAAATGTTTTATTTGCCACGGATGAGATTTTAATTCCCATGAGCAGTGATTTTTTAGCATTGCAAGGGCTTTCAGATTTGATCAAAACTATTAGAAAATTTGAGCAGGTTTTAAAGAAAAAATACAAAACCCAAATAGTGATGGCACGCTATACTTCTAGTAGGAAATTTTCAAAAGAAGTCTTGGGTAAGTTACAGCAATATTTTCCCCAACAAATTTTAGCGACTGTAATCCGTGAGACTGCGGTATTGTCTGAATGCACTAGTTTTGGCATGACAATTTTTGAGTATCGACCTAAAAGTGTATCGGCGAATGATTTTCACAATTTAGCCAAAGATTTTTTGCAAGGTAAGGTGATGTAATGGCAAAAAAACAAGAAGAAAGTTTGCTGGGTTATGATCCATTAGCGTGGATGAATGAGGAACCGCAAGGCGAGGAAGTTTCTGCTGCGCAAGAGCAAGAGCAAGTAGCGTCTGCTACCGAGCACAGTTCCAATGCTCAAGTAACTCAAGAAAATCAACTCAAAGTGGTTTTGGAAGCGGTTCAAAATATTCAAAATGTCGCTAATTTACGTGAGGAGATTATTAGTAAATTAGAAAATAGTTTGGGAGCTATCGAAATTGATGCCTCTGCGGTAAATTCAATTGATACTGCCACCTTACAATTATTTGTGGCCCTTAAAAAAGAAACCGATCGATTAGAACGGGTATTAGTTTTCGATTTTCCTTCAGAAAGATTTCTGGAGGCCGCTAATCTAATAGGGGTCAGCAAATTATTAGAGCTTGATAAATCTGCCTCTGGATTTTTCTGAGGGTTTCCCAATTTGTACGATGAACAAAATATCTGCACAAGATATTTTGCAGTTTTGATAGTTGATTAGGGGATTACACAGTGAGTAAAGCACGTGAATTTGAATATACGCGGGAGGATTTTAATTTTTTGCGAAAATTATCGAACGAATATTCAGGTATCATAGTTTCTGATGACAAATTTGATATGTTTTATTCGCGCCTATCGAAACGGGTTAGAGTGCTAGGTCTGCAAAGTTTTAAAGAATATTGTGTTTATTTGGAGAATAATCCAGAAAAAGAATTTACCGATTTTATGAATTCAGTGACGACGAATTTGACGTCATTTTTTCGTGAAAATCATCATTTTGAATATCTGAAACAGACGCTCATTCCGATATTACTGAAAAAAAACAGTGCCAGCAAAAAAATAACGCTGTGGTCGGCAGGATGTTCAACCGGGGAAGAGCCGTATTCTTTGGCGATGACCTTGTTAGAAAATGTACCCGCTGGCTGGGAAATAAAAATACTGGCGACCGATTTAGATACGAATGTACTGAAAGCTTCCGCTGAAGGTATTTACACAACAGACCGTATTGGTGGGCTATCGCCCGAGCGTTTAAAACGCTGGTTTAAACAAGGGACGGGTGTGAATGCTACCAAGATTAAAGTTAAACCGGAATTACAGGCATTAATTCGCTTCCGCCAATTGAACCTCATGCGTGAATGGCCCATGAAGGGAAAATTTGATTTTATTTTTTGTAGGAATGTTTTGATTTATTTTGATCGGGAAACTAAAAGTCAGTTAGCCCAACGTTACGCGCAATTTTTAGAGCCCGCTGGACTACTGTTTATTGGGCATTCAGAGTCACTGCACCAATTAACTACAGATTTTGAGTTAATTGGTAATACCATTTATAAGAAAAAAGGCTAATAACTAATGGAGTTAAGTCCACCTTCGGTTGCAGGTTTTGAAAATATTTCTCGCTATTGGGACAAAATTAATAATACGGTGGCTGCTAAGCTACTCCCTGGGGAGTATTATGTCACCAAAGAAAATGAGATGATTACCACGGTGCTTGGCTCTTGCATTTCGGCCTGTATACGCGACAAGATCTCAGGGATTGGAGGCATGAACCATTTTATGCTTCCCGAAACTTCGCAATCGCGGCTGGATGAAGGGCGCGAGTCAGTAGTAGGTAATGCAACACGCTATGGCAACTACGCTATGGAGCATTTGATCAATACCATTTTGGCGAATGGTGGTAAGCGTAAAAATCTCGAAGTTAAAGTATTTGGAGGAGGGAAAATTATCGCGTCACTCGGCGATGTCGGGCTAAAAAATATTACTTTTGTTATGGATTATATAGATACTGAGGGACTACTCTTGGTCTCTAAGGATTTAGGCGATATTTATCCGCGTAAAATAAATTTTTACCCGCAGTCAGGTCGTGTACGTATGAAGAAAATTCAGGATTTGCATAATGACACGATTGCTCTACGCGAAAGTCAATACCGCCGTACCATTAAAGATGTACCCGTGGTTGGTGATGTGGAATTGTTTTGAGAAGTGTACATGGAAAAAATAAAACTGCTTATAGTTGATGATTCGGCGCTGATACGCAAAATTCTGACTGAAATTTTTAATTCAGCCCCCGATATAGAAGTGGTTGGAGTTGCTGAAGATCCGCTGATTGCTAGGGAGTTGATCAAAAAACTTAACCCAGACGTATTAACTTTAGATGTTGAAATGCCGCGTATGGATGGCATAACGTTTTTACGCAATTTAATGCGTTTGCGCCCCATGCCTGTAGTGATGATTTCAACTTTAACTGAAAAAGGTGCGGATATCACTCTTGAAGCTTTGGGTATCGGGGCTGTTGATTTTGTGCCAAAACCTAAAGTCGATGTCAAAAGTACTTTTAATGACTATGCTGAAGATATTATTGCTAAAGTCCGTATGGCCTCTAAAGCTAAAATTCAGGGCGTGGAAGTTACAAATTCTACTTCAGGGAGTAAGCGGGCTGTAAAATCTTTACCTCCTACGGTTCTCGGATGCTCACAAAATAATTCGGTGGACATTATTATTCCAGCTCTCCTAGAGCGGCCACTAATCAGAAAAACTGAAAAAATTATTGCCTTAGGCTCGTCGACTGGCGGTACCGAAGCAGTAAAAGTTGTCGCGCGCGAGTTGCCTGAGAATACGCCCGCCATTTTGATCTCGCAACATTTGCCTGTTGCGTTTAGTGCGTCTTTTGCCAAGCATGTGAACGATATCTCTCCCATGCAGGTGTCACTTGCTGAAGATGGGCAACCCATTTTGCCTGGCAATATTTATATTGCGCCTGGAGATAAACATTTGTTAGTGTTGCGGGAGGCAGGGCGGTATATTTGTCGTTTGCATAGTGGTCCGCCAGTGAATCGGCACAAACCCTCGGTTGATGTGATGTTTCGTTCAGTTGCGCAGCAGGTAGGATCTAATGCTATTGGGGTGATGTTAACCGGAATGGGTGCGGATGGTGCACGGTGCATGAAGGAAATGCGTGATGCGGGCGCTAGAAATATCGTTCAAGATGAGGAATCGAGTGTGGTTTGGGGAATGCCAGGCGAAGCTTACCGATTAGGAGCGGCTGAAGTGGTAGTTCCTTTAAATCAGATTGCTAAACAAATACTTAAATTTGCGAGTTAACGGGAGGCAAAATGAAACACTTTCTATCTAGAAACTGGTTGCCTATCGCATTGACGCTAATTTTGTTGGTTCTGCCAATGGCATTGCCAACACAGTACCTTTTTTGGATTGCCGTACCCCTTATTTCTTTAACGTGGGCCATTAACGGTTATCAGCAAGTGAAACAAGCTGAGCAACAGCAGTTGGAGCTTGATCGACAAAATCAGTTGCAAAATATTGCGGCGATAGATACTTATTTGCAGGCTTTAGATGGCTGTATTAAACAAGAAGTGCAGCAGTTTATTGCCGATTTAGGACAGCTTCGCTCTGTAGTCGGTGACGCTGTGAACACCATGGGAAATAGTTTTAAAAGCTTGCATAGCTTGTCATCCGATCAGGCGAGAATCGTCTTCTCAATTGTGGGCAATACTGGGAAAAATGATAAGGCAATTAGTTTTACGCGCTTTGCCGAAGAAACCGATCAAGTACTACGCTATTTTATCGATCATATTTTATTGATTAGCAAACAAAGTATGGAAATGGTGGCGGTGATTGGCGATTTGCGGGAACACATGGGTTTAGTAGAAAAACTGGTGAGTGATGTTCAAGGGATTGCTGATCAAACCAATCTGTTGGCGCTAAATGCAGCTATTGAGGCCGCTCGTGCTGGTGAAGCGGGGCGTGGCTTTGCCGTTGTTGCCGAAGAGGTGCGTAATTTATCGAAAAATTCCGATAAATTTAGCGAAGAAATTCGCAAAGTGGTTAATGCTTCGAAATCCAACATCGAGCGAGCGAATCAAATGATAGAGACCATGGCCTCCAAAGACATGAATGTTGCAATAACCTCTAAATCTAAAATTGATCAAATGATGGCGGATATTGCGGTTATGAATGTCGCGATGGAGCAGAAATTATTGCAGGTCTCAGAATTAAGCAAACATTTGGATTTTACAGTGAACGATGCCGTTAGAGGCTTGCAGTTTGAAGATTTAACCCGTCAATTAATCGAATACCTTCAAGGAAATACGCGGCATTTCCAAGTCCTTGCTGAGGAAGTACGTTTAGGCTTAGGGATTTTTAAAACCGATGATCCGCAATTGTGGGTGGGTGAACTGGAAAGTGGTCAAAAACGTTTACTCACGATGCAGCAAGATTGGCAAGATAAAGGAAAAAAAATTGTGGCTCAGAACTCAATGTCGGAAGGCGAAATTGAAATGTTCTAGATAAACAACTATCCTCATAGTATTTAAGAATAACGAAACTTAGAGAGAAATATAATGGCGGTAACAACTAACTTCGATGCATCAAAATCGATTTTAACTATCAAAATTGCTGGTCGATTTGATTTTGGTGCCCATCAAGATTTTCGGAATGCTATAGATCAAATTAAGTTGACTACCAAACAAGTTGTGATTGATTTTTATGCGACAGAGTACATGGATAGCTCGGCTTTAGGTATGCTGTTGGTATTACGCGATAAAGTCAGTACGAGCTCTCAATCTATTAAGTTAATGAATATTCGGCCAGAAGTTAGAAAGATATTGGAAATTGCGAATTTTGATAAATTATTTAATCTGGGATAATAGGTGAGTTGCTGAAAAAGCCAAGAATGTATGATGTTCTATGCGTGATATTAATTTAAAAGTATTGTATTCTAGAAAATTGAATGCTTTGTTTGAAGTGCTATCTTTACCGCAGCAACACACTTTTGGGCTGAGTCAAGTGACATTCAACGCTGTTTTATGAGCTTGGCGATAAATGCAGAATTTAATGGTTTAAAAATAAAAAAATATGACCGATTCATTAGCTTTACCTCATGCCAGAATTCTCGTTGCTGACGATAGTCGCTTACAACGTGAAATGCTGGCGAGCTTGTTAGGTGATATCGGCTACCAAATTATCTTGGCAGAAGATGGTTTTGCAGCATTAGAGCTATTCAAAGCGCACCAACCTGATTTAGTGTTACTGGATATTATGATGCCTAAGTTGGACGGCATCCAAGTGGCTAGAGAAATTGCTGCACTTTTGAAAAATGATTATGTCCCGATTGTGTTCATTACCAGTATGGATACCGAAGACTTACTCAATAAATGCGTTGCTGCGGGGGGTGATGACTTTATTAACAAGCCTTATAACAGTGTTCTGCTCAGTGCCAAAATCAATTCCTTATTACGCGTTAAAAGGCTGTATGAAGAACTGCGCAGTCAAAAACATGAGTTGCTAAAGTATCAGGAACTATACGAACAAGAACAACAAGTCGCAGCAAGTTTATATAAAAATATTTTACACGCGGATTTTGTTGAAACTTCCATCTTACGCTATTCACTGTCCCCAATGGCCTTATTTAATGGGGATATTCTATTAACGTCCAAGGCTCCAGGAAATCGCTTTTATGTGTTGTTAGGGGATTTTACGGGGCATGGATTATCCGCGTCCATCGGCGCTGAGCCAACGGCACAAATATTCTATGGGATGGCGCGTAAAGGCTTCGCTGGCGAAGAAATTATTAAAGAAATCAATCGCAAATTACATAAGCTTTTACCGGTAAATATGTTTCTGGCGACCACCTTGGTGACTTTACGCGCCGATTCCAGTTTTATGGAAATCATTACCTGTGGTTTACCCGCACATTATCTGTTACATAAACCGACGCGCAAAATCCGCAGTATTGAATCTAAGAACTTTCCCTTAGGCATCATGGCGACTTATGAGCCTAAAGTGGAATATTTTGAAATTGATCACCATGATTATCTGTATTTGTTCACAGACGGTGTGATTGAGGCCCAAAATATCGCAGGGCAGCAATTTGATATTTCTGGGGTCATGGCGTGTCTGGAAAATGAAGTCGAGTCACCGTATGACAGTATCTTACATAATCTTGCCGTGCATACTCAGGGTTTGGAGCAGCAAGATGATGTCACTTTTGTGGAATTGCATTGTGATTTGAAAAATGCAATTTGGCAATCAGTCGGTAAGCCACTGGCGGTACAAAAATGTCCTGCATTAACCTGGAGTAGTAAGTTAAGCTTCAGTGTCGAAACTTTGCAACAAGTTAACCCGGTTCCTGTGATGTTGAATATGCTGATGGATATTCAGGCATTACAGAGTTTCCAGGAAGCGATTTTTTGTATCGTAAATGAATTATTTATCAATGCCTTGGATTATGGGCTATTGGCGATGGATGGCAAATTAAAACTGACTTCCGAAGGTTTAATTAAATTTCATGCGATTAAAGAACAACGCTTACAAGAAGTCAAAACTGGGTCTATAGTGGTAGATTTTCAGCATCAACCTACCGAGGTGGGCGGGCGTTTACAAATTAGCTTAAAAGATTCCGGCGCAGGATTTGATTTTGCAGCGGAATTGAAACCAAATCGTGGCATTTATCGGGTACATACCCTGTGCTCTAAATTGGAATATGGCAATGGTGGGCGTGAAGTTTTAGCTGTTTTTGATTGGAGCTATCAAGAATAAGACGGCAATCACTTGGGTGAGGCAATTCTAGGATTCATGGTAAAAAGTAGGGGCGGTAACGCATGAGAAAAAATCAAACAAATTCGCAGTTCGTGGCTGTGGCTTCAATTGCAGCGGAACTCAGTGCCGTTATGGATGTGGCTAAGGAAATATCTCTGGCGGCGGCAAACGCAAAAGCGATTGCCTTTCGGGCGGGGGAGAAAGCTAAAGGTTTTCAACCTATCACAGATTTTATTAATGAGTTGGCCAAGGACACCATTGAATTAGTTAATGAAATTAATCAACACGCCATGCAATTATATCAATTGACTGTGGATGAATATCGCATGACAGAAGCGCATAACAAATTTGAATTAGCCGCAAAATATGCCAAAGGTGCGCAGTATGAGCAGTCATTAAATGCGCCGCGGCTAAAAGCACAGCAAAACATGCAGGATTGTTTGCGTCAATTTAATGCCCATATTGCACAATTACTCGATCAACTGGGTGAAGTGATGCACCCTGCCCGTGCTGCACGAGTGATCGCTGCGAACTCACGTATTGAGGCTTCGCAAGCTGGAGAATACTTACAAAGTTTACAGGCAGTAGCCGAGAGCGTCGATAACGCGGCGCAAGTTATTCACGATAACGTGCAGCGGTGCCGCAGCGCTTTATCATTTATTACGATCACAGAATAGTGACAGATCAGCTAGGGTAGGGTTACGCATGAAAATGACAAAAATTTACGAAGGATCGTATCAGTGGATTATGTATGGGCGTGATGAAAATAAACCCAACAATATTATTGATACCAATCAATATATTGTAAGAACTGCGAATCGTTGTTTGTTGATTGATCCAGGTGGAATAGAATTATTTGCTCCGATGCTGGCAGCGGTATTACACCATGCACCTGTCGAGCAAATCACTGATTTATTTGCGTCGCATCAAGATCCAGATATTATTTCTTCCTTGGGATTATGGGATCAGGCTTTGCCCAATGCTAAACTTCACGCCCCTGCAATTTGGGAAGGTTTTTTGCGCCATTTCGGCTGTGATAGCATTGAATATGTCGCTATTCCAGATAATGGTGGGGTAATTCGATTAGAAAATGTAGAATTAAAAATTATTCCTGCGCATTATTTGCACTCTTCAGGGAATTTTCATATTTATGATCCCAATGCCAAAATCTTGTTTTCCGGAGATGTGGGTGCTGCCTTGGAAACACCGGGTGCGCCAATGTATGTCGATAATTTTGATGCTCACGTAGAAAAAATGCGTTACTTTCACCAACGTTGGATGCCATCGAATCAAGCAAAACGCAATTGGATAGAACGTGTCCGAGAACTGGATATTGACGTGCTCGCACCACAACATGGTCGTGTCTTTAAAGGTGATGATGTTCGCCGCTTCCTGGATTGGTTTGAAGGATTACAAGTGGGGACCGCTGTTTAATGCCCAGACTGAGAATTAATTAGCCTGCAATGCCTGAGCGTAATTGACAAACCCCCTTTAAAACCGTTATCTTTCCTGATAACGGTTTTTTTATTTTAGGTAAGACATATGAGTTCAATTCGGCCCGTAGTTCTATGTTTTTCCGGGCATGATCCCTGTGGCGGTGCGGGTTTGCAAGCAGATATTGAGGTACTTATTTCGCATCGTTGTCACGCTGCGACGGTGGTGACCGCGTTGACTGAACAGGATACGCATAATATCCGTAAAGTTATTCCTCAAACTGCTGCCGAGTTCAAAGCACAAGCGCTTACAATTCTGAGTGATTTACCTGTGAAAGTCATCAAAATAGGTTTGCTTGGAAGTTATGACATTATTCTAGCGGTGCAAAAAATTCTGCAAGCGTATCCGAATATCCCGGTGGTGTTTGATCCGATTCTAGCTGCAGGTGGTGGAATGCATTTGGCAGATGACGATTTACGGCAAGCAATGATAGAACGAATATTACCGCATACGTTTATTTGTACTCCAAACTCGCACGAGGCAAGGCAACTTACCCAGTTGGATGATTTAAAAGCGTGTGGACGTGCGTTATTAGAGATGGGCTGTAAAAATGTACTGCTAACTGGGGCGCATGAAGATACCCGAGCGGTACGTAATCAACTTTTTCGCCCCGAGGAGACGGTAGAAACCTTTACCTGGGAACGCTTAGGTCATCAGTATCATGGTTCTGGTTGTACCTTGGCATCCAGTATAGCGGCTTTATTGGCACATGATCTGGATTGCTTCGTCGCTGTCAGTGAAGCGCAAGAATATACCTGGAATGCCCTCAGTAAGGCCTATCCTACGGGAACGGGCCAATACAATCCCAATCGATTTTTTTGGGTGGATGATGAAAATTAATGTTCTGGGGGTAGCCATTTTAGCGCTGGGATTAACTGCCTGCATTGCCAATATTGCTGATCCACAAACCTTAGCCCTGGGTAAACAGATTGCCTTCGAGCGTTCTAAAGGCAATTGCTTGGCATGTCATCAAATTGCCGATGGTGAACAGCCAGGTAATTTGGGACAACCTTTGATTGGCATCGCAAGTAAATACCAGGATAAACAGCAATTGCGCCACCTAATTTGGGATGCGACCCAACACAATCCTGAAACGACCATGCCACCCTTTGGACGCAATAAAATACTTACTGAAGCGGACTTAGACAGTGTGGTCGAGTATTTGTGGAGTTTATAGTGCCTTAGGCATTCATTTCGGGCAATATCTCATTTAAAACCAGCAAAGCCTTATCATATTCAAAGACATCAACATAGTGTCGAAATTCTGCAAAACGGTTGCCTAATTTGAGCTTGAGCGACGCCTCAATAGGGCGTACAAAGAAATTGCTCCGTGCATTGTTCTCTTCTAACAGTTGTTTCAATTCCAGCAAGGTAGGCAAATCCAAGATTGTTTCGGCATCTTCCGGGGCTTGATCTGGCTGAGGGATATTTTCTAATGCTTGCATAAACTTCGTTAACTCCTGCTGACATTGCTCGGTCAGTGCTAGGCATTCAGCATGCATCTCATTTTGCGTTAACAACTGATCTAATTGCGCACTAAATTCTGCAATCCGAAAAATGCCTAAAGTCGCTGCCGCCCCTTTTAAACCATGTGCAATCCGTTTGGCCTCTTGCAACTGACCTTGGTGAATCAAGTCTGTAATCTTAGGCATGTCTTGCGCATGCGTATCCACAAACATATGCAGTAACTTTAAGTATTTCGTACTATCCCCTCGGACTAGGTTCATGGCGATTGTGGTTTCTAGGCCCGGGATTCTAGCAAATTGATTGCTAAGAGCTAACGACGGTGGCGTGACACTAAATAATGGCGTCTTGACTGGATTGGGTAACGCCTGACTAGCACTGTGTTGTTGTGGTCGAGGTAACCAGCGTAGTAGGGCGATATACAATGCTTCGGGAATAACCGGTTTAGCGACAAAATCATTCATTCCGGCATCTAAGCATGCGCGACGGTCTTCTTCAAAGGCATTGGCAGTCATGGCTAAGATGGGTAAAGTGTCGCGGTCCACGAATTCCCGAATTGCGCTCGTGGCCTCCAGACCATCCATTTCAGGCATTTGCATATCCATCAGCACTAAATCAAAGGTTTGCGCACGGACTTTTTCTAGCGCAACACGGCCATTTTCTGCAACAGTGACGTTCAAACCGACACCATTCAGCAGGTCTAATGCAACTTCACGATTAACTGGGTTATCTTCAGCGAGCAATAAATGTCGATCTTTATAGTAGCGTTTAATCATGGACTCGGCATCGATGGATAAGGCTTGGGTGTGATTGCTAACACGCTGGCCTGTCTGTAGCAACGCGGTAAACCAAAAAGTACTTCCAATGCCTAAGGTACTTTCTGCACCCGCACTTCCTCCCATGAGCAAGGCTAAGCGCCGGGTGATGGCTAAGCCTAAACCAGTACCGCCATATTTGCGGGTTGTGGAGGCATCGGCTTGGGCAAACGCCTCAAATAGGAGTGGTAATTTTTCAGGCGCAATGCCAATGCCGGAATCTTGCACTTCGAAGCGAACGAATATGCCATCTTGAGATTGATTAAGGACGCGGGCTCGTAGCGAAATACTGCCATGCTCAGTAAATTTTATGGCATTACTCACATAGTTAATGACCGATTGCCGTATGCGGGTAGGGTCACCTCGTAGCCAGGCGGGCAGATCGTGGCAATCAATTTTAAGTGCTATACCTTTGGCTCGCGCTTGATCGCTGAAAATAGAGGTAATTTGATTTAATAATGCTGAAGGGGAAAAATCTGTGGTTTCCAGCTCTAAGCGGTTAGCCTCAATTTTGGATAAATCCAGAATGTCGTTAATAATCGACAATAAATGTTGTGCCGCGGTATCGATTTTATCTAAGCGTTCAGACTGATGCGGCGTAATACTGCCCTGCCGCAGCAGATAAGTTAAACCGATAATCGCATTCATCGGTGTGCGTATTTCATGGCTCATATTAGCCAAAAAAGTACTTTTGGCACGGGTGGCCGCTTCTGCTGCTTCTGCGCGGCGTGCTAGTTCCGCTTCCATTTCGCGTTGCGGATTAATGTCGCGCGCAAAACCGACTGTCCCCAACACGGTGTTATCGGCATCGATAATCGGCGCTTTGAAAATCTCATACAACGAACCTTGGAGGTTTAACATCGGTTCCTGCACGGTTCTCGGTTCCCGCGAACGCATGACTTGGTTATCTTCTTTAAGGTAGTGTTCTGCTAATTTTCTAGGTAAAAAATCAAAATCGGTTTTACCTAATAAGGCCTGACTGTCTAAATTATAGAGTGTGGCGAGCGGGCGATTTGCGGCAATAAAACGCCCTAAATGATCTTTTAACCACGCCATATGTGGCAGGTTATCGATCAGGGCTTGTAAAGAATGGCTTTGTTGATGTAATTCATTGGTCCGAGTTTCGACTAACTCTTCCAAATGCATACGGTAGCGGTCTAATTCTTCGCCCATGAGCATTTTCTCAGTAATATCCTCTTGTACTGAAACGAAGTGCGTAATTTGACCATTGGGCTGCCGCAAAGGGGAAATAATCGCAAATTCCGTGTATTCACTGCCATCTTTACGGCGATTGATAAATTTACCTTTCCACGTTTCGCCTTTGCGTAGGGTTTCCCAAAGTTCGACATAGGTGTCTGTTAACGTTTTACCGGATTTGCGGATGCGTGGGTTTTGTCCGAAAACTTCCTCAAGGTCATAGCCGCTATTTTTCAAATAGGCGGCATTCACATATTCGATCTTACCGTCTAAATCGGTAATGATGATACTTTCCGGACTTTGTTCGACGGCCTGCGCTAACTTACGTAGACGCACTTCGGCAATTTTAAGTTCGGAAATATTGCGTATAAATACGCTGGATAAGGTCTCACCATTTTGTAATTTGAAAATTTGCGAGGAGATTTCTGCTGGGAAGCTGATGCCGTTTTTATCGATAAGATTGAGTTCACCGCGAAAACGCCCTTCTTTTGCACGTTTTTGCAATGCGATCGCTAAACGTGGATCCTGGTTATCCACAATATCCAGCCAAGTCAGCTGTTTTAATTCGGCCTCTGTCCGACCTAAAATGCGTTGTGCCTCATTGTTAGCGCTAATAATTTGACCATTAGGATTTTTTAATAATACGCCATCCATGCTATTTTCGAAAATACTGCGGTAATGAATCTCGCTCTGACGCAAGGCATTTTCTGCTTGTTTAAGTTCGGTAATATCACGAGAAATTCCAAATATTCCAATGATTTCTTGCTGGCTATTGAATAAAGGCCCTTTGGTGGTATGAAAAATTCTGGGGCCTAAAAAGGTCTCCAAATTTTCCTCTTGTGTCCGTTGACGCTGCTCCTCAATGATTATGCGACCCGTTGCCATGATGCGTTCGGCTTGCGCAGGAGGAAAAATAAATGCATCTGTCTGACCTATGACCGCTGCTATAGGTTTACCTACGACATTACTGGCGGCGCGGTTAAATAAAATATATTTTCCCTCCAGATCTTTAGCGAAGATGGCGTCATCCGAGCTATCAACAATAGCTGCTAACAAACTCATGGCTTGTAAGCGTTCCTTTTGGGAATCATGAATAGCTTGCGCCATGCACAGTTCCTGATGTTGCTGAATTAGATAGTAGCTCGCGGTATTGATAAATAAGGCCAGTAAACCGACTAAGGCAATCCAAGCCGTATTTTTGATTAATTCGCTATAAATAGAGGATTGCTCGCGGGAGGTCAGTAACAGCCAGTCGGTGTCTGGAATGGCTTGCAAAACGCCAATGATCAGGATGCCCCGATAATCTCTGTCCTCAATAATTGCGCGTGTAGGTTTAGCTTGCACATGAGGCGCTAACAGTGTGGCTAGATTAACTTGTGCGTCTGCGGTCTGCAATTTTGGGCTAAAAATGTGTAGCTGTTCGCCTGAACGAGAAACTAATACTGTCGTTCCAGAGGTTACAGGTTCGTTGGGACTCAGTAAAGTGGGATAGATCCAATCCGCAAGCTCAATATGCATGAGCATGACCGGAGGCGATGCTGGCAGAGTATTTAATGGGGTGATAATGTCAAAGCCCGCTTTACCTTGATTGTCGTAATATGGCCCAAGCTTTAATATTTGCCGTTCGGCGCTTGCTGTTTGCACGGCCTGTAATTGCTCGGGGGATAACGAGGTAGGCTTAGCGTCGCTTTGCCACAGTAATTTTCCCGAGGCGGTGCTTAATGCAAAACTATTAAAACGCAGGGTATGTTTTAATTGCAGCAAACGCTGCTGAAATTGTTCACCCGAAGCAGGGTCGCCATCACGTTGCCATTGCAAAAATTGCAGTGTTAGATGTTGATTGTCGCGTATAAATTCGGCACCCGCTTGGTGTTCCTTTTGCCAATCCGTAATTTGCCGCGTTTTTAATTCGGAAATCGCTAACAAGCTATCTGTAGCTTCTTGCTTTTCGTGGATATAAGAGCGAGAAATACCTAAGCCCATGAAAACTAGAATCGCGAGCCAAATGCTGATGAATATTCGGTTTGCACGTTTCGACGGTGAATGTTCCACAGGTAATTTCGTTTCTGCAACCTTAAAGAAACGCATCAAATAGTAAAGAATGAACGACGTTACCGCGACAAATACCCAGCCTTTGAGCATGCTGACCAGCGTAATTTGTTCAGGATCATGCAAAAAACTGGCAACTAATTGATCAGAAAATAAAATCCATGCCGACGCAAACATGGCATAAATCAGCACGATTCCCAGAATGCTACCTTGGCTGCCTGTCCGTGTCGAGGTGGGTGAGTTTGATGGAGAGGAGCGTGAAGGTGAGTGATCAGTCATGCGGTGCAGTTGCGCTGGCTAACGTGTAAAAACGGGCGACTACGGTATTGCCATTTCCTTGATATTCTAAGTAATCGAAACTCAATTTTTTAGCAATGGCGATACCACGTCCATGTAAATCAAAAGCCCGTTCCGATGAAAATTCTAAGTAGCTGCTCCAATCGAAGCCTGTCCCTTGGTCTTGCACAGTAAATTGTAGAAATTCGGCTTGGCGTTGAAAGTGCACATTCACATAACGCGTCCGATATTCGGGTAATTGTAGGCGACGAGCAATCTCATCATGCCACGTATTTTTAAGCAGTAATGCGCCTTTTTCAGCATAAGAGATTTCTAAATTTCCATGCTCTACGGCATTGGTCAGTAGTTCTTGCAACCCTTGGACTGCGCGTTCGGGTTCGGGACAAGCTTGCGCCAGATAATTGGCGAGCAGGACCGCTTCATCTAAGTTGTGAAAACGAAAGCTTCCCATTTGTAATAATGCCACGGGGCGCTCTGCACTTCGCACGCTATTAAGCATATTGTTAATATTTTTGGATTGTTCTTCTGCTGCTTTGACAACGGCGAGTAACACTTCAGCCTGAAATGGCTTGGTCAGATAGTAGTAAGCGCCATGGATTAAGCCTTCGTGAATGCTTTCATGATCACCTTGAGCGGTTTCAATGATGACTGGGGTATTTGCAAAACTGGTATCACTTTTAATCCGTCGCAATAATTCCAGGCCATCTAAGCCTGGTAGTCCGCGATCTAACAAAATAATATCGTAAGGCGGTTGGGTCGCTTGTAAATTTTCCCATGCGGATAAGCCATCCGAGCACACATGGACCGAATATCCTTCACTGGTCAGTAAGTCCTGAATAATGATGGCAATTAGCAATTCATCTTCAGCTAACAGAATACGGGTGGGTTGACTCATATGCTTACTTCCATTTCTGAATCGCGGTAGCGTTCCGCAATTTGACAAAAATTATTAAAATTCTCCAGAAATGCAGTCGTCATATCCGGATCAAAATGGGTGCCTTGTCCTGCGGCAATAACCTCGCGCGCATGTGCAAATGTCATTGCAGGCTTGTAGACACGTTTGGAAATCAAGGCATCAAATACATCAGCAATCGCCATAATCCGGGCTGATACCGGAATATTATTGCCGGATAAACCATCAGGGTATCCACTGCCATCCCATTTCTCATGGTGCCAATGCGATATTTCTTTAGCAAGTGCGAGGAATTCCACTGAGCCCTGAGTATCACGTTCAGCTAATTCAATCGCATCATAACCAAGCTTAGCATGGGTTTGCATGACCTGCCATTCTGCAGGACTGAGTTTTCCAGGTTTTTGTAAGATGGCATCTGGGATACCGACTTTGCCAATATCATGTAGGGGGGCTGAACGGCTAAGTAACTTTATGTAGCGCTCATTGAGTGTAGTTTTCAACTGCGGATGCCCCGTTAACAACAGTGCTAATTGGTTAACGTAACCTTGAGTGCGTAAAATATGATTTCCAGTTTCAGGATCGCGGGTTTCTGCTAAATGCGCTAAGGCCCGAATACTAACTTCCTGAATAATTTCATTCTCTTCCATTCGTTTATTGACTTCAGCTTCCAGCCAGTGATTATGGTAGCTTAAAGCATCTCGGGCGCGCTTTAACTCCAATTGCGTATGAATTCTGGCCAGCACGATTGGAGGGATAATAGGTTTGGTAATGTAGTCCACCGCTCCCTCGATTAAACCGTGTAATTCTGCGTCCATACTGTCCATCGCACTGACAAAAATAACAGGAATTTCAGCGCTTTGTGGCTGGTTGCGTAACGCTTGAAGCACCTGATAGCCGTCCATTTCTGGCATCATAATATCTAACAGAATCAGGTCTGGCAGCGGTTGGGTATTCACGATGCTTAAGGCTTTGCGACCTGACGTGGCCACGCGCACTCGATACAGTGGTTGCAATAATTCACTGAGTACCGTGAGGTTTTCAGGGGAATCGTCAACAATTAAAATCGTATGCGGATGGGTTTCGAGCATGGGTTCTCCACTGGGGATGCGTCAATAATCTAGCCGTTGAATAGTGCTCCACGTTAGAGCCTGATGGAGGCTAAGGTTGAATTGTAAAAAGCTGAGGCTTCAATCAGTGTGGCGCTGGTCTATAAAATATAGTTTATAAATAGAATAAAAACCAACTCTATAGCTTTAAATTAAGTGCCATTAACTTTGAATGCAAAGTGGGGAAGCCATCATGTTGCTTGACGTTTCCAGTGTGGATTGCTAGCGGCTATAAATTGCCTGCGTTAGGATTAACATTGGGTATTGGTATAAGCGGTGTGATTTTAAATATATGAAAAATATATTTAAAAATAAATTGGCATGCATGGTGCTTTATATTTTGTAAAGTTTACGGAGGTAACCACCATGACTATTAATTTTTCCAATGCTTTGGGTATTCATCCAGATGCGCTACGTTTACGCGAAAAACGTAGTGTGGTGCTGGCGTCTAATATGGCGAATGCAGATACCCCCAATTATAAAGCTGTGGATTTAGATTTTCAGTCTGTACTGAAACAAACCACAGACGAAGAGCAGCGTAAACATTTACGCCTGGAAACTACGCACCCAGCACATATCGCGCCGCCACAATTGTCTTTAAACGGCGAATTGCTCTATCGTAATCCGAATCAGCCAGCCATTGATGGTAATACCGTAGAAGCGCATGTGGAGCAGGCAAAGTATTCAGAAAATGCGGTGCAATATCAAGCCAGTTTGCGCTTTATTAATGGCAGCTTTGCTGATTTAAAAACGGCACTTAGAGGAGGGCAATAACCATGTCCGCATTTAAAATTTTCGATATTGCTGGTAGCGGCATGAATGCGCAAAATCTGCGTCTGAATATAGTGGCCAGTAATATTTCCAACGCAAACAGTGTCAGTAGCAGTATTGAACAAACCTACAAATCTAGGCAGCCCGTGTTTGCGGCAGAATTACAAAATCTGAAAGATAAACAATTACAACCTAGCCGCGTCAATGTTTTGGGGGTAGTCGAAAGTCAAGCACCGCTGGTGATGGAATATGCGCCTAATCATCCTATGGCAGATGCACAGGGCTATATCTTTAAACCTAATGTCAATACCGTAGAAGAAATGGCCAATATGATGTCGGCCTCGCGTTCGTATCAAAACAATGTTGAAGTCCTGGATACCGCGAAATCGATGATGTTACAAACTTTAAAAATGGGGCAATAGGGAGAATAGACTATGACCAATACCACCAGTACCTCAGCCCCAGCGGCTTTTGATTATGCCAGCTTAACCCGAGTCGAGAAGCCAGCCACTGCGACTAAAGTGACCAGTACTACCCCGAGTGGGACTTTAAGCCAAAATCAGTTTTTGAAATTATTGACTACGCAAATGACGCATCAAGATCCTTCTAAACCGATGGAAGATGGCAGTTTTTTGACGCAATTAGCGCAATTTGGCACGGTGCAAGGCGTGCAGGATTTACAAAAATCCTTTACCGATTTTTCCAGTTCTATTACTTCAGGCCAAGCGTTGCAAGCTTCTGGCTTGGTTGGACATTATGTCTCTGTGCCTGCTAGTCAAGGTGTGTTGGAAAGCAACAAAGATTTGTCCGGGACAATTCATTTGAGTGGCAGTACCCCGAACTTGCAAGTCAAAATCATCGATCCTAAAACGGGTGAACTGATTCAAACGATGAAGTTGGGTAATGCTGCGCAAGGGGATGTTCCATTTAGTTGGGATGGCACCAATGCTAAGGGACTACCTGCCAATCCAGGATTATACAAAATAGAGGCTTCGGCCTTGATAGACAACAAAAATACTGTGTTAGCCACCGATATTGAGTCGAAAGTGGATAGCGTCAATATTGGAGCAGGCGTGGCTGGCTTAACCGTCAATTTGGCGGGAAATGCAGGCAGCGTCAATTTTAATAAAATTACACAAGTTCTTTAAGATTTTTGGAGGTGTGACATGGGTTTCGAAACAGCACTGAGCGGCTTAAAATCATCAGCCGTCAATTTACAAACCATTGGTAATAATATTGCTAACTCTCAAACGGTAGGCTTTAAGCAGTCTCGGGCAGAATTTGCCGATGTCTATGCCAGCAGTATCGGTGGTGTAAGCAAAACGCAACCGGGTGCCGGAGTGAAAGTCACCCAGGTAGCACAACAGTTTATTCAGGGGAATATTGAGCCTACCCAAAATAGTTTGGATTTGGCGATCAGCGGCAATGGTTTTTTTGCTTTGGCAGATTCTATTGACGCCGCAGCGACCTCTAATTTGGTCGGTGGGTCAACGTCTAACCCGGCAATACCTACAGCATATACTCGGAATGGTGCATTTCAGCTGGATAAATCTGGCAATGTGATTAACGCTCAGGGTCGGTATTTATTGGCGTTTTCACCCAATGGCACCACTGTAGACGAAGGTTTTAGTGTCGGGGTGTTTAAACCGCTGAAAATTGATACTTCGCAAGGTTTGCCGATTGCTACTAAAAACGTCAATCTTAAAGTCAATCTGGATGGCAGTTTGACGGCCCCTTCAAGTGGTTTTGATTTTCTACCGGGAACCAATACTCCTAATCCTGCGACCTACAACAATACCACGTCTATTACCACTTATGACTCGCAAGGTAATTCGCATATCGCGACCACTTATTTTGTCAAAACCGCCAATCCCAATGAATGGAATGCCTATTTCTTCCTCGATGGACGCAGTATTACCCCCGGCACGCAGGCGGCTCCGGCGGATCCAACCAATGGAACGCCTGCAACCATCGCATCGGGTTCTGTAGTCGAGCCACTGGGTACAATTTCGGCATCACCTTTAAGAGTGTCTTTTAACGCTTCCGGCAAATTATTGCCTGTGGTCAGTAATCCTCCCAGTACTGTAACAGGAGTGACGACTATCGATTTTGGTGATATTAATTTAGCGGATATTGATCCAAATCTCAGTGTCGATCCGTTATCGATTCGCTTCGACTATAGCGGCAGTACCCAATTTTCCACACCCTTCAGTGTGAATGGTTTGGATCAAAATGGTGCTCCTGCAGGTAATTTAACGGGTGTGGATGTCGATAAACAAGGAGTGGTGTTTGCGCGTTACAGTAACGGTGGTGCCAAAGTTTTGGGCCAAGTCGCCTTGGCACGCTTTCAAAGTGATCAGTCCTTGGCGAAATTAGGAGATACGACTTGGGGAACCTCGTCTGACTCAGGTGCTCCAGTGTATGGTGCGGCAGGTAGCAATAACTTTGGTACGATGCAATCAGCGGCCTTAGAAGGTTCGAATGTGGATTTAGCAGAACAATTAGTTAAATTAATTGTGGCGCAACAATCCTATCAAGCCAACTCACAAACGGTCACCACCGAAAAATCCTTGATTGAAACCATTCTAAGAGCGTAAGCAGCAGCAAGTTTAGCGTAGCTTTCGCTACGTGGGGATTCAATATTCATTAAGCGTGGGGCGTGCCAACGTCTCCACGCAATAGTTATTTTTTTCAGGAGGTGTCGCATGGACAGAAGCTTATATATTGCCATGAGCGGAGCCACGCAGACCTTATTATCACAAACTGCCAATGCCAATAATTTGGCGAACACGCAGTCTACTGGTTTTAAATCCGATTTCGAACAATTTCGTAGCCAACCCGTATTTGGTCCTGGCTTTCCAACGCGGGTCTATGCGATGAGTGAGCGACCCGCGACGGATTTTGATGCTGGCCCTTTGGAAACTACAGGTAATCCCATGGACGTTGCCATTAAAGGTGACGGCTGGATTGCAGTGCGGGATGCGCAAAACCAAGAAGCGTATACCCGTGCGGGGGATTTAAAAGTCACGCCCCAAGGTCAATTGTTGACGAACGATGGTTTGCCGGTCATCGGCAATACTGGGCCGATTGCCCTGCCTGCCTATGACAAACTGATGATCGGGGATGATGGTACCTTGAGTATTATTCCGGCAGGCGGTAACGCTGCGGCGACCGTGGTGGTGGATCGGATTAAATTGGTCAATCCCACACCTGGCGATTTGGAAAAACAAAATGATGGACTGATGCATTTAAAACCGCCAGCACCCGGTCAAGCGCCACGCCCACCCGTGGCTGCCGATGCCAATGTCATGCTAATTCAGGGGGCGCTTGAAGGTAGTAACGTCAGTGCGGTCAATGCTATGGTGGAAATGATTGAATTAGCACGTAATTTTGAATTGCAAACCCAAGTCATGAAAACTGCACACGATGATTCCGGTGTGGCTGCTCGATTAATGAGAATGGCATGAAACCTGCAGCTATTAAATTAAAAGCTGCATCCGTCAATTTTTTAACGCTTAGAGCGCTGAAGGAGGAGCAGCATCACTTAGATTTTTAGGAGACTGTCATGACAGAACGAGCCTTATGGGTAGCTAAAACAGGATTAGACGCCCAACAAACCCGCATGGCGGTGATTTCAAACAACTTAGCCAACGTCAATACCACGGGATACAAACAATCCCGTGCTGCCTTTGAAGATTTAATTTATCAAAATATTCGCCAAAGTGGCGGACAAACCTCACAAAACACGCTGTTGCCTTCCGGTCTGCAATTAGGCACCGGGGTTAATATCGTTGCCACTGAAAAATTACATACGCAAGGCAATATTCAACAAACAGGTAACCATTTGGATATGGCCATCAATGGTCGCGGATTTTTTCAAATCTTGCTTCCGAATGGTGATATCGGCTACAGCCGTGATGGTTCCTTTACTTTAGATTCCACTGGACAGGTGGTGAATTCCAGTGGTTATCCCTTAGAGCCCGCGATTACCATTCCGCAAGATATTCAAGATGGCAGTTTGTCTATTGGTACCGATGGTACGGTGACCGTTACGCAAGCAGGTGCCAGCAATAACCTCGGACAAATACAGCTAGCAGATTTTGTTAATCCCACGGGGCTGGACTCGATTGGGAATAACTTATTTAAAGAAACCGCTTCCAGCGGAGCACCTACGGTGGCAGCGCCCACCGACCAAGGGTTGGGTACCGTGATTCAAGCATCGCTAGAGACTTCTAACGTCAATGTAGTAGAAGAACTGGTGAATATGATTGAAACTCAACGCGCCTACGAAATGAATTCCAAAGCCATTTCGACTACAGACCAAATGTTGTCTGAATTGAAAAATATGTAAGGTAGGGGAGAACAGTCATGCACATCATTAAATTAAGTGGATACCTATTAGCAGCATGTTTGCTGAACGCCTGTGAAAACGTGCAAGAACGCGATCCGAATTTTGCACCCGTCGAACCTGCCTATCTAAAGCCGCCTGCACAAAATACTGGCTCAATTTACCAATCCGGCTATGACGTCAGCTTGTTTGAAGATCATAGTTCCAGACGCGTTGGCGATATATTGACCGTGACCTTGGCAGAAAGTACTAGGGCTAATAAAAAATCCGATTTAACCGACTCTAAAAGTACCTCCATTTCTGCCAAAGTACCGTCCTTTTTCGGCGTGCAACCTGGGACCATCTTGGGTCAGGATGTTTCTACCGAAGTCGCTACCAGCGATACCTTTAAAGGAGCGGGCGCCGCCGACCAAAGTAACAATTTAGTCGGTGATTTAACTGTGACCGTGGTCGAAGTTTTGCCGAATAAAAATTTAAAAATTCGGGGCGAAAAACGGGTCACCTTAAACCGCGGTAGTGAATATATTAGGCTTTCCGGCATGGTCAGACCGATAGACATCGATGCGAATAATTCGGTATCGTCTACCAAAGTTGCAGATGCCACTATTATGTATACCGGAGATGGCGCGGTCGCCGATGCCAGTAAAGTCGGTTGGCTAGGACGCTTTTTCTTAAGTCCGTTTTTTCCTTTTTAGTGGTTAAGGTCATGAAATTCTCATCTACACAATTAACTGGCAGTCTGTTATTGGCGATGATGTTCGCTGCACCTGCCTACGCCGAGCGCATTAAAGACATGGCGTCTATCGCCGGAGTGCGCAGTAACCAATTAGTGGGTTACGGTTTAGTGGTTGGTTTAGATCGTTCAGGCGATAAAACCAGATTTACCGGGCAAAGCATGCGCAATATGTTGGCGCAACTCGGGGTGCTATTGCCCCCTGGTTTAGACCCGAAATCCCGCAATATTGCTGCCGTCGCGATTAGTGCGGATTTACCACCGTTTGCTAAACCCGGCCAAAAAATTGACGTCACCGTATCTTCAGTCGGCGATGCCAAAAGCTTACGTGGCGGGACCTTATTAATGAGTCCTTTAAAAGGTGCTGATGGTAGCGTTTATGCCGTAGCACAAGGCAATTTAGTCGTCGGTGGCTTAAGTGCCAATGGGAACGATGGCTCTAAAATTACCGTTAATAATCCTAGTGTCGGCCGTATTCCGGGCGGGGCGAATGTAGAACGCACCGTACCCACGCCCTTTGCACAAGGCGGTAATGAGCTGATTTTTAATTTGCATGAAGCCGATTTTATGACTGCCAGCCGCATGGTGGAAACCATTAATAAACAACTCGGTCCGAATACCGCGCGTGCAATTGATGCCAGTTCTGTACGCGTCAACGCACCCGCCGATCCTGGTCAACGTGTGAGTTTTGCGGCTGTGGTTGAGAATATGCAAGTTGATGCTGATGAAGCCCCAGCTAAAATTATTGTCAATTCACGTTCTGGTACCGTTGTGATTAATGGCAAAGTCACGGTAAGACCTGCGGCGGTATCGCACGGTAGTTTGACCGTGACTATTAACGAAAATCCACAAGTTAGCCAACCCAATGCCTTTTCCGGTCCGGGGGCGCAAACCACGGTTACGCCTAAATCAGAGATTAAAGTCTCTGAAGGTAATAATCATATGTTTGTGTTTAACCCTGGGGTGTCCTTGGATGAGATCGTCAGATCGGTGAACAATGTAGGCGCAGGTCCAAGTGACTTGGTGGCTATTTTGGAAGCCCTGAAATCCGCTGGCGCCCTACGTGCTGAGTTGATTGTAATTTAATGTGGCAGCGCAGCGGGAGCCAAGGGGGAGGTCATGCTAAATATCAATAACAGTGATGTCTATACCGACCTCAATAGCTTGGCGCAATTAAAAACCGCAGCCCGCGAAAATGCGCCCGCAGCCTTACAAAAAGTTGCGAAACAGTTTGAATCGGTGTTTTTGAATATGGTATTGAAAAGCATGCGGCAAGCGAAGCTCGGTGATGGCATGCTTGATAGTGAGCAAAGTAAGTTTTATCAAGATATGTATGATCAACAATTATCAGTCAATTTAGCGGGTAATGTGGGTTTGGCGGACATGATTGTGCAACAGCTTAGTCCCAAAAAAACCAATGAGATCAGCGTGAGTAAAGATTTACAGGACTACTTACAACACCCGGTATTGGCGCAGCAAAACGCACTGGCACCGGAAACAATCCTAGTGGATGCGGAAACGGGTAAAGTTGCCCGTTCTCGTTTTGCCGCGCAACATTATCCGCAAGCCAATTTTGGTGAAGTGGATGATATTCAAGCCATCGAAGAACATTTTGAACCAAGCAGCGTTGTGCAATCAAAACAACAATTTTTGGCGCAGTTATTACCTATGGCAGAAGCTGCAGCGCAAGAGCTGGGGGTAGAACCGAAAGTGTTGTTGGCGCAAGCTGCGTTGGAAACGCGCTGGGGACAAGCAGTGATTAAACAGCGCGATGGTCGCAGTACTTATAATTTATTTAATATTAAAGCCTCCAAAGCTTGGCAAGGACAGCAAGCCAGCGTTTCTACCTTGGAGTTTGAACAAGGGGTTCCGCGTAAAGTGATTTCAGGGTTTCGAGCATATCACTCTTATGCAGAGAGCTTTCAGGATTATGTGGCATTTATCAAAACCAATCCCCGGTATCAAGAAGCGTTGCAATACGTCGATGATCCCAAAAAATACATGCAAAAATTGCAACAAGCAGGTTATGCGACGGATCCGCAATACGCAAGTAAAGTGATGGCGATTTATCACGGTCAAACCTTTGCCGGATATACGCCTGAAATTGCACAGGCTGTGCAAGCAGACAGAGGTTAGGAGGATAAAGCAATGGCAGGCGGAATTTTAGGTACAGCGATTACCGGACTAGTGGCATTCCAACGTTCGTTGGAAACCACCAGTCATAATATTGCTAACGTCAATACCGAGGGCTATAGTCGGCAAAAAGTCGAATTAGCGACTTTTCCTGAAGCGTTTATCGGGGGCAGTTTTTTAGGGCAGGGCGTTATTGTCACTAATATTAGCCGAAATTATGATCAGTTTTTAAGTACGCAGTTACGTTCCAGTACTTCAGCCTTTAAAAATGTCGAGCAATACCAACGGCTCGCGAGTCAAGTTGATAATATTATGGCGGATCCTTCCACGGGAATGGGACCTGCGATGAATGCGTTTTTTAAATCCGTACAAGGGGTTGCCAGCGACCCTTCGTCTATCCCTGCTAGACAAACCCTGTTATCACAAGCCGAGGTGTTAACTCAGCGTTTCAATACTATGAATGGACGCTTTGATGAACTACGTTCGCAAGTGAATAATGATTTACAAGGTGATATCAATAATATCAATGAATATGCTACCGCGATTGCTGAATTGAATGGGCGTATTGCCAATGATTTGGGGCGTTCTTCCGGTTTACAACAACCCAATGATCTCTTAGATCAGCGGGACGAAATGGTGCGCAAACTGTCAGAATTAGTGGATGTGACCGTCATTCCACAAGCAACTGGAATGTACAGCGTATTTATTGGTAAAGGCCAACCCGTGGTCTTGGACAGGTCTAGTAGTCAGTTTTCCTTGCAAACCGCTGATGGCGACCCAGAAAAATTGGATATTACGATAAAAACCTCAACTACTGAAAAGCAAGTAATTACTGGACAATTAAATGGCGGAAAAATCAAAGGTAGCTTAGATTTTCGTGACCAAGTACTTGATCCTGCACAACAAAAATTAGGCGGTATCGCTGTCGGTTTAGCCATGGAAATCAATGCTATTCATGCCAAAGGTATCGATTTAGATGGACATGGCGACCCCCTGGACGCCAATGGCGATGGGATTTTAGGTACTAATTTTTTCAAATTTACAGGCAGTGCTGAAGTGCCTGTGACCCCGTTGTCCAAAAATCAAGGTGGGTTGCAAGTGAGTGCCACCTTCAATGATACCAATATCAACCCTCTGGGGGCGAGTGCCAGTGATATTGACAGTAGTGATTATGTATTAAGTTTTGATGGGGCTAATTATGCTTTGACACGGGTGCATGATAATCAGGTCATTGCCTTGACTGCACAAACGATTAACAGTCCACCTGATCCGGTGCAAGTACCTGCATCCAATGTGCGCTTAGTGCCCGTGAATCCCTTGGTAAAATTGCCCGGGATCGATTTAAAAATAGATTCTGCAACCACGGCTGCCGCAGGGGATCAGTTTTTGATTCGGCCGACCTATAATGCGGCGGATCGATTAACCTTGAATCTCACCGATCCTAGACAAATTGCCGCCGCCACAAATATTGAAACCGACCCGGTGACTGGCAAGCCCGTACCCTTGCTCGATGCGACTACGGGTTCTCCGGTTATAGATGCGGCAGGTAATCCAGTCTATAAAGTTTTACCGGGGGTCGTGCAGGGCGATAATCGTAATATTTTGTTGCTGGCGGGTCTGGAAAATCGCACTACCATGCTGAAAGATACTGCCACTTTCCAAGATGCTTATGGGCAAATTGTGTCTTCAGTCGGTACGTTTACGCATGCGGCAAATTTAAGTGCCTCTGCGCAAGAAGCGCTGTTCAATAACGCTAAGTCTGCAAACGATAGTGTTTCTGGCGTAAATTTAGATGAAGAAGCCGCTAATTTAATTAAATTTCAACAAGCTTACCAAGCGGCAGCACAGTTGATTTCGACTACCAACACCTTGTTTGATAAATTATTGAGTTCTGTACAATAATTTGAGAGTGCACTACCTTTGCGCAAGCTGTTTATTGTGCGTGCAAGCCTATTTCGGGAATTATGACAATACAAATGTTGCAATACATTATATAATGTGCTCATAGATACTTCCTCATTGCAGTTTCGCACCTTTCAAATTTCCTACAGGTAACTACATGTCTAACGATGTTTCGCTCGTTCCTTCCTTCAGTGAATTAGCTTTATCCGAACCCGTCTTAAAAGCACTGAATGATGTTGGTTACGAAACACCTTCGCCCATTCAAGCACAAATTATCCCGTTTATACTGGATGGTAGAGATGTGCTGGGACAGGCGCAAACGGGTACCGGTAAAACCGCGGCCTTTGCATTACCCATTATTACTAAACTCAATTTAAAATTGCAGGCCCCGCAAGTTTTAGTCTTGGCGCCAACACGTGAATTAGCCATCCAGGTGGCAGAAGCTTTTCAACGTTATGCCGCACATATTAAAGGTTTTCACGTTTTGCCAATTTATGGTGGCCAAGATTATACCTCGCAGCTCAAACAGCTAAAACGTGGAGCACATGTGGTGGTCGGCACGCCAGGTCGGGTGATGGACCATCTGCGCCGTGGCACATTGGATTTATCAGGTCTGACGCATTTAGTGCTTGATGAAGCCGATGAAATGTTGCGCATGGGTTTTATTGATGATGTTGAATGGATTCTTGAACAAATCCCAGAGAAACGCCAAATCGCATTATTTTCGGCGACTATGCCGCCAGTAATCCGTAAAATCGCGCAAACCTACCTAAAAAATCCCGAAGAAATCACGATCAAAGTCACTACCACCAGTGCGGAAAACATTCGCCAACGTTATTGGCTGGTCAGTGGTGTGCATAAATTAGATGCGTTGACCCGAATTTTAGAAGTCGAAACGTTTGACGGCATGATTATTTTCGTGCGCACCAAAACCGCGACCATCGAGTTAGCAGAAAAGCTCGAAGCTCGAGGACATTCTGCGGCGGCGATTAACGGCGATATGTCGCAAATGCTGCGTGAGCGTGCCATCAATAATTTAAAAAGTGGCAAATTGGATATTCTGATTGCTACCGACGTTGCGGCTCGTGGTTTAGATGTGGATCGTATTACCCACGTCGTTAACTATGACATCCCGTATGATACTGAGTCCTACATCCATCGTATTGGTAGAACTGGACGTGCTGGCCGTACTGGGGATGCTATTTTGTTTGTGGCTCCTAGAGAGCGTAAGTTATTAGGCAACATCGAACGTGCCACGCGTCAAAAAGTGGTTGAGATGGGCTTACCTTCCACCGAACTGATCAATAACAAACGTATCGCACGTTTTAAACAAAATATCACGGATACCTTAGCGTCAGAAGAACTGAGCTTTTTCTCACAGCTGATGGAACAATATCAACAGGAACACAATGTTTCAGCGCTGCAAATTGCGGCTGCATTAGCAAAATTGTTAGAAGGTGATACGCCATTATTACTGCGTAATCCCCCTAAGCAGTCCACTGCCGAACGTGAGCGTGAGCGCCCCTCACGTGATGAGCGCGAACGTAAATCCGGTGAACGTAAGTCGGGTGAGCGGCCCGAACGCGGCAGTAGACGCGGGGGTGCCGAAGCTGTTGATATGGAAACCTATCGTATTGAAGTGGGGTCGGTGCATGGTGTAAAGCCCGGTAATATCGTCGGCGCAATTGCAAATGAAACTGGCATTGATGGTGATCATATTGCCCGTATCCGCATTGAAGAAAATTACAGTACCGTCGAATTGCCCGCAGGTATGCCCAAAGCGTTGCTGGAAGAACTCAAAAAAGTACGCGTAGCTGGACAGCAATTGCGTATCAGTCGCATGGGTACCGTGATTAGTGCCAACGATGATGAGCGCCGTAAAGATAAAAGTAAAAAGCGTATGAGTTCTACGTCTATCAAACGGAGTGATAGCAAGAAGCCAACTAAAAAATCTGATTAAGAAAAATCTTGTCTATTTAAGTTCTATACATTTAGAATAAAACAGTTGTATCCACCTGACGAACGCTAACGTATAAAGTTTTCGTCAGGTATCAAAAGCCACAATTAGAGTCGCCTGAGGAAAAATACTTGTTTTTTCAGCGCGGACTTTTTTTGAAATCAACAAAATGTGCAGTACGTTGTTTTTAGGGAAAACTCAGCGGGGAGTAAATTTTGAATTCTTCGAAATTGAAATTAGCAATGGAAGACTTATTTTCATTTAAGATCCGCAGTGATTTTGAATGTGAGGTATTTAAGCAGTTACTCCTGTTGCAAGCCAAAATGTTGACCCGCATGTGGGTTGCGCAAGCGGTAATAGTCTCTGCGTTTTATATGATGATTTTCCCCTATGTTACGCCTGCAAAATTCTTCGCTTGGTGTACATTGAGTTGCCTCGCAGAAATTTTGCGCGTGACCTATGGCTACTGGTTCTTAGCCAATCCTCCGAAACCACCGCGCGTTGGCGTATCTCATAGGAATTTCGCTGTTTTAGCCGCGTTATCTGGCTTTTCACATGGACTGAGCGCGTTATTTTTACCGGAACTGCCTGCAGCTAGTCAGATATTACTTACTTTGGTGCTTTATATCATACCCGCTGCTGGAGCTTTGGGCGGGGCTTCAACGTGTAAAATTCTTGCGGCTTACACCATCCCAGACTTTTCTTTGAATGCTTATGCGTTGATCAAAGTTAATCCAGAGCTGCTCTTCCCGGATAGTATTTTGACCATTCTATATGTCTGGTTTATTCTCATGTGTGGGCGCGATACAGAAAATGTGATGCGTAATTCGATTACCATTCGGCAAGAGCGCGAGCAATTGGTCAGCGAATTAAAAGCCAGCATTCAGAAAACTGAACAAGCCTCCCAGGCGCGTGCTCGGGTATTGGCGGCGGCAAGTCATGACTTGCGGCAACCTATGCATGCGTTGAGTGTATACAGTGCAGTCCTCATGCATTGTAAATCACTAGAAGCCTTAGCGGAAATTGCGCAAAATATCGACCGATTAGTGCGTTCTTTGGGTTCTTTGATACACGGTTTGCTCGATTTATCGCAATTATCGGCGGATTATTACCAACCTGAACGACAATTGATGGCTTTAGATAAGGTCATCGAGAATGTATGTAATGAATATACTTCAACCATTGCTGAAAAACGTCTGATTCTAATTAAAATACTCGAGCCAATTCAACTGGTGGATGATATCTTGGCCATCACGCGCATTACCAGGAACTTACTAGATAACGCTATCAAGTATACAGATAGTGGAATCATACGGGTATATACACGTGTGCATGCTGATCGTGCGCAACTTATTGTAGAAGATACGGGTAAAGGCATTCCTCAGTGTGAACAAAGCACGATCTTCGAAGAGTTTTATCAATTAAATAACCCAGGCCGCGATAACAGCAAAGGCGTGGGGCTGGGCTTAACTATTGTTCAGCGACTGGCAGAATTGATTAACGCTCAAATTACCTTGACGTCTGAACTAGATAAGGGCTCAAGCTTTTGTGTCAGTTTTGATGGCGAAATGGTGTCACTCAATAGTAGCGTCCCAAATCAGGGGTTAAAAAACGATAAATTACGTGATGTCATGATTTATCTGATCGATGATGAGGAGGATATTTTGCGCAGCAGCGAAGTATTATTTAAAACTTGGCATATTCAGGTGAAGACCGCAATTTCTGCACAAGCAGGGGAAGCGTTATTTAAAAACTTTGGCGTACCTAATCTATTGATTGTTGATTTAAGATTACGTGGAGAGGAACATGGGGCTGATTTAGCGCTCCGCTTATTGAAAACTTATGGTAATTTCCCAGTATTAGTCATCACGGGAGAAACCGCATCTGAAGCTTTAAATCGAACTTATACCGCGGGTTTTCAGTTATTACAAAAACCAATATCCCCCGAAAGTTTATTTGATGCACTTTGCAAATGTTTAATTCCTTAACTTCTACAACACCTGCCTACTCAGCAAGGTTAGAGAGTACTTTGCTTTCCAAATTGCTCCGCAGAGGTAACCTCGCGCCATTTGCCAGAGTTCCATGCTCGCACTGGCAATTCGATTACCAGTTAAACCCGATATAACGGTTCTAAGCCATCATCAGGGCTGCGTTGAAATTTTTGGGTAATATTGTGTTCATTAAATGCTTGCAGTAAGCGTTTTCCTTCCCAAGTATTGCTATTACCGCTCGGAGCGTAAAGTAGCACATTTAACACTAGAATTTCATCCCGTAAACGCGCATCACAATGATTGGCTAAGGCACCCAAGCTATGGGTATTGAAGGTTGCAGCCCCCCAAGCT
>SXGT01923516.1_pt1 | contig 42033 bp, 28 predicted proteins | sample 3176221 | NCBI WGS metagenome assembly SXGT01 (sample SAMN11356862, study PRJNA531348) | freshwater metagenome | isolation source: freshwater sample F1-120 | place: China: Fuxian Lake, Yuxi | collected 2017-12-25
CCTTCGTCACCCCATTGGGCGCCGATTACGACGATGCCAGGCATGTGGCTCCTTCCGCTTCGGCGAGCCCCTCGCCGTCGATGGCGAATCCCGCCGCGCAGAGGTCGCGACCATAGCGACCGATGAGGCTGTCGTACCGCCCGCCGCTCGCGACCGGAGCGCCAGCCCCCGCCGCGAAAGCGTGGAATACGAAGCCGGTATAGTAGCCGAAGCCTCCCACGGCGGCGAGGTCGAGCAGCGCCTCCGCCGGCTGGGTGCTCATCCGCTCCACCAGAGACCGGAGCTCCAAGAGGGGCGGGGCCAACGAGGGGTAGAACGCGGCGAGGCGTGCCGCCTCCGGCAGGACGTCCTGCGCAGGTCCTGCGAGGCGAACGAGGTGGCGGAGCGGTCCGTCGCCGGCCAGGGCTTGGACCTCTGCGGCGTCCTTGCGGCGTACGGCGGCCAGCAGGGCCTCGGGATCCCGGCAGGAGGCGGGCAGGGCGGCAGGGACGAGCTGTGAGTGCCCGAGCGAGAAGACCGGCGAGACACCGGCAGCGCGGAGGGCGTGCAGGCACAGCTCGAGTACCTCGAGGTCGGCGTCGGGCCCGCCCAGGCCGAGCAGCTCCGCCCCGGCTTGAGCGACCTCGCGATGCTGAAACTCGCGGTGCTCCCGAAGTCGGAACACCCGGCCCGCGTAACACAGCCGGAGCGGGGCAGGGACCCCGGCCATCGGGCCCGCCACGAGGCGCGCGATCTGCGGCGTGATGTCGCTCCGCAGGGCGAGCACGTCCCCGTTCTGCGGATCGACGAAGCGGAGGACCGCGGCCCCCGGGGCGCCGAGCCCTCGCTCGAAGACGTGCGCCAGCTCGAACGCCGGCGTGATCACCGGCGCGTAGCCGCGCGCGCGCAGCGTGTCGAGGAGGAGGCGCTCCTTGTGGATGAAGGCGGCCGCGGCGGCTGGCGTGAGATCGCGCACGCCGACCGGTGTGGCTGGGCTGGTGACGCCGGGGCGGGGCTCAGGGTGTGACATAGATCGGGTTCGTTATCGCCCAGCGATACGTGACGTCTGCGAGCGGGGCCTCCGCGCGGAGCACGCGGACGAGGTGCTTGGGGCGGATCAAGACCTCGACATGGTAACGGCCGGGCGCGTCCGGCGTGAAGGTGAGCCTCGAGCCGGCTCCGGGGCTGGCCGCCTCGCCGCCCGAGACCGTGACATCGATGATGCGCTCGCCGGTGGGTCCGTACCCGATGAGGTGGGTCTCGATCTCGGCGGCGTGCGCCTCCTCCGGCAGCCACTCCACCCAGCCCTGCGGCAGCGGCGCGCCCGGTCCGGTCACCTCGATCTTGGGGGCCTTCGCGAGCGAGACCGTGCCTCCGAGCTCGGTGAGCTCGCAGCCGTCGCAGGTGGCGTAGAGATCGAGGCCATACGGCTCGCCGAACACGGTGAACACGCTGACCGTGCGCCCCGATCGGATCCCCTCGCGGACGCCCATGGCCGACGCCTCCGTGGCGTAGACCCGGTTGTGCAGCCAGCGGAAGACCCGCTCGTAAGAGTCGATGCGCTTCCCGTCGCCGAGGCGCAGGGGGCCCCCCTTCTTCAGGTTACCGACCAGGACCGGATACGCCTCCTCGAGGCTGCCGCAGAACGACTCGAACTCGCCGCCGGGCGTGCAGTAGCCGTCGGTGGTGACGTTCTGGTGCACGTCGGACCCGAGGACGCCCGTGATCGGTCGCACGGCCGAGACCGCGTACCACTTCTCGATCGCGGGCTCCGGGAAGGTATCGAGCATCGCCAGGAGCACGAGGTCGGCGCTGGGCGGATCTTCGGCGCCGTCCATGAAGCGCTCCAGCGCGAACAGCTGCGAGATGTCGTCCTCGAGGATCCGCAGGATGTTGGCGTGCATGTTGTACTGCTCCATCGCGTCGATGGGCAGCGCGGCGATCGTCTCGGCGCTGAGGTCGGGCTCCTCGGAGTGCGCTAGCGCGACCACTCCGCCCTGGGCGTGGATCGCGTCGACCACGGCCTTGCGGTCAGCCTCGGGCGTCTCGTCCTTGAGCGAGACCCGCTCCAGCTCCGCGGGGACGAGGTGCCCCTCGAGGCCAATCGGCATCGTGTGTGTTCCCTCGAAGCCGACGGTCAGAAACACCGGTCGCGCCGGCCCGCCAACCGTCTCGGCGCACGCGATGGTGTTGGAGAACGGCCCGCCCGAGGGGCCCAGGGTGAGCGTGTCTCCTGCCGCCGCGTCGTGAAGCAGCAGCTGCTGGAACGGGTAGCTCGACATATTCGACGGGTGGTCGGTCAGGAACGCGAAGTCGAGGCCCGAGGTGCAGAGCTGCGCCCTGAAGTCGGCCAGGCAGTCCGGTGCGTCCGGCAGCTCGTCGGTTCGGCCGTCGCACGCGTCGTGCGAGAAGATCGAGTGGACGTGCAGGGCGCCGCGCAGCGCGATCAGGCCCCGAGACTCTGGGCCCACCTTCGGCAGCGGGGGCTCAGCGACGTCCGCCTCGTCGGTGTCGTGGGGCGTCTCGGTGTCCTGAGCTGGTGCGTCGGCAAGGGCGTGGTCAGGGGTGTCGACCGCCTCGCCATTCGTAGGCTCGGTCGTGGACTCCGAGCACGCGAGGAAGGACACGGCGATGAGGGCGCGGCGCATGGTCACCTCCTGATGGCGCGGATTCGATGGACGGGGGTACCGACCTCCGAACACTTCTTTTCTCGATGGGTGAGCGGGAGCGTTCGCCCCCGGTCGTCGACTCCTGCGGGAACTTCGTCGAACCCGCCGTGAGCGCGCACGAGCGTGCAGACGCGTTCGAAGTAGGCTGCGACGTCTGTCCGAACCTCCAGCGCGCCCCCAGGGGCGAGGAGCGCATGGAGCACCTCCAGCACCTCCGCCGTGACCACGCGACGCTCTTCGTGGCGCCGCTTCCACCAGGGGTCGGGGAAGAAGACGTAGAAGGCCTGGACGGAGCTCACGGGGAACAGCTCTGCGAGCAGAGGGCGTGCGTCCGAGAGGATGACGCGCGTGTTCGTGTGGCCCTCGCGGTCGAGCCAGCCGCAGAGCTGCTCGCACCACTCGCGCTGGACCTCGAAGCCGAAGTAGCGGCGCTCGGGCGCGTCTGTGATGCGCTGCTTCAGGAAGTGCGGGCGGCCGAAGCCGATCTCCACCTCGACCAGCCCCTCGGCCGCGAACGCGCGACCGGCCTCGAGGTGCGCCGGATCGTGGTAAGGCGACAAGGCCCACCGGTGGACGAGGCTGGGCTCGGGGTGAGCCGCTACGCGCTCGGGGCCCGCTCCGCCGACGAGGCCTGAGATCCGCGCGAGCGGGTTGTGAGCGAGTCGGTTCACAGGCGCCTTGAACCACAGCCGCCGCGTTCCGGCAATCTGCGGCAGGTGTTCCACGGTGTTCCACCTGGACTTGGTCTACGTCAGCGCCCCGGTGGAATGACCGCCTCTGGAGCCTCCAGCTTCGCCAGGAGGGCGCGCGCGAAGGCGTACGCGTCCCCCGGCCACCGCGCCGACACATATTGGCCGTCTTCCACCACGAAGCTCCCGCGATCATCCGTTTCGGTGCCGCGGCGTATCAAGGTCACGGGCCCTCGGGCGAAGTCTTGGGGCCCCGCGAGCGCGGCGCGAACCTCCTGCTCCACCAGCTCAGGGTAGGTGCGGTAGTAGCGGCCCAGCTTCCACGCGGTGAGCCAGTACGCGGCGCGCTCCATGTACGCGGGCAGACAGGTGGTCCGGCGACCGTGGAGGACGCTGCGGCCGTCTGCGCGGCGGGCACGCGCCAGAACGAGCACGCCGTGGCAGATGGCGCCGATCGGGCGCTTCAGGTCCCAGAACGTGCTGACGCGGTCTTGAAGCATCGCGGACCCCAGGTACTGCCGCATGCCCTGCGCGTGCCCCCCGGGAAGCACCAGGGCGTCGAAGTCCTCCGGCCGGATGGTCTCCCAGGCGATCGGGGCCCGGAACTCGGGGGACGCCGTCATCTCCGCGTAGAGCGCCTTGGGTTCGGGCTCAGCACCGAGCTGTCCGAACAAGACGCCGGTGAGCAGCAGCGGATCGGCCTCGCCCACCGCGCCGCGCTCGGTCGCGAACACGACCTCGTGGCCCGCGCGCCTCGCGAGCTTCCAGGGCACCGCGACCTCGGTCACGTCGAAGTCGCGGTCGGGGAGTGGGATGAGCAGGCTCGCCATGTCCGACTCTCTGCTCCGCGGCGCGCCGGGGTCAAGCATCGGTGAGGCGGGCGTCGGGCAGACACGCTCCGCGCCGGGCCTGCCGTGCAGTCAGCCGGTCATATCGAGAGGCCGTGAACGACAGGCATGGACCTGCGCGACGGCTGACGCATCTTCCTCCGCAGTGGCCGCGGCTCGGCCCCTCTGGCAAGGTCTCTTGTCCGACAAACGTATCCGCACCCAGAGCACCAGACCTCAGCCCGATCGACGGGGAGCCCGCGCTTGACCTCGAACGCCACACGCCTCGCCATCAGCTCCTTGGGTGCCGCTGCGATCGGCGTGCTCGTCGTGTGGGCCGCCACCCCGTCTGGATTGTCCGCCGCCTCCTCCCCCCTCTTGCTTGGCCTGCCGCTACCATCACTCGCCGCCATAGCCGTCGTGGTCTTGAACCTCGTGGCGTTCGTCCCCGCCGCGGTGTCGCAGACTGAGCGCTACTACGACCTCGTCGGCGCTGCCTCCACGCTGCTCTCGACCACGATCCTGATCCTCGGCGCGGCCGACTCGACCGCGCTCATCTTCGCTGTTCCACCCCTGATCTGGGCGTGTCGCCTGGGCGCGTTTCTGGCGCGACGGGCCCACCGAGAAGGCGACGGTCGCTTCGACCAGATCAAGGTGCGGCCGGCGCGGTTCCTGGTCGCGTGGGCGCTCCAGAGTCTGTGGGTAAACCTCACGAATCTAGCGGTGACCGTCGCGCTGGCGCACCCGTCGCCACCACCGCCGGGCCTCTTTGAGGTGCTCGGCGTCCTGATCTGGGTCTTCGGTTTCACGGTCGAGGTGGTCGCTGACCGTCAGAAGTCGGCGTTCAGGGCACTCGCGCAGAACCGGGGCCGCTTCATCGACGTTGGGCTTTGGTCGGTCGTCCGGCACCCGAACTACGCGGGCGAGATCACGGCGTGGTCAGGCCTCTTCGTCGCGGCTATCCCGCGCCTCGAGGGGTGGGGCTGGCTCGCGGTGCTGTCTCCGGTCTTCGTCTTCGTGCTCCTACGGTTCGGCAGCGGCATCCCGCTCCTCGAGGCTCGCGGGAGAGCCCGTTGGGGCGACGACCCCGCATACCAGCGCTATCTGGCTCACGTCCCAAGGCTCGTCCCCCGAGCCCCTTCACGGAGACATCGTGCCGCGAGTTGACGCGAGAAGCACGATGGCAGCGTCGCCGGGCCGGGCTCCGTGGGACTGCTCTGGCGCTGAGTCTGTTGCGGCTGGCGCCTGTCGAGCGGCGCCCTCTGCGGGGGCGATGCACCGAGCTGTACGCAGACACCGTCCGCCCGGAGAGGCGACCCGCCGCCCGCCTCGACCCCTGTATGGACGTCGGTTGCGGGGCCGGTCTAGAGTCGCGTTCTCCGCCCGCCCGCCGAGGCCGCGCCGCAGAGGTCTGGCATGTCCCACTTCCTGTTCTGGATCGGGCTCTACAACTTGCTGGGGTCGTGCGTGCTCTTCGCGATGCATGACGAGCGCGTCGCCGATTGGGTGATGCGTCGAGGCATCGAGGTCGTCGACGTGCCCTACCAGCACGGCCCGTTCGGGCGGCTGTGGTTGTGGTGGGCGGCCACCGCCAACGCGTTCATGGGGGCGGTCATGGTGCTCGCGACCCGCTGGCCCGCCGTCGTACAGCGGGAGGTCTGTGTGGCGGTGGTCGCCCTCTACGCCGTGATGTACGTGGTCTGCGCGATCGGGGGCCGAAGCCGGCCGCCGTGGGGACGGGGTGCACTGTCGATCCATGTCCTGTGGCCACCGCAGATGGCCTGGGGCTTGTGGGCTCTCTCGCGCTGAACAGGTCCGTAACCGGCACCGTTGCTCGATCACTCGCGCTTGCTGCGGGCGGTGGTTGTCCATCGGGCCCTGGTGGCCCGGGGAGTTGAATCGTCCTCTCAGTTCTGCCAGCGCGGGCCGATGCCCAAGACCAAGACGTGGACGGGGATGTCGTCGGGGGTCTGCTTCAGCTGGGCGCGGTAGTGGATGCTGACCGCCAGCTGGGTCTTGTTTCCCATGTCCAATACTATGGGGATGGTAAATCCAGCGCTCAGGACCACGCCGTTGCGGACGTCGGCGCCCTGCAGCCCGCCGACCATGCCGCCGACGCCCAGGTGTACGCCGAAGTGGCGGTGGACGAGGCGGGTGGTCCAGGCGGTAGGGACGAGCTCGAAGAGCGCCAGCATGTAGCCGCCGTGGCGGATGGTGTGGGCCGTGACCACTCGCTCGTAGGCGAGCGCTGCGGAGAGGCCAACCCCGCCCACGGAGGCGCCGCCCAAGAACTCGACCCCGCCAAACCCGTTCGCGCCCTGCAGCAGGACGTCCGTGGTGAGGCGGATCTCAACTGGGAGCCAGCCTCCGGCGTGCGGCGGAGCCCCTTGGCCGAGCAGCGCGGCGGCGAGGAAGAATGAGCTGAGCATGCTTGTCCGTGCCCCAAGACTCCGGGGCAGAACGTGCCAGAGCACGATCGCTGGGAGCGGTCGTTCGTTACACCGGAGATAGCGTACACGGCGAGCAGCGCCCAATTCCACCGCCCGCCGCTCACGTCGTGCGCCGGCTTCGGCTCGCGGGCGCACGCGGCTCCATCAGCTCCGGCACACCGACGTCTCGGAACGCGTGATAGCGTCTCCAGGCATGACGAGCCCCGGCCTCTTACGTCGAATTCTCCGGTGGTTTCGAGGTCCTGCGTCCGCAGGGCCGTCGAACGAAGAGCCTGACGACGAACCCGTCGAGTCGGTGGACATGGCGATCGAGGGCCACTTCGACCTCCACACCTTCGCGCCGCGCGATGTGGTGGGGGCGGCGGAGGCCTACCTGGACGAGGCCCGCCGCCTCGGCTTTCGGGAGGTGCGGCTCATTCATGGCCGCGGGAAGGGCGTACAGCGCGCGGCCGTCCGGCGCATGCTCGCCGCCCGGCCCGACGTGATCTCGTTCGCCGACGCGCCGGCCCATCTCGGCGGGTGGGGCGCCACCGTCGTCGAGCTCGCGCCGCTCTGACGCGTCGCGGCCCATTGGGTCCACCGGTTGCGGGGGGCTCGCGGTGCCGCGAGCGGGTGCGTAGAGTACGCCGATGGTCTCACGACTGCGTCTCACGCTCTGGGTCGTCGCGCTCGGCTGTCGGGGCGCCGCCGAGAGCTCGCCCGCTCCGACCGACGTCTCCGGCGGCGACGCCCCCGGCCAGGACGTTGCCTCAACGTGTCGCCCTGTGTCAGAGCCCTGGAGCCCCGGCGCCCCGCTGCGTCTTCCGTGTGAGCGCACGCGTGAGCCCTGCAACGGCGTGGACGACGACCTCGACGGCTTCACCGATCCCAAGTGTCCGACTCAGGCGTGCGCCTCGGACGCCGACTGCACCTACGGGGCGCTGATGCCGGACGCCGACTGCTGCACTCGTTTTTGTGGCGCCGACAGCTGTGGCGCGCCCGACGGCTGCGGGGGCACCTGCGGGTGTGACGAGCCGGGCCTCAACGCCTCGTGTAACTCGATCGACGGGACCGGGCTGGAGGCCTCGCCCTTCGAGTGCTGGGGGGTGTTGTGCCCGCCTGGCCAGAAGTGCGTGGAGGGCCAGTGCCGGGCGCCGGGGAAGAGGCTCCCGGGAGAGACCTGCGCGAGCGGCCTCGACTGTCCGATCAACGCGGGCTGCATCCCGAGCCCCGAGGTCCCCGACTCGGCCCGCTGCCTCACGTTCTGCCAGGCGTTCCCGTGTCCCGCTGGGAGCTACTGCTCGGAGTACCATCACCAGGGGCCCATCGGGGGCGTCGTGGTCCACGAGACCTGCCAGATCCTGGGGGTGTGCACTACCGGCGCCGATCGGTGCGCTCGGGAATACACCGCGTGCCTCGGCGACCCCGCGTGTCTCTCTGCGCTCCAGTGCGCCGCCGACTCGTGCGAGCCGCCGGAGGGCAGCGGCGGCGGGTCGGACGCCGGGGGCGCCTGCATGCGCGGCTGCGTCGCTGCCGCAGATCCCTCCGCGGCGGTGGAGGCCTACCGGGCCTGCCTCGCGACCTACTGCCCGGACTGAGCGCGGGCGGAGCCTGTCCGGTGTGACGATGGTGTGGCGTCGTCAGGTCGTCTCGGGCACGCTCGCCGCATGCGTAACCCCCTCCGCCGTCTCCTCCCGCTCGCTCTTGCCGCGATTGGTGTTGCTTGCACCACCGACGAGCCAGCGGCATCGCCGGTCTCTGACGCGCTGGACTCGACGGAGGTGACCTCGGTCGACGCGGCTGGCCTCGACGCGGCGACTCTCGACGTCGCGCTGGAAGACGCCGCCGATCCCGCGCTCGACGTCTCCGAGCCGGAAGACAAAGTGGACCCCGATCCGGACATCTACCGGGGCCCCCAGGTGATCCCTTGTGCCCAGCCCGGGCGTGCCCTCGTGACCAACGAGTTCGAGTCGCTGCGCGGGCCCGACGCCATCGGCGCGAAGGGGGACTGGCTCCTCGCCAACGACGTGGCGGCTTTCGTGATCCAGGGGCCCGTGGCTGACAAGACCTACTACTACTACGGCGGGTTACCGATCGACGCGACCCCCATCGAGAAGATGCCCGGCGGCGAGTGCGTGCAGCCCTCGACCGGAGAGACCTTCGGCGAGCTGGCGTTCGCGGTCGGCTCCATCGACCCCGGCAACTTCGCCGAGTCCGTTCTCCGTGGCTTCGCCGCCGAGACCTACGAGATCATCGCCGACGGCAAAGACGGCGGCCCGGTCACCCTCCGCGTCACCGGCAAGGACGAGCCCTTCTGGCTCGTGGAGTACGAGCTCATCCGGCGCGTCGCCGCGGGTGGCGGGAAGAAACCGTTCTCCGAGCCGCTCGGGGTGCAGCTGGCCATCGACTACACGCTCACGCCGGGCGATCCCGTCCTCAGGATCGACCTCCACGTCCGCAACCTCACCGCGAAGGCACGAACGCTCGTCGCCGGCTCCGTCTCCTTCCCGAGCGACTTCACCACCACCGAGACCGCCCCCGCGAGCTCTGTGAACCTCGGTGGGTTTGGCCTTCGGACTGGCGCGCCTTGGATCGCCGGCCTCGGCGGAGCGCCCGTGGCGTCCTCGAGCTCGTGGGCCCTCAGCGGCATCGGGGCCGAGTACGCCACGATCTCGCTCAGTGGCGCCGAGGTCTTCCTCGACCTCGGCCAGCTCTTCGCGCCGCTCGAGATGGGACCGGCCGGCGAAGACGACACGGCAACGCAGACGTGGTTCCTGTCCATCACGCCGGGCGGCACCGACGCCGCCACAGCCGCGCTTCAGCCGCACCTGCCCGACCCCCAGAAGACGGTGTTCACGGCCTATACCGGTGTGGTGCGCACCGAGGCCGGCGGCGAGGGGTTCCCCGCCGAGGTCGTTCCCTTTGCGCGCGTCGAGGTCACGAGGCCGGGACCGAACGGGACCCGCGCCCCGGTGGGCACGACCTTCGCCGACGCCAACGGCGACTTCGTCGTGCAGGTGCCCAGCATGAGCGACGCCACGATTCAGGCGACGCGGCTGGGCTCCGCGCCGAGCGCCGCGTTCCCGGTCCCCACCATCGACCCGGCGACCCCGCTCGAGCTGTTGATCGGCCGGTCCGGGAGAGTCACTTACGAGGTGAAGGACGACGCGGGGACCCAGATCCCGGCTCGTATCCAGGTGTTCGCGAGCGACGCGCTCGTTCGTCAGCTCTATGCGGTCCCCGGGCCAGGGGAGATCGAGCTTCCGCCCGGCGACTACGAGATCGCGGTCTCGCGCGGGTACGAGTACGAGCGGGCCTCGACCCCGGTGACGGTGGTGGCCGACTCGGCGGTCCCTCTGGAGGTCACGCTGGTGCACTCCATGGACACCACGGGGTATCTGAGCTTCGACGGCCACGTCCACGCCGGTCCGAGCGGGGACAGCACCGTGCCCCTCGCGGAGCGCATCCGCAGCGCAGCGGCTGACGGCTTGGAGATCATCGGGCACACCGACCACGAGATCATCGTGGACCCCGAGCCCTCCCGAGCCGTCAGCGGCGTGAAGGACTGGGTCGCGTCCATCCCCGGCGAGGAGCTTACCGCGACCAGCCCGGAGCACATGTCGGTCTGGGACATGCCGCCCGACCCGTCGCACCCGCGCGGCCGCCCAATCGTCTGGTTCCAGAAGGGCGTGGAAGAGCTCACCCAGGAGGTGCACGACCGCGGCGGCCTCATCGCGCTGAACCACCCCCGCACCACCAACTCGTGCGCGTACCTCTGCCTCATCGGCTGGGACCGGGTGGCCGGTGCGCCAACCCTCGACGATCCCACACGAATCGGCCTCACCGCAGGGACCCCGCTCTGGACCTGGGATCTCGACGCGCTCGAGCTCTACAACGGCCTCGGCAACCTGTTCGCGTTCGGAAAAGACGAGCGCGCCGGCGTCTTCGACGACTGGATGAGCTTCCTGAACCACGGCCACCGGATCCCTGCGGTCGCCTCCTCGGACGTCCACGGCGACTCCGGCGTGGGCTCGCCACGCACCTACCTCGCCTCCACGGCCGACCCCGCGACGCTCGACGCAGCGGTCCTTCGCGATGCGCTCGCGAGCGGCAACGTGACGCTCTCGGCCGGGGCCTTCGCGCTGGCCAGCATCGGTGAGGTGGGGCTCGGCGGCGACGTAACGGCCACCCCAGCCATCGACGACGGAGACGTCCGCACCATCCCGCTGACCGTGGACGTCCGAGGGACCAAGATGCTCGACGTGACCCATGTCTCCGTCTTCCTCAATTGCGACGAGGTGCTACGGCTCCCCGTCGCCGACCCCTACGGCACCCAGAAGCTGAAGCAGACGGTGACGCTGCCCGTGCCCAAGGACGCCCACGTCGTGATCGTCGCCTTCGGGAGAGACCCGATGCCGCGCGGCTTCGACGGCGCCGAGGCCAGCCGGGTGCCGCGCGCGCTCACCAACCCCATCTATGTGGATGCGGATGGAGACGCCAAGTGGACCGCTCCGGGCGGGAAGACCTGCGACTACTCGCTCGTGGAGTGAGCTGACGCGGGAAGTGAGGGCTGGCTTCAGTGGGCCGAGCTCGCGGCGCCGCTCGGTCGCGACTGCCTGGTGCGAAGGGCAGGGCGCCGCCTCAGCGCTCGGGCATGCCGAGGTCGATCCAGCGGGAGATCCGGTCGATGTCCGCGTCCGGGAGGATGACCGGCTTGCCGTCCTTCCCGACGAGCTTGTTCGGGAGGTCGGCCGCCGTGTCCTGTATTCGCTTCAGCCCGCACTTCGCCATGTTCCAGTCCGCGCAGGTCTTGGCCATGAAGTGGAGCGCCTCGTAGAAGTCGACGAAGCAGGTCTCGCCGGCGCAGTCCGTGGGCGAGTCGCCGGTGTGGCAGTCAGCGCACCAGGTTCGATAGATCGGCTGGATGTCGTGGTGATAGGTGAGTTCGGCGGTGCGCGGCGCGGGCACGTCGGGCACGCCGGGAGCGTCCGCCGCGACGCTCGAGTCTCCTGCGGGCTCGGTGGCGCCGTCGCCTTCGCCGCACGCCAGCGCGAGAGCGAGCACCGCGGGGAACGACCACCTGAGTCGGGTGTGGAGGCTACGGCTCACCAGAACCGCTCCACGTCAGGTCCATGTGGGATCCCGCCCGCCAGCCAGGCTTCGAGGATCTCGACCTGGTCAGGGGGAAGGGGGTCTTTTCCGTTCGCCGCGAAGGTGCGAACTCGGGCGAGGCTGCAGTCGGCCACGCGCGTCTCGCCGCAGCCCTCGATCGGCTCAGTGATGTACCCCGCGTAGGGCGGCAGGCAGCACGAGTACCACGTGAGGGACTCGTAGAAGAGGGGCATGCAGGTGGCGCCGATGCACGCGTCGGCGCTGGCGCCGAGGTGGCAGGGGCTGCAGTACTCCATGAGGATCGGCTGAACGTCCTCGACGAAGTTCGGCGCCGAAGCGAGCGCCGCGACCCGCGGTGGGGCCAGCACGCGTTCGCCCTGGGCCAGCTCGCAGCCGAGCACCGGAGGGATTGCGAGGGCGAGCAGGACGTACGGGCGCACCGCATCACCCTACAAAGGTGCGTCGGCCGATTCAATGGTGGCGGATCAGCGTCTCGTCCGGTTGCGGTCGCCCGCTGGGAGCCCGGCCCGTGGTATGAATGGCCCGTGCGCTGGAGTCTCCTCGCCCCCACGGTGCCGTCGCTGCTGCTCGCTTGTGCCGAGGGCGCGGCGCCCGTCGCGCCGCCGCCCACCGGCTTCACGGTGTTCGAGGCGGGCTGCTTCGTCATGGGCTCACCCGACGACGAGGGGGACGTCTTCGAGAAGCCACAGCACGTCGTGACCCATCCGCGCTTCGCTATTGGGACGCACCTCGTCACGAACGCCGAGTTCTCGAAGTTCCTCGCCGCCCACGGACCCACGTGCGAGCACGGTGAGGGCGTCTTCCCCTGCTACGACTGCAGCGATGCGGACGGTCGCATCGACTGCGCCGCCGGCTATGCCGTGAGGAGCGGCTGCCAGCGCGTGCCAGACGGTCCAGCCAATGGGAGCTGCGACGACCACCCCGTGGTGGAGGTCTCCTGGTACGGCGCCGAGGCCTACTGCCGCTGGGCGGGCCAGCGGCTGCCCTCAGAGGCCGAGTGGGAGCGCGCGGCCAAGGGTCCAGGAGGGCCGTCGTGTGGAGCCTGGCGTCGCTTTCCGTGGGGCGAGGAGTGCCCGCGGGAGTTCCAGATGGAGTTCTTCTGGGGGCGTTACCTGCGCCAGCAATGCGAGGGCGCGGCGTGGACGCGCGCCGACACTCGGGCGAACTGCGTCGATACCGACTGCTTCGATGGCTTCGTGAAGACGTCGCCGGTGGGTGCGCTGCCGCGCGGTGCGTCGCCGGAGGGCGTCTACGACCTCATCGGCAACGTGGGCCAGTGGGTCATGGACCGCCACCACCAGTCGTACGGGGGGGCGCCGTCCGACGGGAGCGCGTGGGTCACGGGCGGGCGCGGGCGTGTCCGAAAAGGCGCCAGCTTCTACCACGCGGGCCGGATGGCGCGCGCGGCCTACCGCGTCTACGACAATCCCAAGAACACCTTCGACTTCGTCGGGTTTCGTTGTGCCGTGGACCTCGCGGACTGACGGCCCGGGGCCGGCGCTGACGGTCCGGGGCCGGCGCTCCGGCGCCCACCCAGTTAGCGCCTCTCGAGCCGTCGAGACCCCATCAGGGCTCGGTGCGCGGGCCGCGTCACCTGAGCCCACTAGGGGCAGGTGGCGCCGAGGGGCTCGCAGTGACCGTCCTCGGTGCATCGGGTGCTGACGCACTGGCTCGAAGCGCCGCAGGGCTCGCCCGCGGCGCGCAACGGGACGCACGTGCCAGCGTCGCAGAAGCCCGACGCGCAGCCCGCCGTGCAGGGCTCACCGAGCAGCCCGAGCGGCACACACTTCCCGCCGGAGCACGTGGCTTTGTAGGGGCAGCGGAGGTCCGCGTCGCACGCGTCACCGACCGCGACGATGGTGGGCCCCCGGCAGCGTCCTTCGGCGCACCACAAACCCACCGCGCAGACATCGGCGTCGGTGCAAGCGTCGCCGGCGGCGAGCCGCGTGACACAGGCCCCCTCGATACACAGGCCGCCGTCGGGGCAGCGGCGCTCGGTGTCACAGGTGCCATCGGTGCTCTCGGGGAGGCAGCTCCCGCAGAAGTCGAGGCCCAGCACACAGGTGGTGCCCGCGGCGCAGACCAGGCTCTCGATCCCGAGGCCACAGGGGGCCAAAGCCGGCGCCTGGCCCACCCACATCGCGCCGCACGCGCCGTCCAGATCGCCCACCTGCGCCGCGCACTCGACGTGCTCGAGGTGGAGGCGACATCCCGCGACGCCGGCGCGCGACAACCGAAGCAGGCCGAGCGCCTCGAAGGCCGCGTAGTGCGGCTCGTAACGCGCGTTGCACGTCTCGAGGAAGGCCGCTCGGCACGAGGCCTCGTCCGGCGCGTCGAGCCGACCACACCGGAGGTAATAGGGGCAGAAGGCGTCGACGACGGTCTCGCAGTAGTCCGCAGCGGCCAGCCATGGCGAGGTGTCGGGCGTCGTGTCGGGGAGCTCCGGCGTGGTGTCGGGCGGCATGGCCGCGTCTGGGCGCTCAGGCGTCGTGTGGGGCTCGACGGCCGCTCCGAGGTCTGCCGTCGTTGCGGCGTCTCCCGCCCCGGTGCTCGTCGAGGCAGCGGGTGACGCGCAACCGAAGAGCCAGACGAGCGCCCATTGCCAAGGCGGGACCCGTCGCTTAGTCTCCGCGGCCCATTGGTCCATCGCCTCGTAAGGAGTCGTCGTTCTCATGCCCCTCAATGCCATGCGCCGCGTCGATCCACTGCTCGACCGGGTGATGAAGTCCCTGAAGCCGTCTCGCATCATCCAGGAGGTCGCCCGGGGCGACAAGGCGAGTTACTTCCGCCACTTCAAAGGCTACCGAGTCGAGACGTTCGGGCGCCCGCAGCTCGTCGCGATCGCTCGCAAGGAGATGCAGGGCCGCAAGAACGAGTTCTGGGCTCAGCTCCTCATCGTCTTGTGGAACGACTCCAACAAAGACCTGTACGTCGCGTTCCGTGACAAGGTGGCCACGCTCCACACGGACGTCGAGAAGGTGCTCAAGATCGGCGACGAGCTCGCCGGCAAGTGGGTCGACGAGCTCGTTGGTCGCTTCGCGCTCGAAGACATCCTCATCTGCGTGCACATGAACGAGGTGCGCTTCACGGACGGCTTCATCCGCAGCCGGCTCGAGGCGCCCATCAACGTGCCGCGCGATCCCGCCGATCTGGCCCACAACGGCGCAGCCGAGGGGCATGAGGTCGACGCGACCAGTGGGGCCGCCGTCGAGGCGCCCGCGGCCAAGGCCGCCTGAGCGACCCCGTGGCAGAGGTCGTCTCCACGGAGCGCCGTGAAGGCGGCGTAGCCACTGTCACCGTCAATCGTCCCGACACACGTAACGCCCTCTCCTCGGACGTGATCGCGGGCCTCCGGGCCGCCTTCGACGACCTCGAGAGCGCCGGCGATGTGCGCGTCGCGGTGCTCACAGGCGCCGGCGGCGTGTTCGTGTCTGGGGCCGACATCTCGGAGCTGCGCGACCGCCGACAGGCGGACGCGTTTCGACGCATCAACACCGGTCTCTTCCGGCGCCTCGAGCAGCTGCCCTTCCCCACGATCGCGGCGATCGAGGCCTACGCGCTCGGTGGCGGGCTCGAGCTCGCCATGGCCTGCGACCTGCGGGTCTCCTCGAACACGGCACGCTTCGGGCAGCCCGAGGTGGGGCTGGGCATCGTGCCGGGCGCCGGGGCCACGTACCGCCTCTCCCGCCTCGTGGGGCTCGGCCGTGCTCGAGAGCTCATCTTCACGGGCACGCTCATCGAGGCCACAGAGGCGCACCGGATTGGCCTCGTCAATCGCCTCACCGAGCCGGGCGGGGCGCTCGACGGCGGGCTCGCGCTGGCCGCGGAGATCTCTCGGAACTCGGGGCTCGCCGTGCGGCTGGCGAAGCAGCTGGTGGGAGCGTCGCAGGAGATGAGCGTGGACGCGGCCATGGCGCTCGAGTCCACGTCTCAGGCCGTGCTCTTCGAGGACGCGGAGAAGAACGAGCGGATGACGCGCTTCCTCGACCGTCGGAAGCGCCGCGAGGGGGCTCCATCGTGAAGAACATCGCTGTACTCGGCGCCGGTACCATGGGCCACGGGATCGCCCACGTGGCAGCGGTCTCTGGTTTCTCCACGCGCCTCTACGACGTGGACGAGCCGGCCCTTGCGCGGGGCCTCGGGAAGATCCGAGCCACGCTAGACGGCGGCGTCCAGCGCGGAAAGCTCACCGAGGAGCTGCGCGACGCGGCCCTGGCCCGCCTCAGCGGTTCCACCCAGCTCGACGCCGTGTTGGCCGACGTGGACGCCGTCATCGAGTCGGTGCCCGAGCGGATGGACCTCAAGCGGCGCCTGGCCACCGAGGTCGGCGGCCGCGTCCCGGGTGTGTTGTTCGGCACCAACACCTCGTCGCTCAGCGTCACCGAGATCGCCGCCGCCCACCCACGGCCCGAGCGCGTCGTCGGGCTCCACTTCTTCAACCCGCCGCACGTCATGAAGCTGCTCGAGGTGGTGCGTGGCATGGCCACCTCGCCCGAGACCGTGGCGGAGGCGAGGGCGCTTGGCGCCTCCTTGGGCCGCGAGCTCATCGTGGTCAACGACTCGGCCGGCTTCGCCACGAGTCGGCTGGGGCTCGTGCTGGGTCTCGAGGCGATCCGCATGCTGGAGCAGGGAGTGGCCAGCGCCGTGGAGATCGACCAGGCGATGAAGCTGGGCTACCGCCACCCCATGGGGCCGCTGGAGCTCACCGATCTAGTCGGCCTCGACGTCCGCCTCGCGATCGCCGAGCACCTCCACCGCGAGCTGGGCGACGCCTTCCGCCCCCCGCAGCTTCTCCGCACGTACGTCCGCGCCGGCTGGCTCGGGAAGAAGTCGGGGCGCGGGTTTTATTGCTGGGACGGCGACACGGCCCGGCCCGCGCCCGTCGCGTGACCCGGCGCTGGAACCGGGAGCGGCGGTGAGCGGCGGGGGCAACCGGGTCTACCTCGTCGCGGCGGAGTACTCCGCGAACCCGGCGGCGCTCGGCGCAGCGCAGAGCGCCACAACCCACGAGCGTGTGTTCTTCCGGTACCCGCGCAGCTCGAGCGCGTGGCCCGGCTTGCGCGCTGGGCCGGCCGAGCCGATCACGCTGACCGACCTGCTGGCCGATGCGTCCCGGCGCGTGCTCTCGACCGTCACAGCCGCCTTCCCGGATCCCAGTGAGATCCTCGGTGTCATCGAGGACCTCCTGGTCACCACGATGCCCGGGATCGCGCCCGACGAGATCATGAGCCCCGCGCTCGTGCCACAGACGCTTCGCGCGATGCTCGACCTCGACCCGAGGTGTCGGTGTCAGCTGGTCGTGGGCACCAGCGACAGCGGGGCGTGGGCCTTCGCGAGCGCTGTGAGGCTCCTGCGCGATCGCGTCGGGACGGCGCTGGTCGCCGCCGGCCAGCTGATCCCCCCGGGATATGCGGGTCAGCAGCGAATCCGAACCGTCCTCGGCGCCCGCGACCAGGCTGCGGGCCTGGACATGCTCGCGGTGGGTGACCTCCTCATGGACGTCCTGCGGCGGCACGCGGGGGCGTCCCCTCAACAGATGCGCGCCGCCGTCGGCGAGATCCGGCGTTCCAAGCTCGAGGCTGCCACGCATTACCCGGCTTCCCAGCGCTCCGCCGGGGCGGGTCTCGAGGCGGAGTTGCCCATCACGCCCTACTTCAGCTCGCTCGACATCGCGCCGGCGTGCTGCGGAGCCGCGGCGGTGCTGGTCACCTCGGACGAGGCCCTCGTGGCCCGCCTGCGCGCCGTCGGGGCCGGCGTGTGGGAGGCGTCCCGCGACCAGGCTCCGCGCGATCGCCCCGGCCTCGCTGGAGAGCACGGGCTGCCGTCCTCCGAGGGGCCTGAGGGGCAGCGACGGAGGTTTCGCCGCAGCCGAGTGGTCGAGGTGCTCGGCGTGGGGGAGGGCGGGGCGAACCCCGATGTCACCTGGCGCCGCTCTCCCATGGCGTCGCTCTCGCCCATGCGGCAGGCGCTCGAGGCGGCCGCGGACGACGCCAGGGTCCCGTTCGAGACGCTCTCGCAGTCGGCGTTCGCTGTTCTCCACGACGCCTTCCCGTCCATCGAGCTCGGCTTTCTGCGCTCTCTCGGCCTGTCGCTGGAGCAGGCGCAGCTCCGCATGGCGAGCTGCTGGTCGAACCCTTGCGGCGGGCTCATGTCGTTCGGTCACGCGCTCGGGGCAAGCGGGCTCGTGCAGATCTGCCAGGTTCAACACCTGCTCTCCGGGGACACGCGGTACCTGCCGACTCGGGCGCCCAGCTGGCCCGACAGCGGCGCCTCGGCGCTGGCGGCGTCGGTGGGTGGTCCCTTCTCGCACATCGTGGCCAGCGTCTTCCACGGTGGCACGGCCGACGACACAGGGGCCAAGGGAGGCGCGCCTCACGCGCACGCCACCCGGCGGCCGCCCTGGAGTGGCGAGGCCCGCTCTCCTGCGACCCACCGCGTCCGCGAGGCGTCGGTCGCGGAGGCGCGCCGGACCGAGGCCCGACGAAGCGCGGGCAGGTACCGGGCCGCCTTGTCCACCGGGCAGCCGGAGCTGCGTTATGTCGAGGGGGTCACCTCGGTCGATCTCAGGAGCTCGCTGGTCGGGCTGCCGCCTGCGGCCGTGGCCCTCACGGTCGGCCGCGCCGCCGAGTCCGCCGGGCGGGGCGACCTAGGCCCTGCGCTGCTCGAGCGCCTCCTGGACCTTCAGTCGCGCCTCCGGTCGGGAGCTGCGCGGATCCTCCCGGACTACGAAGACGCCGTACGGGCCGTCGCGGGTGAGGCGAAGCTCGCGGAGCGGCTGAAGCTGGCGCTTCGGGTTCCGATAGCGCTCACCGCGGCGCTGCCCGACGCGCGCTCCGGCGACTCGGCCAAGAGCCTCCTCGGACGGACGCGAGACGTCGTCGCGCTCGGGGCTTTCGCGCAGCGCGCGGAACAGCGACTCGCTTTCCTTCGCCTGGCCGAAGACGGCCTTGGTGAATACGGCGCTCCGGACGACTCGGCGGCGTGGCTGCCGCCCTGGGAAGCTGACGCGACGTGGCCGGTCGGGGGTCCCCTGGGCGGGCCCGAGAGGCTCCAGGCCGAGCGCGCCGCCCTTGTGGCCGCGCCGAACGCCTCGGCGCGTGCGCGGACACTCGCCGATGTGGCGGTGGTCGAGCTGCTGGTAGAGGACCTCGTGCCGGACGCCGACGAGGTCGCGCTGCTCGGCGAGGTGCGTCGGGCGTGCGCGTGGTTCGGACGGGGCGAGGTGTCGGTGGGCCGGGCCCTCGGCGTCGTCTCCGTGACCGTCGTGGCGCCCTGGACACAAGGACCCGCGCTGGGCCGGGACGCGGTGCTCGCGGCCTTCGAGCTGAGCCATGGGCGACGCGACCAGCGTCGTATCGCGATCGCGCTCGGCCGAGCCCCCGCCGCGCGACTCGACCCCGAGGGCCTCGTCCTCGTGCCTCCCTCCACCCTCCAGCGGGCGCGTCGCGCGTCGCAGGCGGCGCTCGCACCGCTAGTGGTCGACCCTGCACCGGAGCTGGCGCTCCACGAGCAGCTCTCGGCCATGGGGCTCGGTGCCAGGGACGGACTGTACGTGTACCCAAAGGTCACCAGCTGATGCGCGTGGCAGAGCTCAGGGCCCGGGAGGACTACGACGCGACGCTCGTCCGCGCCCTCAAGGCGGGTCTGGCGGCCTACGTGGGGCAGCCGGTAAACGTCTCGCTCGGCGGGCCCGGCCAGGAGTGGTACCTCCACCGCCTGTTCTCGGCGTATGTCACCGCCTCTCCAGGCCCCGAGGCGCGCCGCTTCCTCCGCGACGGCTTCCGCGTCACGCACAACCTCCCCCGCGCGCCGGCCCAGTGGGCTGCGGGCACGCTCGCCGCCACGTCGCTGGGCTCGCGGATCGCGGCCACGCACGCCTTCTCGGTCGACCCAGGGCTACCACACGCCGAGGCGTTGGTGATCCTCCCGGGTAATCGCCGGTTTCGCCTCTTCGACTTCGCGCACCAGCGCTCCCGGGTGCTGGCGAAGGTCCCCGGCGCTCTGTCGGCTGAGCTGCGGTGTCGCGCCGGCGTGGGTCCGTGGCTCCCCGTGCTCTCAGCGGATCCGGCGGGTGAGTGGTTCGAGGAGCCGCTCTGCCCGGGGGTGCCGTTGTCGCGCGCCCCCCTGTGGGCGCCACGCGCCGCGCTGGCCGAGGAGGCGCTGGCGATCCTCGACCGCTACACCGCCGCGTCCGCCACCGAGCGCCCCACGCCCGAGGTGATCGACGACCTGCTGTCTCGGTGCGGACCCGGGACCCCGCGCCCGCGCGGGCTCGCCGGCCGCACGCTCGTGGGGCCCAGCCACGGGGACGCTCAGGCCGGCAACGTGCTGGTGGCGTCCGGGTCTCCGCCGGTCTGGATCGACTGGGAGTTCGCCGCGCTCCGCGTCGTGGGCTTCGACCGCGCCCTCCATGCGCTGCGCTTTCGGTTCCCGGACGGACTCGCGCAGCGGATCCGCGCGGCAATGGCGGGGCAGGCGCCAAGCCAGGCGGCGCTCTCCAAGGACCGGACCGCGCGCCGCTCGGCGCTGGCGCTCTTCCTCCTCGAGGAGCTGGCTACCGTGAGAGACGCGCGTCGGTCCCTCGGCCTGCAAGGGCCCGCACCCTCGGAGGCCGAGCTGTTGTCTGCGCTGCACGTGGTCGTGGACCCCTGAGCGGCGCTCGGGGTACGCTGCGCCGCGAAGAAGGGGGCCCAATTGAAGACCATTCTGGTGACCGGCGCTGCCGGCTATGTCGGTGCCACGACCGTATTGCATCTCCGGGACCGCGGCTTCCGCGTTCTGGGCGTTGACGACCTCTCCAATGGAGACGCGGCGTTCCTCGGCCTCTCCGATCTCGGGGTCGAGCTCGACGTCCGCACTGGGGGGCCGCTGGTGGAGCTGCTCCGCGCCGAGCGCGTGAGCGGGATCGTTCACTGCGCCGCGTACGCAGTGGTCGCGGACTCGGTCCGAGATCCCGTCGGGTACTTCGAGAACAACATCCGCGGCTCGAGCACCGTCATCGACGCCGCCGTCCGCGCCGGGAAGATCCCGGTGGTCTTCTCGTCGTCGGCCACGGTCTATGGCGCGCCCGATGTCTCACCGATCTTCGAGACAGCGCCGCGCCTGCCTATCCACCCCTACGGCTTCACCAAGCTCGCCGGCGAGCGCGCCCTCGAGTTCGCGGACCGAGCGCATGGGCTCCGTAGCGTGTCTCTCCGATACTTCAACGCGGCCGGCGCCGATCCCTCAGGGCGGGCCGGCGAGCGGCACGTCATCGAGACCCGGGTGCTCCCGAACCTCCTTCGGGCCGTGTTCACCGTCGACTCGCCGTTCCAGATGGCCGGGGACGACTGGCCCACCGCCGACGGGACCTGCGTGCGCGACTACGTGCACACCAGCGACATCGCGGCCGCGCACCTCGCGGCTCTCCAGTATCTCTGGGCGGGCGGGCGCACCGAGGCGGTGAACATCGGCGGCGGCGGGCCCGGCACCAGCGTGCGCGAGCTCATCCGCGCAGTGGAGTCTGCGACTGGAAGGCGAGTCCCGATCGAGGTCGGGCCGCGCCGTCCCGGCGACGCGCCGGTTCTGGTCGCGAGCATCGAGCGCGCCTCTGCTGTTCTGGGCTGGGCTCCCACCGCGTCCAACCTCGACAACATAGTGCGCACCGCGGCCGCGTGGCACGAGCACGAGCTCCAGAGGTACCCGCGCCGCCCGAGCGACCTCTTTCAGCTCGAGGACTGAACGACGGGTGTGCGCTCCGAGACCGGCCCGGGAGGCGTCGGGCCCCGTCTCACGTTCTGAACCCAGCGGGCGCGTGCCGGACCGAGTCGATCGGAGACGCTCGACGAGCCGCGTTGCCTTGCTGGCGCTCCTGGCGGTCCTCGTGGGGTGCCAGGGTCTGGTGCGGCTGGGGCGGCACCGACCCCCGCCGGGGCGCTTCATCGTCGTGCACGTCGGGCTCGTGGGGAACAAGCAGGTCGCTGACTCGGAGGTCCTCGGAGCGCTAGAGGTCTTCGCGGACAACTTCGGCAGCCTTGACTCGAAGCCCTTACTCGACCTCTCGGGGCTCGACGAGGACGCACGGCGAATCGAGTCGGCCTATGCGGCGCTCGGCTACTTCGACGCCCGCTGCACCGGCCACCGGGTGGAGCCCGTAGACGACGTCTCCGTGCGCGTCTTCTTCACGGTGCGCGAGGGCCGGCCCACGAAGCTCGCCACCCTGGACGTGGCGGTCTGGCCGGACCCTGCGGTGGATCCCGCTGCGGCCGAGCGGCTGCTTCGTTTCGAGCGCAAGAAGGCCGATTTGCTGGCGCTGGAGCCGCAGGACGTCTGGTCCGAAGGCGCCTACTCCCGCACCCGCGACGCCCTTCGGGATTGGCTACGCACGGAGGGGTTCCTTTATGCAGAGGTCCTTGGAAACAACCGAATCGACCGCCTGAAGCGACGGGCCGAGGTGCGCTTCGACGTGGTCCCGGGTCCGCTACCGCGGATCGGAGACGTCGTGGTGCTCGGCAGCGCCGGCGTGCAGCCGTCTCGCGCGCTCCGCCGGGTCGACCTGCGCCGCGGCGACATCGTGGATGCCCGGCGCTTCGAGAAGGTCGAGGGACGCCTCTTCGGGCTCGGTGTCTTTCAGTCGGTCTCGGTGCGCGCGGATCGCGTGAGCCTCGAGGTGGCGCTGGGTGAGCGCCCGGCGTCGCTCGAGAACGTCCGCGCGCTCGAGTGGCCGCGCGAGGCCCGGATCCTGGTCACGCTTCAGGAGATGCCATTCCAAGAGGTGCGCGTGGGGGCTGGCCTCGCGTTCGACAACGCGCGCAACGAGGTGTCGGTGCCCATCGAGTATCGCCACCGCAGCCTGTTCGGAGGCGAGAGGCACTTCGATCTGTCACTGCGGCCGGCCTACCTCGTCTTGCCCTCCTTCGCTCAGGCCGACCAGCACGGCCCCGCCTTCAAGGCCTCGCTCCAGTTCAGCCAGCCGGCCTTCCTCGAGGAGTACCTCACGCTGGGCCTCGGCTCCACGTACAACCTGGAGCTCCGCGAGCGCGGCTTCTTCCACGAGGTGTCTGCCACGGTCTCGCTCTCGCGGACCTTCTTCGACCTCCTCACCCCGAGCATCTCGTACCGAGTCGACTTCAACGAGCTCATCGACGGCGACGCCGGCACCACGATCGCCGACCTCGACCGGTATCTGCTCACCTACCTCGAGCAGGCGCTCACCCTGGACTGGCGAGACAACCTGCTCGACGCCCGAAACGGCGTCTATGCGCGAGTCGCCGTCGCGGAGTCCTTCGCGGCACTGGGGAGCGGCTTCGACTTCTTGCGCCTCGAAGGCGATCTGCGCGGCTATGTCCGCGCGGGCAGCTTCCTCACGCTCGCAGCGCGCGTCGCCTATTCCCACAACTTCAGCTTCAGCGACGTGTACCCGCCCACCTCGGTGTGGTTCACGGGTGGTGGAGCGTCCGACATGCGGGGCTTCGCGTCCCAGGCCATGGGACCGACCACCTGCCGCGCCGAGGGCGAGACTGAGGAGACCCTGGTGCTGGATGGGCTTGGATGTCCCGAGGGCGCCACGGCGTTCAGCGATGGCGGAAACGTGAAGTTCCTCAGCAGCGTGGAGGCGCGGTTCTACCTGCCCTACGACTTCGGCGTGGTTGCGTTCGCGGACTTTGGCCAGCTCTGGACGCTCTCGGATGTAGTCGATTGGGGCGACGTAGAGATCGCAGTGGGCGGGGGGCTCCGCTACTACACGATCATCGGTGCCATCCGGTTCGACGTGGGCTACCTCCTCACACACCCGGGCGAGCCGGACCCCGCGCTCCATCTCAGCATCGGGCAGGCGTTCTAGCGATGAGCGAGCCCGCACCGTCCGCACCGAGCGAGGCCGAGGTCCGCCGCCCGTCGCGGCTGCGCCGCTTCTTGCGCTGGCCGGTGATGTTGCTGGCGGTCCTGGCGCTCACCGTCTCGCTCGTCGTGGGCACCGAGGTGGGTATCCGCGTCGCCGTGGAGCAGTCCATGCCGCTCGTGAACGACCTGTTCGAGGGCGACATCCTCATCGGAAAGATCGAGGGCACGGCCTCCGACAGCCTCATCCTCCACGACGTACGCCTCGTCGACGGCGCGGGGCGGGTGGCTGTGCGGGTCGAGCGCCTCACCGCCCAGATCGAGCTCTTGGCGTTGAGCGAGCAGCAGGTCCACATCAAGAGGGCGGTGCTCGAGGGGGTAGACTTCACGCTGTACGACGGCTCGGGCGAGATAATCATTGGCCGGGTCTTCCAGATGGCGACGAAGCAGGAGCCCCAGCCCCGCACGGGTCCCGGCTGGCAGGTGTCGCTCGACGACGTGGTGATCCGGGACGGAGCCGTCAGGCTAGCTGAGGGGCAGACACCGCTCGTCACTCAGCTCTCCGCGGCGCTCGACCTGGACATCCAGGGCGGCACGCTCACCTGGAGTCGGCTCGCGGTTCACGGAGCCCTCGAGCCGCGTCAATTGCCTGGCGTGGACTTGTCGAGGCTGTCGCTGAGCGCGGGTGGGCGCTTCGGGAAGGAGGGGCTGCGGCTCGACGACCTCGTCCTCCAGAGCCCCGTCGCGTCCGTCTCGGCCTCCGTCGTGGGACCGCCCGAAGCGGACGGGATGCGCCTCGACGCGCGCCTCGACCGTGTGTCCCTCGCGATGGCCGCGCTCGAGCCGCTGACCGGCTTCGCCAGTGGCACGACGGGCACCGCTACTCTCCGGGGCGCCGCGTCTCTCGGGACCGATGGGCGCCTCTTCGCCGCGCTTGCGCTGCAGTCCCCCCTCGGTAACGGGGTGCTCACCGCATCTCACCCCCTTAGGGGCGGGCTCACGGAGGCGCATGTTCGCCTGGACGCGTTGAGCCTGCCCGCCGGCTCCGTGTTACCCGAGGCGCTGCGTGGCCGCATAGAGACCACCGTGCGCGCCTCGCTGGGCGAGCCGGCTGCGGGGCTCGCGGCGGACGCCCGGCTGTCGACATCGCTCACGTGGGGAGGCGCTCGGTGCGGGCCGGACCCGGCGCACGACTGTCTGCTGGGCGCGGTCGAGAGCGAGACCCCCAGCACCGCGCCGGGAGCCGGCTCCGCCGGGATTCTCGCTGCGGCCCCACCGGTCTCCGGGTCGGCGGCGCTCCGGGCCAGCCTGCGCGGCGGCGACGCGTGGGTGGGGGGAGGGGTCGAGCTGTTCGGGACGCCCGAGCTCTCGCTCCCCGCGGTCTCGGCGGAGCTCTCGGCGTCGGTTGCGGGCCTTGGAGGCCCGAACGCAGTGGTCCAGGTGAGCCTCGTGGCTACTGGCGGGACGGACGAGCCCGGGGGGGCGCCGCTCGCGGCGGTGGGCCCGATCCGCCTGGAGGGTGGCGCGCGGGCGTGGGTGCGTGCGCGCCTCGAGGGGACGAACGCTGTCGAGGCCGGCGTGGGCGTGAGCGTGCCGGCGTTGACGCATGCAGCGCCCGCTGCTCCAACCGTCAGCGCTCCGGACGGTCGCGGCGCCGGCGCCCTGGTGCGTACAAGGGCGGCTGGGATCGACGTTTACGCCGTGCTCAACGGCGGTCTGGGACCGCTCTTCGGCCGCGGCGCCGGCGGGAGCCCGCTGGAGGCCACCGTGCGCGCCAACGCGACGCAGGGCGAAGGCGCGGGCGTGTCCGCGTCCGAGGTCGGGGCGCTCGTCGACGCGGTGCTCGTGGGACGGGAGCTCACCACGACTGCCGCGATCCAGAGCGGGCGGATCACGTGGGGCGCGCCCGTTGCGCGTGTGTGGGCGGAAGGGGTGCAGTGGGTCGGGCAGGCCGCGGTGGAGCTCGGCTGCGCCGACCCGGTCACGGGCTCCGGAGCCCCCGAGGTCCCGAGCGCAACACCTGATCTCGCGGCTGTTCGGGAGCGCGGGCTCCTCGGGTGCTTCCCGGCGGTGCGGGAGGGGGGCTTCGCGCTCGCGGTGCGCGCCGCCGAGGCGTTCGGCGTGGCGGCTGGTGGGCTGCGCGTCCAGCTCGCGAGCGGCGACGGTCCCGGAGCGCGGGTCACAGGCCCCGTGAGCCTCAGCCGCCTCTCCGTGGGGAGCGCTGTCGGCGCGTCGCCCCAACGCCGCCCCCTGGTCTCCGTCGGGTCACTCGACGCGAGCCTCGACGTCTCCCACGCGCTGCCGATGACCACTCTGGCAGCAGGGCTGCGCGGGGCCGAGACCCGCTCAGCGGTCCTCGCGGGTTTCCTCGCGTCCGTGGAGCTCCGAGCGCGCGAGACGCGCGTTCTGAAGGACGCCAGCGCGCTGGTCGACTTGCCCCGGCTACGCGTCAACGCAGCGGCAGCGGCAGATCTCAAGACGCCCCGCGCGACCCTTGTGCTCGACCTCGACTCCCCGACGATCGCCGGACTGCCACTCACGAGCCTCCGGCTCGAGGTGGGGTGGCCGCGCCGCCGTCGCGCCACGGTGAGCCTCTCGGCAGAGAGCCCGCGCCTCGGAGCGCGCTTCATGGCGGACGTGCGCCTGCCGAAGCGGCTCCTCGAGGGGGAGCTCGGCGGCCTCCAGGTCACCTTCGGCGAGCTCTCGCTGCGGGAGGGCGCCAACGTCGTCACCGCGCGACCCGGGGGCGTCGTGCGGCTCGACGCGTCCCATCGCGTCGCTTGGGACGCGTGGGCCCTTGCCGTCACACGGCGGCGCTCCTCCCTTGGGGGCCGTGTGGAGACTTCCGGGCTGTATGGCGGCGGTCGCCTCGACGCTGACCTCAAGGTCGCGGGGCTCGACCTCGGGGCCTGGGCCGCCACGGCCGCGGAGCTGGGCTTCTTGGCCCCGCAGGTCGCCGAGTCCGTGGGAGGGCGCCTCGAGGCGCGCGGCAGTGTCCGCGGGTCGCTCGCCGCGCCGCGCCTGGAGGTGGGCTTGGACCTCAGCGACGGACGGGCGCTCGGGATCGAGCCACTCAGCGTGACGGCGCAGCTGGCCGCGCGTCCCGGGCACGGCATCTCCCTTGCGCCTCTCCTCGTCGCCTGGGGTGAGCGGCGCCTTCGAGTGAGTGGGCAGCTGCCGATTAGCCTGCGCCTCGACGGGAAGCGGCCCAAGGTGGACCGGGACGCGCCGGTCTCGGCGGAGGTTGCGCTCGACGCCATCGATCTCGCCGAGGTCTCGCGCCTCCTTCCCCCGGGTGAGGCCGGACGCGTTGAAGCGAGCGGCACGCTCGCGCTCGACGCCAACCTCTCTGGCACCCTCGCGCATCCGCGGGGCGCGGCGAAGCTGGTGGTGGAGGGCTTCCAACACTGCTCGCGGCCGCTGCCCGCCGCCACCAGCACCCCCGCGGCGCCGCCCTGTAAGCGATCCGGTCTCAGGCCGCTGGCGCTGGATCTCTCGCTCGAGACCACGGCGGAAGCCCTCGCGGCGCGGCTGGCGCTGCGCACCGGGAGGTCCAAGGCGGGGTCCGGAGGGGCTCCGGGCCGCGAGCTGCTGCGGCTCGAGGGCAACACGGCTCTGCACCTCGTCGATGCGGTGCTCGCAGGGCGGCCGCTGCTGCAGACGGTGCTCGACGCCACGATCAACGGGTCGCTGGCGTTGGGGCCGATGAAGCTCGGGGACGTCCTCTCGGCGCCACCGCTAGGCAACCCGTCGCTCGAGGCCAGCCTTGTGCTGGCGGGCACCGTGCGCCAGGCGGCGCTCACCGGGAAGGCCTCCGTAGCGGGGATCCAAGCGGACGAGCATGTGATCGACGCTCGCCTCGTACTGGCCCAAGAGCCTGGTATGGCCACGGTGACTGGCCTCGTCAGCGCGGGCGCGACGCCGCTGTGCGATCTGGAGCTCCACGTCCCGGGAAGCCTCGGGGGGGCCGCCCTTGGAAAGGACCTTGGCACACTGCTCACCGACGCCGGGCTCGAGCTCCAGCTCAACCTTCTGCCGGTTGAGGTGAGATCGCTCGCGAAGCTGGCCCCCGACGTCGTGCGGAGCGTCGAGGCTGTGATGGGGCCCACGGCCCAGCTGGAGGGGCAGTGGGGGGCGCGCGGGGGCCCAGGTGGCCCGGTGATGGAGGGTCAGTTGCGCCTTGCGTCGTTCCGCGAGGAGCCGCTCGAACAGTCCACCGAACCGGAGCCTGAGCGCGACCCGCTCGCGGCCACGCTGCGCTCGGCGGGAGATCCCGCTCGCATCACGGACGCCTTGGCCCTCACGATCTCGGTCGGGCCACACGACGCGACGGCCCGCGTCCGCGTGGAGCAGACGGTGGAGCGGCGTGTCGACGGGGCGGTCCGCCGGGTCTTGGGAGACCCGATCTTCATCGAGGCCGTCGCCGACGTCGGCACGTCGGCGCTCTTCGAGGGTCCGATGCGGCCCGTCATGAGCCTGCCGGTCAGGGGGACCCTGCGGACCGCGGGCTTCGACCTGGGCCGGCTGCACACCGTCGCGGGCGCGCTGTTCGGTGAGAGCCCGGGAGCGCTCTACGCCGACCTCACGGTTGGCGGCACGCTTGGAGAGCCCGTGCTCACCGGGGCGCTGCGGACGCGCTTCGATCGCCTCCGCTTCAAGCCGCTGGGCCTCGAGCAACCGGACACGGACCTCACGCTGCGCCTCCGGGGGCCACGCGTGGAGCTGCACCCACCGCTCGTCCTGCGGCAGGGGGCTCAGAGCCTGAGCCTGCAGCTAGCCGTCGACGTGCTGGGACGTCGGCCCGCCGACTGGGCGATCGTGGGCAGCCTCGAGCTCGCGAGCTATCCGCTCGTCTCGCGCCAGGACGTGAGCGGGCTCTTCAGTGGTGCCTTGAAGTTCGGCGGCACCGCGGCGCGCCCGAGGGTCGCCGGAAGTCTCGAGATCAACTCGCTCGTGGTGCACCCCAGCACCGGTGGGCGCGAGGCCCGCGAGCTCGGGCCGCCGCCGGACGTGGAGTTCGTAGGGCGTGGGGGCGCCCCGCCGCACCTTGCCGACCTGGATCCCGGCAACGCGTCGAAGGTGGCAGAGCTCCTGGAGCTGGACGTGAAGGTCGTCGTGCCTCGGCGCGCTGCGCGGGTGAAGAACGACGCCATTGACGCGTGGGGCCAGGGGAACCTGGAGATCATGACCTCGGGCAAGGAGTTCATCGTGAAAGGCGATGTGAGCATCGCCGACGGTACCGTGAAGGTCTTGGGGCGGGAGTTCGTGCTCGAACCCGATTCGGCCGTCCTCTTCGACGGCGACCTGGGCATCGATCCCCTCCTCGCGATCCGCGCGCGGTATGGCCTGCAGAGGGTCGAGCTGGGCATCGCGAACCACACGCCGTCGGAGGAGGACCATATCCTCCTCGACGTCTCCGGGCGGGCCTCGCAGCCGAAGCTCGCGTTCTCGTCGTCGCCGCCTCTCCCGGAGGCCGACCTGTTTGCGCTGCTCACGCTCGGGTTTCGGCCCAACGCCTCGGTTCAGGACACCGCTGGGGGCAGCAAGTCGGACCCGAACTCAGGCGCGGGCAGCTCGGCGCTGGTGTCGACCTTGATGGGGGTGGTGTCTGCCAGCGCCTCGCAGCTGCTCCAAGAGCGCCTGTGGTTCGACGTGGTCAAGGTGGACGCCGGCGCGCAGGATCTGGCCAAGGCGCGGATCACCGTGGGGAAGCGGCTCCTCCGTGATCTGGTCCTGAGCTACCACGCCAACTTCGGGGCCAATCCTGACGAGAACAAGAACGAGGTTCGGCTGCAATACGAGATCCTTCGGTTCCTGCAGCTGGATTCGCGCTACGGTGATGCGGGGGCTGGTGGCGCTGACATGCTCCTGTTCTGGCGGTTCTGAGGGGCCACGCCGGGCCGGGAGCGCGTGGTCCCGGCCGCACCGAGCGCGCGAGGCTTCAGTGAACGTTCGTTTTGACACCGGGGGCCGCAACCGGTACGCAACCGCTGCCTGAGGAGGCCCCCATGAGCGCTGAACAGACCCCCCAAGGTGACGCCCCCAGCCCGACCGGGGCCGGGACGGACCTCGCAAAGAAGCGGGGTATGGGCCTCCTGTTCCCCGCGGTGATCGTTGGGCTCGTGGTCGGCGGGCTGGCCCTGGTCGTTCGGTCATCCACCAAGGGCGGCGTCTACGATATGACCCTCGGGCAGCTCCTCGCCGCCCCGGCGGAGTACGTGGGCAAGGACGTGCGCGTGAACGGCTCAGTGCTCGCCGGCAGCTTCCAGGACGCGTCGGATGCCAGCGGTGTCCACGTGCTGTTCACCATCGGAGACGCTAGCGGGCAGACGCTGGAGGTCCACTATCGGCAGCTGCTCCCGGACGCCTTCCAAGAGGGGCGGCAGGTGATTGTGCAAGGCAAGATGGTGTCGGAGAAGGCGGTGGAATGTAACCGCCTCACGGTGAAGTGCCCCTCCAAGTATCAGGACGAGAACAGCACGGGTAAGAACGCCGCCGAGTACTACCAGAACAAGGGTCCGGCCGGCGAAGCCGCGCCCACCAAGCTCGAGCCCTGATGCAGGCGGTCGGCACCCTCCTCCTCCACGTCGTCTTCGTCCTCACCGCGGCAACCGGCGCGCTCGGCATCGCGGCGGCGGTCCTGAGAGACGCTCGGTTGCTCGTGGGCGTCCGCGCGGCGCTCTTCGCGCTCTTCGCCTTGTCGCTGGCGATGGCGGGTGTGCTGTGGCACGGCTACTTCAGCCACGACTTCGCCAGCAAGTACATCGCCACGTACAGCGACCGGGACATGCCGCCCATCTACCTCTTCACCTCGTTCTGGGGGGGGGAGAAGGGCGCGCTCCTCTTCTGGGCCACCATGTTGACGGGCTTCTCGGCGGTCGCCGTGCATCAGGCCCGCGATCGAGACGTAGCCTACGTGGGCTGGGCTTCCGCCATCTTGTGCGGCGCGATCCTGTTCTACGACGTCCTCATGGTGTTCGAGTCGAACCCGTTCGAGCTCTTCAGGACGCAGCTCGGCCCGGCGGACGGGCGCGGCCTCAACCCGCTGCTCCAGAACCCGACGATGGCGATCCATCCGCCGTCTCTCCTCACGGGCTACATCGCGTTCACCATCCCCTTCGCGTTCGGAGCGGCCTCGCTCATCACCGGCCGCCTCGGCGACCAGTGGGCGAGAGACACGCGGAAGTGGACCATCGTCAGTTGGCTCTTCCTCTCCACCGGCTTGGTGCTCGGGGGCGCATGGGCCTACCAGGAGCTCGGGTGGGGCGGCTTCTGGATGTGGGATCCGGTCGAGAATGCTGGGCTCATCCCATGGTTCACGGCCACCGCGTTCCTCCACTCGATCATCGTTCAGGAGCGCTACGAGATGCTCCGACGATGGAACTTCTCGCTCGTCTGCCTCACGTTCTTCCTCACGATCTTCGGCACCTTCCTCACCCGCAGCCAGCTCATCGTCTCGATTCACGCCTTCGCGGACTCGAAGCTCTCGGAGTACTTCCTCTGGTACATGGGCGGGCTCGCGGCGGTCTCTGCGGCGCTGCTGATCTGGCGCTGGCGCGCTCTGGCGGCCACCACGCGCATCGAGTCGTTCCTGTCGCGCGAGGCGATGTTCGTGCTGAACAACGTCCTCCTGCTCCTGTGCGCGTTCATCGTGATGTGGGGCACGCTCTACTCCAAGATCAGCGAGGCCGCGGCCTTCCGCGCGATCTACAACGGCGTCGCCGAGGCCTTGTCCTACGTCGGGATCGCCATGGACACGATCCACCACAAGCAGGAGCTCGGGGAGCCCTGGTTCAACGCGGTCATGGTGCCGGCCGGCGTCGCCTTGCTCATGCTCACGGGGCTCGGACCGCTCTTCGCCTGGCGGCGGACCAAAGGCGCGGCCCTTCGCCGCACCTTCCTCCTCCCGTTCGTGCTCACCGTGTTGCCCATGGCCGCGATCGTGGTTGCCACCGCCTGGTGGCGCTGCCACGCGATCGCCCAGACCATCGATGGCTCGCTCTCGGACGGCTGGGCCCTCTGGGTGCTCACGCTCGAGAACACGGACTACTACGCCTTTGTCGGCATCGGCTTCGCGTGGTTCGTGCTCGCCGGCGTGGCCGTAGAGTTCTGGAAGGGGGGCCGCATCCGCCAGAAGAAGCGAGGCGGCGGGCTCACCGCGAACATCTTCGTGCTCGTGCTGCGGTCGAAGCGCCGCTACGTGGGCTACATCGTCCACGTCGGCTTGGCGCTCATGTTCGTGGGCTTCGCGGGAGCGGCGTTCAAGAAGTCCGTGCCAGAGACCGCGCTGCACCCGGGCGCGCAGCTCAAGGTGGGTGGCTACTCGCTCACCTACGCGTCCTCGCACGACGTCTACGAAGACGGGCAGGGCTACGCGGCCAGCCGCGCCGCGATCGTGGTGCAGGAGGCGGGCGAGACGGTGCCGGTGGAGGCAGTCGATCGCCTTGCCGCGTGGGTGGAGCAGCGGTCGCTCGGGCCCGTGCACCTCGAGACCAAGACCGACAGCCCCAAGGTGCTGCTCCGGTTCGCTAGCCCCGAAGCCCGCGATCGCGCGCGCTCGGAGCTGTATGTCGCCTCGGTCCTCAAGCGGCGCTTCAGCGTCTTGCCGCCCCGGAAGGGTCAGGACTCGAGCACGCTGCGCCTCGGCTTCGCAGACTCGCGGCTCGTGCAGTCGTTCCCGTTCTTCATCCACAAGCACGTCGACGACCTCAGGCGGAACCTCGGCGGCCTGCAGTATGGGCGAGCCCGCGTAGAGTCTCGGCCCGGGCAGGCCGAGATCACGCTCAACTTCGAGAACGCCGCCGACGCCTCGCGGGTTGCGGCCCAGCTCCGGGAGCCGCCGGCGCTCGAGGGCGTGATGATGTGCACCCTGAACGCCGCGCTCGATGGCGTGGAGGTGATCCTCGAGGGCACGGGCAAGGTCTTGAGCCCCGAGGTGCGTCGCTACCTGAAGCACATGAACCCCACCACGGAGGTGGCGATCTGGAGCCGGATACACGAGGACGTCTACATCGCGATGCGCCCGGACATGGGGCAGTCGTTCGTCAACGTGCTCGCCTTCGTGAACCCCCTGATTAACCTGGTGTGGTTGGGCACGGTGATCATGTTCCTCGGCGGTCTCCTGCTGCTGGCGCCCACGGACTGGCTCATCGCCGAGTCGGCCGCGTCCGCGCCGGCCGAGCCGCCCCCGGCCGCCTCCTCAGGCGCCATGGCCGCCGCCCGCAGCACCGGTGCTGGCGTGCTGCTGCTCTTGATCCTCGGGGCGCTCGCTGCACCGGAGCGCGCTCAGGCCCAGGGGGCGCCGGAGCCCGCTCGTGCGCAGGGGGCGCCAACCGCCCGAGGCCAGGGGGCGCCGGAGCTCATGAGGGCGCTGCGCTGCGTCTGCGAGGAGGGAGGAGAGCCCACGGTCGACCCCACGCGGACCCTGCGCGATTGCACGTGCCCGTACGGCGCCTCCGTGCGCGCCCGCCTCGAGGCCGCGCTCGCGGCAGATGGCAGCCGGGCCGCGCAGGTGAAGGTGCTGGGGGAGTTCGTCGAGGAAGACCCCTCCAACGAGCGGTTCCTCACCTACGACACGGCCGCTCACAGCGACCTCATGACCAACACCTGGTGCACCTGTGGCTGCGGGAAGATGGCGCTGTCTCAGTGCCCGCTGGACTGTCCGTGGTCGCCGCACTTCAAGCGGGTCTTCAAGGTCCTGCTCACCATCGGCTACAGCCGCGAGGAGGCCCGCGTCCACTACCTGGAAGAGATCAACGTGGCGCACCGGAAGGCCGAGGAGCCGCGCTTCACTCTCGAGCAGATCTGGCTGAACCGCGATCCCAAGCTCTCCTGGGGCGTGCCCGTGGCGCTGGCCGTGGTGGCAACGGTCGTGATCGCGGGCGTGGTCGCGCGGAGGCTGCGCCAGTCGGCGCCGGCCCCCGTGGTGGCTGCGGGGCCCGAGCGCTCTGAGGCCTATCGCTCGGACATCGACGATCTCGGAGTGTAGTCGCGATGGATGCGCTGCATGTTGGTTTCGGGTTCGCGGTGCTCGCGTTCGTCTTCCTGGCGATCGCGCTGCTCGGGCGCCTCGGACGCGCGGTGGGCACTGCCGAGGCCGCGATCCGCGTGCGGGACGCGGCGGGGAAGCTGGTGGACTTGGAGCAGCGCTCCAGGCTCGTGGAGCGTCGCGACGCCCTGGGTGAGGAGCTCCGCACGATCGAGGTCGACTTCCGCCTGGGTCGCATCGACGGCGCGGCCTACGAGGCGGAGCGCCGCCGGTTGGAGCCGCTGATCGTGGCCGTGCTGCGCGAGCTCGACCGCCTGGACGCGGCGCTGGACGAGGCCGCATGACGCTCACTTCTGCAGCGCTCCTGGCCGTGTTCGCGCTGGCGCAACACGCCGGCGCCCCGGGCGAGACGGAGGCGGTGGTCACGAACCGGACGGTCACGGCTTCCACGCGTCTCGTGCAGGTCCTCCCGGACGGGCGGTCCGCGGCCGGGGTGGGGTTGCGCGCCTGGCTGCTCGCCAGCGTCAACAAGCCCGGACCTCACGGTGGCTCCCAGGAGCTGGTGCACCGAATGAGTGCGCTGGCTGGGCCCGACGGGCAGGTCAGCTTCACCGACGTACCGGTCATCGAGGGCGCTCAGTACCACTTCGAGGCGCCCTACCAGGGCGTCCCGTATCGCAGCGGCGCTTTCGAGGCGGGCCAGAGCGCGCCGCCAGAGCTGCGCGTGTTCCCGGTGAGCGCGGAGCGCCCGATCGGCGACACGGTGCGCTTCCGCATGCAGGTCGTGGTCGAGGTGACCGAGGCGTATCTCAGCGTGACTCAGCACGTACGTGTGGAGAACACCGGGACGATCACGTGGGATGCCGACGCCACGCGGGGGCTGCGGCTCCCCACGCTCTCGTACGTCGCCCTCGACCGGGTGGCCGCCTGGGGGATATTCCCGGAGGGCCGACCCGTCGGTAGCCCTCGCCCGTCAACCGGCCTGGGCCGCGTGGTCGGCGAGAGCGGCGCGCTGGTGTTTCGCGGCCCCGTTGCGCCTGGGAACGGGCTCTTCTTCCAGTTCCGGTATGACGTGCCGTATGGCCGGGAGTCGGCGCGCGTTGGCCTCGTCTCCGATATCCCGATCGAGGAGCTCGTCGTCACCGTGCGGGAGCCCGTTGGTCACGACGTCACGTCGGAGCTCGAGCGCCGGCACCGCGCCTTTCCGCGCGAGGAGGAGGGCGTAGGCCAAGTCGACGCCCTCGTGGAGGGGCGCGTCGCGGCCGGCGAGCTGGTCACGCTGCGCCTTGGGCGGTTGCCGGCGGAGTCTGCGGTTCCGAGGCGGCTCACGGCCGGCGTCTCGATCGTGCTGCTCCTCTGCGCCATCCCGTGGGTGGCCGGGCTGCGTCGCCGGCTCTCCGGCGGGACCGCTGCCAACGCCGGCGTTCGCCCGTCTCGCGGTGGTGATGACGGTTTGCGGACAGACCCCCAGCCCGGGGTCGCCCCCCAGGCATGACCGGTGACTCGAGCCCCAGCGGCGCCCTGGCGGAGTCCGGTCTGGTCGCGCCTCGGGGGCCTCGCGTGTCTCTGGTCACTCAGGGGCTTGGGCGGGCGTTCGGCCGGCGGCACGCGCTCCGGGACGTGACCTTTACGGCGGGTGGCGGCGACGTGGTCGCGCTGGTCGGTCACAACGGCGCCGGTAAGTCCACGCTCTTGCAGGTTTTGTCCACCCGTATCGCGCCGACGCAGGGGCGGGCGCTCCTCGACGATGAGCTCCTCTCTCCGGGCTGCCCGGCTCGGGTCCGCCTTGGATACGTGAGCCACCAGTCGTTCTTGTACGGGGCGCTCACCGCCCGCGAGAACCTCGCGCTCTCGGCGCGTCTCGGAGGGTTCCCGGAAGACGCGGTCGTGCCCACCCTCGAGCGCGTGGGGCTGGGGCGAGCCAAAGACCGCCTGGCACGCGAGCTCTCCCGCGGCATGACCCAGCGGCTCATGATCGCGCGGCTTCTGCTGCAGGACGCGCGCGTCTGGCTGCTGGACGAGCCCAGCACCGGGCTCGACGCGGTGGGGCTCACCTGGCTGCAGGGCGAGGTCGAGAGCGCCGCGGCCATGGGAAGGGTGGTGCTCTTCTCGTCCCACGATCGCGGGCTGCTGGAGCGCTCGGCCACCCAGGGTCTTCGGCTCGACGGCGGGCGCCTGACCGACTTCGGCCCGTTCCGCGCGCGGGCCACGGACGAGTGGCTTCGGAGCAGCGCGTGACGGGCGGACGATCCCAGCCGCCGGGCCAGCGCGCGAACACGGGGCCAGCATCCGTGCTCCGCGGCGCGCTGTTGATGTTCCAGAAAGACCTGCACATCGAGCGGCGCTCGAAGGAGCTGCTCTTCACGGTGGTGGCGTTCGCCGTGATCGCCACGGTGCTCTTCGCGCTCTCGTTCAACCTGGATGACGACCGGACCCGGGCCTACACGCCTGGCATCCTCTGGGTCACCGTCCTCTTCTCCGGGTCGCTGGCGCTGGGGCGGCTCTACGACGCCGAGCGCGACAACGACTGCCTCGGTGGGCTGCTCTTGTCGGCCATGGACCCGCGCAGCCTCTACCTCGGGAAGCTCCTCACGTTGCTCGTGGCGATGGGGCTCATGGAGGCGCTGACGGTGCCGCTGGTGGTGCTGTTCTTCGATGTGGGCCGGGTGGCTCCACCGGGCGCCCTCGGGGTGGTGTTCCTGGCGCTTGGGCTTGGCACCCTCGGCTTCGCGGCGATCGGCAACCTGTTCGCGGCAATGCTGCTGTCGTCCCGGCTCCGCGAGATCCTGGTCCCGGTCATCGTCTTTCCGCTGGTGACCCCGGTGCTCATCGCCGGGGTTCAGTGCACCCGCGCGGTGCTGAGCGGCGACTTCGAGATCTCACATTGGCTCTGGCTGCTCGGCGCGTTCGACGCGATCTACCTCACCATCGCGCTCGCGCTCTTTCCGCTGATGCTCAGGGAGTCGTGAGCTGCAGGGCGCGCCGCTGCGCGCACCACCTCAGCTCAAGCGCGAAGCCACCGCCAGCCCGATCGCGAACCAGAAGACCGCTGCGTTGAGTCCAAAGGGCCGTCGTCGCGTCACTCTCGTCTCCTCTCCGGGGGGCAAAGGCCGGGCCGGGCGTGTGGGGCGTTCGGCCGAATGACCATATATGGGCATGGCAGGCGCGGTTCTCCCACCGTGACTCGCCGTCGTCAAGGGGTTGGCTTGCGCCTCTCGACGGGGTGTGTTCGGATTCCGCCCCACGTCCATGGACTCCGGCTGCGCCGGGTTCCGGGTAATCCGCTGCGGGCGCGACGCCACGCAGGGGGTGGCTCGCGTGTACGAGGCGTGTGATGTTGCGGGTGAGGCGGGGGCGCGGTTGAGCGAAGGGCTCGGGCAGGCGGACTTCGAACGGCAGGCGGCGCGGCTAGCCGGCGGGCTCGCGAGTGAGCTCGTCGATGTCGCCTTGGCGCACCGCGGCGCCCTGCGTCGACGCGCCTTCGAAGAGGTCCCCGGGCTCTCGGAGGCGGAGTGCGCGCGTCTACTCGACAGGGTAGAGCCGCTACTGGAGGGCCCGGCCGGCCGTGAGCCGGCGGCCGCGCAGCGCGCTCTTGTCGACAAGCAGTCCGTGGGTGTCTCGTTCATCGTGTGCTTGGCCCGCCGCAAGGGCAAAGCCGCGGACCGCGCGCGTAAGCGCCTCGAGGCCGTCCAGGAAGCACCCGCGCCGGCGCATCGCGCGCTCGCGGGCGCGAGCCGTCTGGATGACCCGAGCCTCGGGGTTCGGATCCGCGCCACCGCCCGTCTCGCCAGCACCACGGGCGCGGACGAGCTGCTCCTCGTCCTCCTGCAATCCGGCTACGCCGGCGCCCGGTGCGCGGCCCTCGAGGCGCTGCAGCGCGGGCCCACGGCTCCGGCGCTCTCAGCGGCGCTTCCAGCGCAGCTCACGCACTCGTCGAGGTCGGTGCGACGGCGCGCCGCCGAGGTCTTGCTGGCGAGCGGCGCGTCTACGTCGGGTCGCGTCACGATGGAGCCTTGTCCGCTGGTGCGGCGCGTCCTCGCGTGCGGGCTGTCGGATGCCGCCGAGCTGGCGCAGCTCGTCGAGCGGGACATCGACCCCGAGACGCGGCTCGCGGCGGTGGAGGCGGGCGCGGGCTCCGCCAGCGTGCTCCAGGTAGCTCTACTCGATGGCGACCGCTTCGTTCGCGCGCGCGCCGAGGCGCTCACCGGGGGCGGCGGCGCAGATGCGCTGCGGGCAGAGCGACTCGTGGATGCCGAGGCGTGGGAGCAGGCGATCGCGCTCGGCGCGTCCGCGCTTGGGCCTCTCCTCGCAAGGGTCCAGCAGGCCTTCGTGCCGTCCACTCGGGAGGCCGCGGCCCGAGCTGGGGCGCTCGGCGCGCTTGGGCGATTGGGGCCGCTCCTGCCGCATGCCGAGCGTCACCGCGTGGAGTCAGCGGCCTGCGGCCTGGTAGCCGACGTGGACGGCCGGATTCGAGCGCGCGCCTTGGGCCTCCTCGAGACGATGGAGTCCAGCGAGCCCGCTGCGCGCGCGGCGGCGGCCCGCGCCGTAGTCGATCGCGAGCCCGAGGTGCGCGTGGCCGCGCTCTCCGCTGTAGCGGGCCTTCGCGTGCTCGACGCGGTGCTCGCGGTCACCCTGCGGCTCACGGATCCCGAGGAGCCGGTGCGGCTTGCGGCCGTTCGCGCACTGGGCAGGCTCGGGGCCCTCGAGTTCCTCGCGGCGCTCGCGGGTGGCCGCTGGCCCCCGGAGTTCGTCGGCGCCATTGCACGCCCAGATCCGGCGGCGGCCTTGCTGGGCGACCGCGGCCGATCCGTCGAGGACGTCCCTCCGACCGCGCTCCGCGTCGAGGCGCTGCTCTTCCTCGGACAGCTCCCCGCCCCCCCGTCCATCGCCCTCTCCGCCACCGTGGGGCAGCTAGCGGCTACGGTCCCGTCGCTGCGGCAGGCCGCCGAGCGCGCCGTGCGAGGGCAGGGGTGGTTGCCGATCGGCCGACCTGACCGAAGCGGGCGTGGGGTCGAGTCCTGGCTCACGCCGGACGAGGTGGCGCCCGGCGCGTTCGCGGCGGGCGGTCGCGAAGTGGTGCTGCGGCACGCGGCGAACGGTCCCGACCCCCGGCTCGCCGCCGGGGTGTTTCACGCCGTGCGGCGGGAGTCGCTGGGGGCGCTCATCGATCTGGCGCGCGCCCACCGCGACCACGTCGATGCCGGGGTACGGCTCGCGGCGGCGGAGGCCGCGGCGGCGCTGGGCGACGTGCCGCCCGAGGCTGACGCGCGCATCCCCGGAGCACGCGCGTGGGCCGCCCTGGCGTGCGCCAAGGACGAGTTCGCCGTTGCCGCCCGGTGGGCTGGGGCCGCGTTCGGCCCGCTCGCGGCCGTGGTGGCCGACCGCACCCGACACCCCGCGGAGCGAGGGGGCGCGCTGCGGTCCCTCGTGACGGCCAGCCGCGGCGATGCCACGGTCACCGAGCAGGCTCGGCGGGCGCTGCTGGAGCTGTTGGCCGGGGATGCAGGACCGGCTGCTCTCGAGGGCGTAGCGCCGGACGGGGCAGGGCACCCGGAGGCCGCGGCCCCCGCGGCGCTGGTCGCCGCGGCGCTCACCGGCCTCGTCGAGCTCGGCGTGCCGGCCGAAGCGGTCCCCGTGTTGGTTCGAACGCTCGCTACACCTCGTGGCGTCCGTGCCACCGAGTGGGAGCGGCCTCGGAGCGAGGCGGTGCGTGCGCTGTCGAGCCTCGGTGGCGCCGCGCAGGAGCGCCTGCGCCAGCTCATCGCGGTTGGCGGTACGCTGGCGGGTGGGCCTGACGCCGACGTCCGCGTGGCGGCGGTGCGTGCGCTCGCCGGCATAGCCGGCGCCCGTGCCGACCTGCTCGTGGCCCTCAGCGACGAGGCCCCGGCGGTTCGCGTGGCGGCCGTGGAGGCGCTCGCGAGCGACCGCGCGGTGGTGCTTCCCCTCCTCGGCGATGGCGACGCTGGCGTGGTACGCGCCGTGATCTCCGCCGTGGGGCCCTTGGTGGAGCCGCTCAGTCACGCGGTGGCGCTGTTGGCGCGCGACCCAGGCATCGACGGCCAAGGACCTCGGTTCGCCCAGGCTGACACTCTGGCCATCGAGGCTGCGCCGCTGCTCCTTCACGCCTTGCGCGACCGCGCGCGAGACCCCGCCACGGGCCGCCGGCGCGCTGCCGCGGCGCGCGCTCTCGGCGAACACCCGGGGCTTCGCGCTGCCGACGGGAGCCGCCTGACGCTCGAGCACGCAGCTTCCGACGTGATCCCGCAGGTCCGCGCCGCAGCCATCGGCGCGCTCGGTCGCATCGCGCATCCGGAGAGCGTCCCGGCGCTGGGCGCGCTCCTCACCCACCCTGACCACTTCGCCGCGGTGCTGGCCGCGGGCGCGTTGGGCGGGATCGAGCACGCGAGCGCTCGCACCCCGCTCATCAGCGCGCTAGGGCTCTCCGACGCCCTGGCCGAGCCTGTCCAGCTGGGTGCGGCCCGGGCGATCACGTCGCTGCGGCCGTCGGACGACGCAGCGACGACCGCCTCGCTCGTTCGCCTCCTGCTCGGCACCGGGCGCGAGGAAGTCCGCTCCGTGGCCGAGGCCTGCGTGGGGGAGCTGCTCACCCGCCAATCGCCGTCTTCTCCCGCCGCGGTCGCCGCGGTCGTCGCGGGCCTCGAGGGGGCTCCCCTGCTGGCCCGGCGCGCGCTGACGAGGCTGCTCGCCCTGGCGGAGGTGCAGGAGTCGCTCCTGCGCGGGCTCGACGACGAGGACAGCGATGTCCGCGCGATCGCCGCCCGGGGCCTGGGGGGGCTGTCGAGCTTGGGCGCGACCGGTGAGCCTTCGACTCGACGCACTGGGAAGCCGTCGCCGGGTGGCGCGCCCGACGCATCGAGGGAGCGCGTGATCGCCGCTCTGTGCGTCCGCCGCTTTGACACGGACGGCGAGGTCCGCTCCGCCGTGTTCTCTGCGCTCGTCCGCATTGGCGCGCCCGATCACCTGGCGCTCGGGGCGTTGATGGACCCCGCCACCAGCGTCCGCTCCACCGTCCTGGGTCGGGCGGGCGACGTACTCCCAGGGGTGGCTCGCGACTGGTTGGCGAGCGAGCATGTCGGCTCTGTGGCCTTGGTTGCGCCTGACGACGCGGCCGAGTCTGGCCGCTCGCCCACGTGGCTCGCCCCCGGCGTCGATGGGGCCCTCCGGCTTCACGCCCTCGCGACGCAACGGATGGCCTCCGCGCGCCGCGCCCGACTCTGCCGTGCGCTGAACGCGGTGGAGGTCCCGGTGGGCGCCGAGGCGGTGCTGCTGCGGCTCGCTGGGGGGCCTGATCTCGCCGTAGCCGAGGGCGCGCTCCTGGGCCTTGGCGTCCCGGGGTGTGCCGCGGCCGCGAGCGAGGTGATGCCGTTCTATCGCGCGGGTCACGGCCGTGTGCGCGCCGCCGCTTTGGCCTGCCTCGTGGGGATGGGCCGCGCCGACGGGTTGGTCGTGAGCGCAGCGTCCGACCCCGACGCGCAGGTGCGGGCCGCCTCCGCGGACTGCAGCGCCGCTGCCGGCGAACACCAGCTGGAGTGCCTCCGGGCTCTGGTGGACGATCCGGCGCCCGAGGTTCGCCGCGCCGCTCTGCGGGCGATCGCCGCCCGGCCGGTACCTGGCCTCGGTCCTGCCGCCGTGCGCTGGCTCTTCGACTCCGAGGAGGCCGTGCGGAGCGCCGCGGCGCAGGCCTTCGGCGCCGTCGCGGCGGTGGCGCAGGGTGAGCTGGCGGCGGTCTTCAGCGGGGCGGGGGCTCCGGAGTGGGTCGGGCTAGGCCGGGAGGTCCAGTACCGGCGCGCGGTGGTCGGAGGCCTGTCGGACGTGGCCGTGCTGCTCCTGGCCGCGCGCGATGGCGACCCGGTGACCCGGGCCGCGGCCGTCGACCGTTTGCACGTGCCGGCGCGTGGCTCCACGCGCGATGACGCGCTGCGCGTGGCGGAAGAGCTGCTGGCAGATGAGGCGGCCGCGGTGCGCGTCGCCGCGGTGAAGTGCCTCATGCGGGCCGGCGGGACGCTCCCTTGGGTGCTGCCTGGGCTGCTCGGAGACCCGGACGCGAGCGTGCGCTCCGCCACCCGTGAGGCGCTCGCGGCCACCTCGGCAGGCTCGGTCCCCTCCGCCATGGCGGCGGAGGCTCTGGCCGACCACGGCCGTCGGTTCTGGGAAGTGCGTCCTGCCGACGCCGCGGACGTGCCGCTGCTGCTGGCGTTCGTGCGGACCTATCGCGGCCTGGTCGACGCCAAGGTCGGCGCCGTCGCTGCGCTGGGCGGGGTGGCCACGGAGCACGCGGCGCTCGCCCTGGCGTACTGCTTGGGAGCCACCGCAGCGGCGCCAGCCGAGGCCGCGGCCTCGATGCTGGCCGCGCACCCGGAGGCTCGGGTAGCCGCGCCGACGCTACGACACCTCGTGGGCGGGGCGGCGCGCACCGTCGTTCAGCGGGCGCTCGCGCTCGAGGCCCTCGCCGTCGCGGAGCCCGCGGCGGCACGCCCGGCC
>SXGT01324164.1_pt1 | contig 42032 bp, 26 predicted proteins | sample 3176221 | NCBI WGS metagenome assembly SXGT01 (sample SAMN11356862, study PRJNA531348) | freshwater metagenome | isolation source: freshwater sample F1-120 | place: China: Fuxian Lake, Yuxi | collected 2017-12-25
AAATGATTAATGCCTAGATCAAATGCTTTGCGTAACATGGCGCGTGCATTTGAAACAGAATCTACTGCACCAAAGTTTTGCCATAAGCCGAGTGATAACCGCGACAGTTCCACCGCGGCCGGGCGCGCCGGCGGCATCACCCGCACGCTCGACGCCATCGCATGCTTCCCCGGCAGCGGCTGCTCCTCGACACCAGGTCCGCGCCAGAGCACTTCGAGCGACTGCCCACCGGACCCTTGCGTGTAGAGCACGCGCAGGTCGTGCTCGCCCTGCGTCAGGGTCACCGTGCCGTTGCGGCGGCGATGCGGCGCCAACCCACCGTTGTCGACGATGAGTTTGCCGTCGATCCACAACCACGAACTGTCGTCGCTGCCGACGATGAACGTCCACTCGCCGGCCGCCGGCACCGACAGCGTCGCGTCGAAACGCAACACGTAGTTGTTCTCGCGCGGACGCGGCTCCACGTCGATCGTCGCCACCACGGTCTGCGACACCGGTTCCTTGCCGCTCAGCTCCGGCTGGTCGCCGTTCTTGATCGGCAGCTTCCACGCGCTGCACGCAAAGCCCGGCGCCGCGGTCGGCGCGCCCGCCTGGGCCTTCAGCAGGAACGTCGCCAGGTCGGCGGCTTCTTCGGCGCGCACCGGCGGATGCACGAGACCGCGGCGGCGAGTCTCGGGCTGCACCAGGAACGCAGCCAGCGTCGCGTGGTCAGTGCGAGCCGCGAGCCCGTCGAAATCGGCGGGCGTGTGGCAGGCGCGGCACGCCAGCTCCCGCAGCAACCGTTCGCCGCGCTGCTGTTGGGCCGGCGTCACCACCGGCCCCGTCGCGACGTCTTCGGCCAGGAGCGAACGCAACCACACCGCAATGTCGGCCGCCGCGTTGCCACCGTGGTGACGACGCAGGAATGCCTCGCCATCGTCGTGGCGGTGCCAGGCCAGCGTGCTGGCCATCGACGATCCGGTCGCCGGCCGCCAACCTTCCTGGCGCGCCGCCGGTGCGGCATGGCAGCGCACGCAGCCGCTGCGCGCCACCGCCACCTCGGCTGCGACCTGTTCCGTGTTCAAGCCGGCGGGCGCAGGCGGCGTCGCCTGGCCGCCCGGCGATCCACTGGCGACGGGGCCTGCAGGAGAGTTGCCGCCGCACGCGGCGAGAACCAACAACGGTACGAGGCGGACTAACCGAAGCATGGCGCAATGAACCGTAGAGGGGACCGGCCGGAAACGCCCGCACTCCCTTGCCCGCAGTTCGCGTGCGGATCAGGGGATCGGGACGACGACGACCGGCACGTCGACGGGCACCACCACCGGCACCGGTGGCGACTCCGAACCGACCACGTGGACCGTGTACTTCCCCGCGGCGCGATTCGCGAACCAGACGCGGCCCGCTTCGTCGATCTCGGCCCCCGCCAGGAAGCGGCCGTCTCGGCGCAGTTGCACGAGGCCACTGCCCCGCTGGTCCCGCGCCACGACGACCTCGATGGTCGAGCCCCTCGCGAGCCGCACCAGCAGCGGTGTCGGCGCCAGCACGTCCTCGGGCAAACGCACGTCGACGGCCGTTGGCGCATGGCCCGGCGAACGCACCAGCAGCCGACTGGCACGCGCACACAGTCCTTGGATGGTGAAGCGACCCTCGGCATCGGTGCGGACTCCCGCTTCGACCACTTCCAGGTCGGCTTCCTCACCGAGCATCACGTTCGCATTCGCCACCGGGCGATCCTCGGCGTCGACCACACGCCCCTGCAAGCGCGCCCCGGGTTCGAGCAGTACGTCGCCGAAGTCGTGCGCACCCTCCGCCGTGAAGTCGTGCACGCGGGTGAATGGCGCGTAGCCATCACACCAGATCTCGACGCGAACGCGGCCGAGCGGGCAGTGCGCGAACGAGAGAACGCCGTCGCGCAGTTCGAGCCACCGGGTGCGGGCCTGACCCTCGCCGTCGCCTTCGATCGGCACCAACCGCAGCCGCACCGAGGTCATCCGGTTGCGCTGCGGCAGCCCGGCCACGCGCGCCAGCAACGTGCCACACGGCGGCGTGTCCAGGCGCACCGTCAGCCGATCCTCGCGCGCCTGTACCTTGACGACCGTCGACGTGCCGCGATCGGGCAACGACACCGACAACTCGACCGCACGCTCCGGCAGTTCGAGCATGAACGCGCCATCGTCCTCGGTGACGGTGCCGGTGCCGCGCGACCCGCGCACCACCACCAGCGCACCGGCGACCGGTTGCCCGTCGCTGCCGACCACGGTGCCCTGCACGCTGCGGCCGGTGTCGAGCAGGATGCGTTGGTCCGGCGTCGGTTGGTCGGCGACGACGCGGATCGAACGCGGCGGGCTGCCCGCCGGTTGCGTCGGCAGACGCGCGCGAATCCGGTAGTCCCCCGGCAACAGGTCGTCGAGGACGAACGCGCCGACGCCATCGGTCACGGCGGTCGCCTGCGCTTGCGAACCGATGCCGACCACCGACACCGTGGCACCTGCCAGCGGCCGGGCCCCACGCAGCACCTGGCCGCGCACGCGATTGCCCTTCGGCATGCGCACTTCGCCGAGGTCGAGCGCCGCTGCTGCCCCTTCGATGACGACGCCGCGGAACTGGCTGCCGAAGCCCCGGTGGGTCATGCGCAGCAACGACACCCCCGGCCCGATCCCGACCACTTCGAAGCTGCCGTCCTTGGCCGTCGTCGCCAGCAGTTCGTCGCGATCCGACACGAACAACTGCACGACCTGGCTGCCGATGGCGCCAAAGTCCCACTGCGTCGCCGCATCCGAGAACTTCTCGGCGTCCGGCAAGGGCTTGGTGCGCACCACGGCCACGCCCGCGAGCGGCCGCCCCGCTTCGTCGAGCACGCGGCCACGCACGCGCGACGGCGGCACGACCGGCAGCTCGAGTTCGGTGCTCGCCGCTTCGTCGATGCGAACCTCGAGGTCGGCCGCGAGCGAATGCCGGAAGGCGAAGTTGCCCGTCACCACGCGCAGGTGGGCAAAACCCGGCGACACTGGCTCGGGGCAACGGAAGCGTCCCTCGGCGTCGAGCTCGACGAAGGCGAGCTGGCCGGCCGCGTCGCGAACGCGCACCACGTCCCCCGCGCGAAATGGCGCCGCGCCGCTTTCGGCGAACACCTGGCCGCGAACCTCGGTCCGCTTCGGCAGCTCGACCAGCACCTCGGCGTTCGAGATGCCGACCGTTTCCGTGCGCAGCACGAACCCGTGTTCGGGATGGCGCACGACCAGCCGCATGTTGCCGCGGCCGAGGCCGGCGATGAGGAAAGTCCCGTCGCGGCCGGTGCGCGCCGACGCCGGATCCGCGAGGCCGAGCTTGCTGCTCAACGGCAGCAGTTCGACCAACGCCCCTTCGATCGGGCCGAACGTGGCCGCACTGGTGACGCGACCGCGCAGCGGCGCCATCGCCGGCCGATCGAAGGACAGGTCGACGCGGCGCAGATCACCGACCACGATCGGCGACAAGGTGCGCGGCTGCCACGCTTCGTGGCGGGCAACGAGGCGCACCGGCCCGGCCGGCACGTTGGCGAACCGGTAGCGACCTTCGGCGTTGGTGATGGCGACCGCCGCGCGGCGTTCCTCGGTGGGCACCGATTCGAGCGCAACGCGCGCATTGGCGACCGGCGAACCGGCATCGGTGGTGACGAAGCCGAACAACTCGAAGCCCGACACGAGGCGAAGGTCCAGGTCGCCGTGCGCCGGCACTTCGACCAACCCGCCGGCCAGTTGCCCTTCGAGCGAAGGCATGACGAACGAGACGAGCAGGCCGCGGGTGTCCGCGAAACGGAACTGGAAGATGCCATCGGCACCGGTGATGGCTTCCTCGCCGAGCCGTTCGCGACGCCACTCCGGCCACGCGGTGAGTGCGCGCCACACCGACACCGAAGCGCCAGCGGCCGGTTCGCCATCCGGCATGCGCACGATGCCGCGCACTGCGGCACCGGCGTTGGGATCCAACTGCGTCGGATTGGCCCCGCCCAGCTCCGGCAAGGGAGCGGTCTCCCCAGCACTCGGGGTGGCGACCTTGGTGCCGAGTCGCGCCGCGAGGTGCTGTCCCGACTGCAGCATCGTCTTCACGGCGAAACCCAGCGCGACCATGAGCGCGCCGCCGATCACCCATGCGAACTTGCGCCGTCGCGCCGAAGTGACCCGCTTCATCGCCCACCTCCCGCTGCCTGGCCCAACACCGGCAGCATGCCTTCGAACCGCTGCGCCAGCTGCCGCACTTCGTCGGACTTGTCGGCGACCACTTCGGCCTGTGCTTCCTGGCAGCAACGCAGGACCTCCTGGACCGCCGCGCGCGTCGCCACCGACTGCTGCACGACCATCACGGCGTCGTCGCGGGCATCATCGATCTGGCCGGAACGCAGCCGCAGCCGCAACCGACACAACCACGCCTCCGGATCCCCTTCGGCGTCGACGAGCCACGCTTGCACGAGCCCGGCCGCATTCGGCGAATGCGCCTGCACGTGCATCCACGCGGCGACGCGCGCAATGCCCGGCAGAGCCGGGTTCGCCAGACGCAGCTCTTCGAACCGCGGCAACCACAGTTCCAAGGTAGTGCGCGGCGGCGACAGTCGCAGCAGGTCGTCCCACGCCGCCAACTGCATCTCGGGCGCCACCGGCCGTTGGTCGCGATCGACCAACACCGTGCGACCGGGCTGCAACAGCATCTGCATCACGAACCGCCAGCCCTGCAGCGGCGACTCGGGATGCACGGCGCTTTCGATGACTTCGGTCGTGTTCTGCGCCAGCACCTTCACCGATTCTGGCTCGTGCAACCGGGCCAGCGCTTCGCGGCACGACGCCGCGAGAATCGCCGACAAACCGGTCGGCTGGCCGCTGCGGCGGCAGTTCGCCGGCTCTTCGCCGAGCCAGCGCAGCGCCAGTGCATGCATTGCATGCCGCCGCGGGAACGGCAACGCGAAGTCCATCAGGTTGGCGCGCTCCAGCGGCCGCAAGCCGGCCACTGCCCACAGCAGGGCACCGAGCACGCGCAGGCGCTCGGGCGCCGCCGCCGCGAGGTCGCGCTCGAGCCCGGCGATCTCCTTGGTGAAGTCACTGCTCTGCACCAGGTTCAACACGTCGAGCAACGACGTGGCGAAGGTGGCCCCGGGGCGCAGGTACGACGCGAGCGCCAGATCCCTGGTCGCCTCGTTGGGCCGTCCGACCGCGGCCGTCAGGTTGGCGACGGCGCGCGCGAGGTAGAGCCGGTGCAGTTGCAGTTCGATGGCGAGTTCGCCGCTCTGCCGCGCCGATTCGGCAGCGGCAATGGCGCGATCGAGTTCGCGCAGCGCTTCGTAGCCGCGGCCCGCGGCGAGGAACGCCGTCGCCTGCGTCGCCGGATCGTCGACGAACGCCTGCAGCATCTTCGGCGCCATCTCGTCGTCGGGTTGTTCGGCGGCGGCGCGCTGCAGCTCCTGCACGATCTCCGGATTGGCGGGCATCGGCGGTGCTTCGACGCCAGTCAGCGCGAGCAGCAGCGCCGGCGGCCCGCCGGGTGCACCACGTTCGGTTGCGATCGCCTTGGCGATGGTGACGAGGTGTTCCTGATGCCGGAACACGAGTCCCTGGCCACGTTCCCGTCGCAACACCGTCAACAGCACCATCGTCAGCAACAACAACACGACCGCGGCGGCGATGGCGCCGGACAGCACCGGGTTCTTGCGCATGCGGCGCCACACCCGCACGTGCATCGGCAGCCGACGGATGTGCACCGGTTCGCCGTCGGCGATGCGCTGCAGATCGCGCGCCAGATCCTCGCCGTCCTGGTAGCGGTCGCCCGGTTCGCGCATCAGCAGCTTGTCGACCACGGCTTCGAGATCGCGCGGCGGCTTCTGGATCGCGTCGCGCAACCGCCGCGGCGTGCCGTGCAGGATCGATTGCAGCAGGGCTTCGGTGGTCTTGCCGGCGAGCGGCAGTTCGCCGGTGAGTGCTTCGTAGATCGTGACGCCGAGCGAATAGAGGTCGCTGGCCGGCGTCAGCTCGCGGCCGAGCGCCTGCTCCGGCGAGCTGTAGTGCAACGTGCCGAGGAAGCCGCCGCCCTTCGACGTCAATCGCATCGACGCGTGGTCGAGCGCCTTGGCGAGTCCGAAGTCGGTGAGCGCGAGCGTGCCGTCCTGCGCCACCAGGATGTTGCCTGGCTTCACGTCGCGGTGCAGCAGCCGACGGCGATGCGCGAGGCCGAGCGCGTCGGCGACACCGGCGAAGCGGCGCGCGGCATCGAGCGGTTCGAGCGGCACCTTGTCGACCCGTCGGGCCGCCGCGATGTGCTTGTCGAGGCTCATGCCGTCGACGCGTTCCATCGCGAAGAACAACACGCCGGCCGCCTCGCCGTAGTCGTAGATCGGCACGATGTGCCGGTGGTGCAAGGCCGCCGTGGCGCGCGCTTCGGCCCGGAAGCGCTTGCGCATCGTCGGGTCCGACGAGAACGCCGGCGCCAGCACCTTCACCGCCACTTCGCGTTCGAGTTCGTCCTGCCACCCGAGGTAGACGGTGCCCATGCCGCCGCGGCCGAGCACTCCCTTGATCCGGTAGGTGCCGATGCGCGACGGCACGTCGGTCGGCGCGCCGACCACCTGCTGCACGAAGTCGAGTGCGTTCAAGCGCGCCAGCAGATCGCTCGCCGCCGCCGTGGTGTCGTCCTGCAGTTGTTTGCGCAAGTCGGCCCCCGAACTCGAGCCGCGCAGCACCTCGGCCATGCGGTGGTCGGTGGCGTCGACGCCGTCCTCGAACGGGCCCTCGTCGTTCTGCCGCGTTGCGTCGCTCACAGTTTGAGTTCTTCCGCCAGCCGTTTCAGCGCGCGGCTGAGCAGCAGGTGCACCGCGTTCTCGCTGCGGTTCATGCGCTCGCCCACTTCCTTCGCCGACAGGCCTTCGATCTTCATCCCGAGGATCACTTCGCGGTGGTCCTCGGACAACCGCTCCATCGCCTGCTCCAGCAGTTCGAGCCGGTCCTTGCGGTCGGCATGCGTGACCGGCCCCGACCGGCGGTCGGCCAGCGGCAGGTCGGTCTTGATCGCGTGCTCACGGCGCGGATCGCGCGCTGCGACGCCGAGCTGGTCGCGCAGGATGCGGGCGACCTTGCGGCGCGCCAACGTCACCAACCACGCGCCGGCGTTGTGTTCGTCGGACAAGGTCTTCCACGAATTGACCGCCTCGATGGCGACTTCCTGCAGCACGTCCTCGGGGTCCATGCGGACCCGGAGGTTTGGGCCCATGCGCAGATAGATCACCGACAGCAGGCGTTCGCGGTGCTGCTCGAAGGCGATTTCCGGTGAGAGGGACATCGAGGGCGGGGCTACGTGCGGTCCTGGTGAGGATTTGCGCCGCACGGACGTGCAAGGAGCGGGCAAGTTACGACAACGGGGACGCGGCTGCGAGGGCGGGCCGGCGAAGGCGCGCCAAAGCGCAATCGGCGACCCGCCGATGCAGCGCACCCTTCGATGGCGGCGGCGGTTGCGGCAGTCGATGGGCTGGACCGGATCTGGCGATCAACCGGCGGCCTGCGCCAGTTCGCTGGGCAGGCGGCGCAGCTTGCCGTCGCGACCGACGCAGGCAAGGCGGGTGCGACCGGTGGCACAGACGGCACCGTCGGATTCGCGGCGGCACTCGTAGTCGAGGGTCACGGCAACACTGCCGGCCTCGGCCACGCGCACCGCGATGGCGACCACTTCGTCGTAGTCGACGGGCTTGTGGTAGCGGCAGGTGAACTCGACGACCTGCAGCAGGTTGCCTTCGTCTTCCATCTGCCGGTAGGTCTTGCCGCGCTGGCGCATCCATTCGGTGCGCGCTTCCTCGAACCAGGCCACGTAGCTGCCGTGGTGGGCGACGGCCATGCGGTCGGTCTCGCAATAGCGAACGCGGAGGCGGTGCACCGGGGGCGGGAAGTCGGTCATATCGAACGGGAAGGTAGTCGCGCTGCGCGGCGAACGCCAAGGTGCGCAACCCTCGGGCCATGCGGTGGGAAGGTAGTCTCGGCGCGGCGTCCGGTGCCAACTCCCCCACGAAGCTGGCGCCAACCCAGCCGGCCGGGAAGGATTGGCGGCGGTCCCCTTCCAACCAGCCTCGATGAAGCGCCACCTGCTGCTGCCGTTCGCCCTGTTCGCCGCCTGCGCCACCTCGCCGGACCCTCGGCGCGAACCTGCCGTCGAAGCCGCGGCCCGCGAGAAGGACCTGCGCGAAGACGACGCCAAGCGGCGCGATTTCAAGGCGGTTCTCGTGCGCCTCGACCAGGCCATCGACAGCTACGTGAAGGCGCTCGCCGACCAGGGCGAGTTCCGCGCCGACCAGCAGCAGGAACGGCTCTACAAGATCGTGCACGAGACGGTGATGGACATCGGCCCGGTGCTGGCGACGAAGGGCATGCCCGCACCGCGCCCCGGTGAGACCTTCGCCCGGCTGCAGGCGCTGGCCACCGACGGGAGCAATCCCGACGCGCAAGCGATCGCCCTGTCGGCGCTGGGGTTCTCCGGCAACCTGGAGGTGATGCCGACGATCCTGCAGGGCGCGCAACTGTCCGATTCGTTCCTCGTCGACCACGCCGTGCTTGGACTGGCTGTGCTGAAGGCTCCCAACACGCCGCCCGGGGTGTTGGCGGCCGTCGTCGAACGTGCCGACCATCGCGAGGACGGACGCGTGCAAGCGGCGTGGGCGATCTACCGGATCCAGACCGCGACCGAACGCACGCAGCCCATCGTCGAGATCTGGCAGCGTTTCCTCGCCAACCGCGACACGCTCCCGGTCGGCGTGCTCGTCAATGCGGTGCGCGGACTCGGCCTCACGCGCAACGCCGCCCACGCCGATGCCGTTGCGGAGGTGCTCAAGCACCCGACCGGGCAAGTGCGCATGGCCGCCGCGTTGGCGCTCGGGCGCTTGAACGCGCAGACGCACTGGCCGCAACTGGTCGAAATGCTGCACCCGAGCGAAACCGTCCCGAACGTACGCCTTACCGCGCGCAAGGCGCTGGCGGCGCTTGCCGGTGGCACCGACCACGAGTACGACATCGAGGCGTGGCGCAAGACTTTCGATCGCGGCTCGCGCTGACCCTCGGCGTCACGCTGCTGGCGTGCACGCGCGAAACGCCGCCAGCACCGCCCGCGACGCAACGGGAACCCCGCGTCGTCGACACGGCGACCCTGCCGGAGCACGAAATCCCGGCGGCGGTCCTGACCGAATGCCACGCGCCGTTGCGCGGCGGCATGGACCGCATCACCGCGACGGTGACCTTGCCCGACGGCGGCGTCGTGCAAGCTTTCGCCGAACTGCCCGAACGGCTGCGCGTGCAATCGCCGCACGGCACGTTCGTGCTGCTGGGTGATGCCGTACACGCGATCGACGGCGCCGCCGTCGCCGCCGACGACGTCGCCCGCACGCGCGCGCTGCGCGCGATGCTCGACGTCGCCACGTTCGGACCACTGCATCGCGCCACCGGATGCCGCCGGCTCGGCCCCGATTCGTTCACCGTCACCAGCAGTGGCACGACGGTGCCGAACACCGGCACGCTGACGTTGCGCCCACAGACGCTGTTGCCCGCAGCCATCGCCAACGCGAACGGCACCACCACCATCGACGAGTATCTGGTGACTCCCACGACCTTCGTGGCGCGCGTGCTGACGGCACCACAACTCGGTCGTTGCCAGGTGCTGTTCGAACAGAGCTCCTTCGAATGGGCGCCCGACTTCTTCCGACCGCCTGGGACCGTGCGCGACATCGCGCCGGGGCGCACGCGGATGCCGAGTCCCGGCAGCAACACCGAGCCGCGCACCGGCACGCCGATCGAGGTGACCCAGGCCGCATCGCGACTGCTGTGCGCGAAGGATCCCGGCGACTGGACCGGTCGGGTCGCGGCCTACCGCCCGCTGCACGAGGAACTGCAGCGCCAGGACCAGCACATCGCCGGATTCCCGGTGTTCTGGCAAGAGAACGGCCAGGCCTGGCTCGGCGCCCCGTTCCGGGCCCGCGCCGAAGGCAAGGCGTTCGCCGCTCCCGCGGGTTTCGACGTGCGCGAAGTGCCGGCGGCGCGCTGGCTCGTCGTGCATCCCGAGAGCGGCGACCTGGCAACGAAGCTCGCGGCGGGCGAGGCCATGCTGCGCGACGCGTTGGCGCAACCCGGCGTCGTGGCCGCCGGCCCGATCCAAGCGCAACCATGGTTCCACCTGCACGAAGGCCTGCCCCCCGAACGCAAGCTGCAGGCGCCGACCGTGCGCATGGCGGTGCGGCTGCGCTGACGCCCGCTCCAGATGAGTGACGGCATTGCGGTCGGCACCTATCGTCGCACCATGCCACTGCCGCCACCTTCGGAGTTCGCGCGCCACTGGGACCTCGATCCGAACGTCGTGTTCCTCAACCACGGCAGCTTCGGGGCCTGCCCACGCGTCGTGCTGGCGCTGCAACAAGAACTGCGCGCGCAGATGGAGAGCGAGCCGGTGCGCTTCGTGCACCGCGAGAGCGAACACCGGCTCGACACGGCGCGTGAAGTGCTGGCGCGCTTCGTCGGCTGCAACACCGACGACCTGGCGTTCGTGCCGAACGCGACGACGGGCGTGAACACCGTGCTGCGGTCGCTCGAGTTCGCGCCGGGCGACGAACTGCTGACCACCGACCATGAGTACAACGCGTGCCGCAACGTGCTGGACTTCGTGGCGGCGCGCACCGGCGCCAAGGTCGTCGCGGTCGCCGTGCCGTTCCCGCTGGCCTCGCTGCAGCAGGTCATCGATGCGGTGCTGGCCGGCGTCACGGCGCGCACCCGGCTCTGCCTGCTCGACCACATCACGAGCCCTACCGGCCTCGTGATGCCGGTGGCCCCGATCGTGGCCATGCTGCGCGAGCGCGGCATCGACACCCTGGTCGATGGCGCCCACGCCCCCGGCATGGTCCCGCTCGCACTCGAGGATCTCGGCGCCGCGTACTACACCGGCAATTGCCACAAGTGGCTGTGCACGCCGAAGGGCTCGGCGTTGCTGTTCGTGCGCCGCGACCGCCAGGCGAAGATCCGACCGCTCGCGATCAGCCATGGCGCCAATTCGATGCGCAGCGATCGCTCGCGTTTCCGTCTCGAGTTCGATTTCACCGGCACCGACGACTGCACGCCGTTCCTGTGCATTCCCGAAGCCCTGCGGTTCCTTGGCAGCCTGTTGCCGGGCGGCATCGCCGGACTGCAGGCGCACAACCACACGCTGGCCCTGTCGGGACGCACGATCGTCGGAGCGGCCATCGGCACCACGGCGCCGGCGCCGGCGGAGATGATCGGCTCGCTGGCGTCGATGCTGCTGCCCGCCAGCGACGCCCTGCCGACTTCGCCCCTCGGCCTCGATCCCCTGCAGGTCCGGTTGTTCGATCGCCACCACATCGAAGTGCCGGTGATGCGCTGGACCTCGCCGCGCCTGCGCCTGCTGCGCATTTCGCCCCAGATCTACAACAGCGAAGCGCAGTACCGCTGGCTCGCCGACGCCGTCGCCAAGGAACTCGCCGACGAACGCATGCACTGATCGACGCGCCAAGGTGTGGCGAAATCCGTCAGCGGATTGCCGCTGACGGCCGATTCCCGTCGCATGCCCCAGTACTCGCGTCAAGACGGCGTCACCGCGACGTCGATGACCAGGGCATCTCGATGCCCCGGGTCACGTCGACATTCCTGCCGTTCCTCACGGTGGGCGCACTTTCATTGCTTGCCAGCCTTGCGCCGGCACAGAACGGCAACGTCGTCGGCAAGGAGAACCATGCCGCGACGCTGCGGGCGATGGTGGTGCTGAAGATCGCACCGTACCTGACGGTTGCCGGCGGCGAGAAGCGCAAGGAGTTCCGCATCGGCATCGTCGGTGAAGACAGCGTCACCGCGGTCGCCGAGAAACTGCTGTCGGGAAAGAAGGTCGACACCGCCACGGTGAAAGTCGTCGTCATCGACGTGGCGACGGCAGCGAAGGGCAAGGACGTCGGCAAGTACGACCTGCTCTACCTGGCCACCGCGATCGGCAAGGATGACCTCGCCGCCATCGTCAAGGTGCACGCCGAGAAGGCGGTGCCGCTGGTGTCCGAGCGGGACGGCTTTGCCGCGAGCGGCGGCAGCGTGCAGCTGTTCGTCAAGGACAACGGCCTGCGCTTCGAGGTCAACGGCGACGCCTTGAAGAAGCAAGGCCTGGAAGCGAGCAGCCACTTGCTGAAGCTGTCGCAGAAGGGGCCCGAATGAAGACCGGCCCCCGCCATTCGCTGCGCGCTCGCCTGACGGCGTTGTGCTCGCTGCTCACGGTGCTGGCGCTGGCGTTCTCCGGCGTGCATTCGTACCGCCGCGAACAGAAGGCACTGGCGCGCAACACGGCCAACGGACTCGAAACCGTCGCCAGCATGGTGGCGGTCAACTCCCGGACTCCGCTGGAGTTCGACGATCGGCGCGTGCTGACGGAGTTCCTGCAGTCGGTGTGCGACACGATGAAACTGCAGGCGGTGGCGGTCTACACGCACACCGGCCAGCTGTTCGCGCTCGCCGGCGATCCACATCTGATGCCGGAGCAGTCGACGACGGCGGTGACGACGCACGATGACCACGTCGTCCCGGCCCACCTGCAGTTCAAGGACGGCGATGGCGAACAACGCGAAGGGCTCGTGCTGGTGCGCGCGTCCGGCGAACCCGATCGGGTCCGGTTGCAAGAGCACCTGGTCGGCCTGGTCGTCACCGCCTCGTTGACCTTGTTCGGCCTCGGCCTCGCTGCGCAGTGGCTGCTGCGCCGACTGCTGCGTCCGGTGGCGTCCCTGGTCGAGACGACGAACCGCGTGCGCGAGTCCGAAGACTACTCGCTGCGCGCCGCGGCTTCGGCCGACGACGAGATCGGCGCGCTCGTGCACGCCTTCAACGCGATGCTGCTGGCGATCCAGGAACGCGACCGCAACCTCGCCGACAACGCCGGCCGCCTGGAACAGCAGGTGCGCGAGCGCACCGCCGAACTGCGCCACGCCCTCGAAGATGCCGAAGCGGCGACGCGCGCGAAGTCGACGTTCGTGGCCAACATGAGCCACGAGATCCGCACTCCGCTCAACGCGATCCTCGGCATGAGCGAACTTGCGCTCGAAACCGAAGACAGCAAGGAGCTGCGCGAGTACCTGGGCGTGATCCGCAGCGCCGGCTCCAACCTGCTCGGCATCCTGTGCGACATCCTCGACTTGTCGAAGATCGAGTCGGACAAGCTCGAACTGTCGCCGGTGCCGACCGAGCTGGAGAACCTCGTGCTCGACGCGCTGCGGCCGCTCACGTCGCGCATCCAGAGCAAGGAACTGGACCTGTCGTTCGAATTGGCGCCGGGACTCTCCGCGGCCTACCTCGTCGACGACGTGCGCCTGCGCCAGATCCTCACCAACCTGGTCGGCAACGCGATCAAGTTCACCGCCAACGGCTTCGTGCGCGTGCAGATCGAGAAGCGCGCCGAGGCCGGCGCCGCCCACGAGATCATGGTGTCGGTGCAGGACACCGGGGTCGGCATCCCGCAGGATCGCCTGCAAGCGATCTTCACGCCGTTCACGCAAGCCGACAACACGATCACGCGCCGCTTCGCCGGCACCGGCCTTGGCCTGTCGATCACCGATCGGCTCGTGCGCATGATGGGCGGCCACATCCAGGTCGAGAGCACGATCGGCGTCGGTACGACGTTCCGCGTTCTCCTGCCGCTGGCGCCTTGCGACAGCCCGCTGCCGCCGCCGCCGACACTGCCACCCGACACGCGCATCCTGCTGGTCAGTCGCTCGACTTCGCTGCGCCGTTCCTTCGCGACGGTGGGCCAGCGACTCTCGGTGCAGATCGTCGAACTCGACACCCACATGGCGCTCGGCGCGAATGGACCACTTCGCCCACACGACTTCGTGATGCTCGACGACCGCGATCCGGATCGCGACATCGACGTCGGCAGCGTGTTGCCGCAGAACCCCAACGGCGTGCGCCCGCTGTTCGTCGTCACTTCGTTCCAGGACCTCCCCAGCACCAGCGCCCGCTGCCGGGCCCACGACTTCGCCGGCTATCTCACCAAGCCCGTGTCGGGGCGCGAACTGGCGGTTCGCCTAGCCAATCTGCTGCATGGCCCGGCGGCGGGGTCGCCGAAGGACGCCGTCGCTGACACCAACGGTGCGCCGACCAAGCAGGTGCAGTTGCGCATCCTGGTGGCCGAGGACAACGCCGTGAACCAGAAGCTGATCGAGCGCATCCTCGCGCGCGACGGCCACGACGTGACCATCGCCGGCGACGGCCGCACCTGCTGCCAGTTGTGGGCACGCGAACACTTTGACGTCGTGTTGATGGACATGCAGATGCCGGAGATGAGCGGCCTCGAAGCCGCTGCCCACATCCGCCGCGAAGAGAGCAACACCGACCGCCACATCCCGATCATCGCGCTCACCGCGAACACCACGCCGGAAGACCGCCGCGCCTGCCTGCACGCCGGCATGGATGACGTGCTGCCGAAACCGGTCTCGATTCCCCGCCTTCGTTCCGTGCTGCAGAAGCTCGCACAGGAACAACCCATGCAATTCCGCCACAACCCGCTCGACGGGAGATCCTCATGAAGTCGTTCCTTCGTCTCACTCCCGGCCTCCTGCTGGCTTCCGTCGCGTTATCGCAAGCCGAAGCAGCGGCCCAGGAACCCGATCCGCAGGCAGCCGGCGCCGATTTCAACCTGGGCGAACTGTCGCTCGAGCAACTGATGGAGGTGCCGGTCGAAGTCGGCACTCGCCAGAGCCAGTCGCTGGCGCGCACTGCGGCTTCGGTGTTCGTGATGAACGAACCGGAGATCCGGCGCTCGGGCATGCGATCGGTGGCCGAAGTGCTGCGCCTCGTGCCTGGCCTCGTGATCGCGCAGGACGTGCCCGGCGCCTACGGCTTCAGCAGCCGCCTCGGTGAGTACGAGTTCGCCGGCATGCTGGTGCTGATCGACGGGCAACGCCTCTACACGACGTTGCTGCGCCGCGAGTACTTCCAGGCCATCGACCTGCCGCTCGCGGTGGTCGAACGCATCGAAGTCGTGCGTGGTCCAGGCGGCGCGCGTTGGGGTGACAAAGCCAGCCAGGGCGTCATCAACATCGTGACCAAGAGGGCCGCCGCCATGGCCGGAGCGCGCATCACCGGGGTGGTCGGCACCGAGGAACACCTGGCCGGCTCGTTCCGCTACGGGCAGTCGGCCGGAGCCGACACGGATTGGTACCTGTTCGGCAGGCTGGCCCAACGCGACGGCGGCCATCCGACCACCGCCGGCGACCGCTGGGACAACAACGCAATCGGCATGCGCGTCGACAGCAAGCTGGCCGAGCATACCAACCTCACCGTCGACGGCCTCTACCACGACAGCTTCCTCGGCGACTCGTACGTCGTCGCTCCCGGCTACTCGTCGCTGAACATGATCAAGGGCGGCCACGTGAAGGCGAAGCTGCGCTTCGACCACGGCGAGTCCGGCTGGACCGAGGTGCGCGGCGCCGCCGACGGCTACGACCAGGACATCCGCGACTACCTGGACGACGTACCCGACTTCTTCCTGCGCTACCGCGAGGAGCTGTTCGATGCCTCGGTGCAGCATTCGTGGCGCGCCTCGGCCGAACACACGTTCACGGTCGGCGTCAGCGTGCGCAGCCTGACCGTCGAGAACTACCGCGTCTTCACCGACGTCGGCAACGAGTACAACGAAACGCGCGGCGATGCTTTCGCAGCTTGGGACTGGGATCTGTCCGAACACGTGCGGTTCACGCTCGGCGGCAACCTCGGCTACCAGGATGGCAACCGCGGCAGCGGCATCGATTCCCAACCCGACGTGCGCCTCGCCTGGGCGCCGGCGGACGACTTCACGGTGTGGACGGCGTTGTCCGCGAACCACGAACCCGACAGCAAGATCGCCGACTCCGGGCTCCTGGTGCGGCGCAAGGCGAGTCAACTGCTCGCCTACGAACTCGGCCTGCGCAAGCGGTTCGGCGAGAGCCTGCTGCTGCAGCTCGACACGTTCGTGTACTCGGTCGATGACCAGCTCAACGGCTTCGACACCGAACCGATCAGCGGCGCCACGCTGTACCTGACCGAGGGCAGCACCGATGCCTTTGGCGGCGAACTGCACGCGGCGTGGAACCCGGTGCAACGCGTGCGCATCACCAGCTACCTGGCCAGCACCGAGGCGAACTCGCGCAATTTCGACCCGAGTCTGTTCGGCGACCAGTCGACGATCGAAGGCCAGGTGCCGCGCCTGCGCGGCGGCGCCACGTTCGGCTACGAACCGGTGCCCGGGCTCGAACTCGACTGCAACGTGATCTACACGCAACGTCGCGCCGACATTCCGACATGGTGGCGAGTCGATCTGCGAATCGGTTGGAACGTCAGCGACGACACGTCGATCGAGGTCGTTGGCCAGAACCTGACCGACCCGCAACATCCGGAGTACTACTACTCCGAGGAGATCGAGCGCGGCGGCTACTTCATGGTTACGCACCGCTTCTGACCGGAGCCGGGCGGACCGCCCTGCCAGGCCGCGCCGCCGGGGTTCCGGCGCGCGCGCTCGAAGACCGTAGTAGCGACCGGCACCGCACGCCCAATATCCTGCGCGGATGACGTGCCGTGCCGCCTTGCTGTTCGTCGCCGTCCTCGCCACCCTCGCCGCCGCGCCCGCGCAAGGACCACCGCACAACGGTCCGCGCCCGGCCGATGCAGGTTGGTTCGCACTGACGAACGCCCATGTCGTCGCTTCGCCTGGCCAGGAGCCGGTGGCCGCCACCATCGTCGTGCGCGCCGGCCGCATCGCCAGCGTCGGCAGCGACCCGCCGCCCGCCGGCGCCACCTCCATCGACTGCAGCGGCCTCACGATCTGGCCGGGCTTCGTCGAACCCTTCTTCGCCAGCGACGTGCCGGCCCTCGATCCCAACGCAGCCGACCAGCACTGGAACACGATGGTGCAGGCGCAACGGCACGCGCTGGACGGCGCGCTGGTGCCCGCCACCGACCGCGAAGCGCTGCGCCAGCTCGGCTTCACCACCGTCGCCGTAGCACCTTCGGGCGGCATCTTGAAGGGCAACGCCGCGGTCATCCTGCTCGACGAACCGAACGCCAACACCCCGGCGCGCATCGTGCGTCGCACCGCCTACGCCGCCGCCAGCCTGCAGACGAGTCGCGACGGCTATCCCGACAGCGAGATGGGCGCGATCGCGCTGCTGCGCCAGATGCTGCTCGACGGCCAGTGGTACGCTCGCTGCCAGAGCGCGCTCGCCAGCAACCCCGCCCTGCAAGCGCAGGCGCCGCAGCCATCCGCGGTGCTGCAGGCGATCGCCGACGGCTGGTCGCAGCCGTTGTGGTTCGACGTGCAGGATGAACTGCAGGCACTGCGCGTTCTCAAGATCGCCGCCGAGTTCGAACGCAGCGCGGTCGTCATCGGCAGCGGCATGGAGTTCCGCCGCCTGTCGGCGCTGGCCGCCGCGAAGGCGCGCATCGTGGTTCCGCTGCACTTCCCCGACGCGCCCGATGTCGCCACCGAAGCCGCCGCCGACCGCGTGTCGCTGCGCCAGCTGCAATCGTGGGAACAGGCGCCGACCAACAGCAAGCGCCTGCTCGACGCCGGCCTGCCGATCGCGTGGACGACGGTGCGGCTGCGCGACCGCAAGGACTTTCCGGCGCGCGTCAGGGAGGCGATGGCGTGCGGCGTGACCACAGCCCAGGCCCTCGCGGCGTTGACCACAGTGCCGGCCGCGTGGCTCGGCATCGAAGAGCACACCGGCACGATCGCGGTGGGCAAGCTCGCCAACTTCGTCGTCACCGACGGCGATCTGTTCACGCCGAAATGCGAAGTGCGCGACGTCTGGGTCGGCGGCAACCGCCACGTCGTCAACGCCAGGAAGGACCGCGGTCTCGACGGCGCCTGGTCGTGGACCGAGGGCTTCCCCGGCAGCGGCGGCGGCCCGCCCACGCTGACGATCGCTTCCGACAAGGTCACCTGCACGCTCGGTGAGGACAAGTTCGAGACCAGCGGTGTCGTGCGCGACCCCAGCGCGTTGGCCTGCCGCGTGGCCGGCAAGACTCTCGGCGACGGCGCCCACTGGTTGCGCGTGCATCGCGAAGGCGAACAGCTGGTCGGCGTGTGCACGTCACCCGAAGGCATCGCGCGGCCGTTCCGCGCCACTCGCGCCGACGCGGGTGCCACGCCGGCGGAGCCGGACAAGAAGGACGCGAAGGACAAGAGCCTGCCGCCGCCCTCGCTCGACCCGCTGCCGACTCCGCTCGGCGGCTTCGGCCATCTGCAGCTGCCCGCGGCAACGGAGTTCGCGATCGTCAACGCCACGTTGTGGCCGAGCGACGGCCGCGGCGTGCTGCGCAACGGCGCCGTGGTCGTGCGCAACGGCAAGATCGTCTTCGCCGGCCCCGCCGGTGACATGCCGGCGCTGCGCGAAGGTGCCACCACGATCGACGGTCGCGGCAAGCACGTCACGCCCGGCATCATCGACTGCCATTCGCACACCGGCATCGCACGCGGCGTCAACGAAGGCGGCCAGGCGGTCACCGCCGAAGTGCGCATCGAGGACGTGCTCGACCCCGACGACGTGAATTGGTACCGCCAGCTCGCCGGCGGCGTCACCGCCGTGAATCAGCTGCACGGATCGGCCAACGCGATCGGCGGCCAGAGCCGCACCACGAAGGTCCGCTTCGGGGTGCTGCAGCCCGACGAGATGCATCTGCAGGGCGCCCCCGCCGGCATGAAGTGGGCCCTCGGCGAAAACCCGCGCCGCGCCAACGGTTCCGGCACGAACCCGCGCTACCCGAACACGCGCATGGGTGTCGAAGCCCTGCTGCGCGACCGGCTCGCCGCCGCCGAGTCCTATCGCCGCGAGCAGGCGGCCTACACGGCGCTGGCGCCGACCGCGCGCGCCAAGGTGCTGCCGCCACGCCGCGATCTCGAGCTCGAGGCCATCGGCGAGATCCTCGCCGCCACCCGACTCATCCACTGCCACAGCTACCGCCAGGACGAGATCTTCATGCTGTGCGGCCTCGCCAAGGACCACGGCATCAAGATCGGCACGTTCCAGCACGTGCTCGAGGGCTACAAGGTCGCCGACGCAATCGCGCAGAACGCGATCGGCGCGTCGGCCTTCAGCGACTGGTGGGCGTTCAAGCTCGAGGTGCAGGACGCGATCCCGGACAACGGCGCGATCCTGCACGAAGCCGGCGTCGTGGTGTCGTTCAACAGCGACAGCAACGAACACGCGCGGCGACTCAACACCGAGGCCGGCAAGGCGGTGAAGTACGGCGGCGTGCTGCCGCACGAAGCGCTTTGCTTCGTCACGCGCAATCCCGCGATCCAGCTCGGCATCTTCGCGCGCACCGGTTCGTTGACCGCGGGCAAGGACGCCGACCTCGCGCTGTGGTCCGCCGATCCGCTCAGCTACGAGGCGCGTTGCGAAGCGACGTGGGTCGATGGCCGCCAGCTGTTCTCGCTCGCCGCCGACGCCGAGAAGCGGCAGACGATCGCGAAGGAACGCACTCGCCTGCTGCAACGCGCCCTCGCTGCCCCAAAGGGCCGCACCGCGCGCGAGAGCGATCCGAAGGACGCCTACTGGGCCGCCGAAGACATGACCGCCGACTGGTGCTGCCGCACCTGCGAAGGAGAACGCCGATGAACCCGCAGCACTTCCCCCGCCTGGGCCTGCTCGCGCCCATTCTCGCGGCTTCGCTCGCCGCCCAGGACCTGATCCCGAAGGCGCCACCGCAGCCACTGCCCGTCGTGTTGCAGAATGCGGTGCTGCACACGGTGACCGGCGGCATCGTGCTCAGCGGCACGCTGTGGTTCTTCGACGGCCAGATCCGCGGCGTGCTGCCGGCGGGCGAGACGCCGAAGCTGCCCGACGGACAGCAACCCCTCGTGCTCGACCTGCAGGGCAAGCACGTGTTCCCGGGCATGATCGCCGGCAACAGTTCGCTCGGCCTCGTCGAACTCGGCATGGTGCGGCAATCGGTCGACAGCGACGAACTCGGCGAGATGTCGCCGGAGACGCTGGCGATGGTCGCGGTCAATCCCGACTCGGCGCTGCTGCCGGTCGCGCGCGCGAACGGCGTGCTCGCCGCGGTGACGTTCCCGGTCGGTGGGTTGTTGCCGGGCCGCGCGTCGGCGCTGCAGCTCGACGGCTGGACCAATGCGGACCTGGCGGTGAAGGCGGATGCGGGCCCGGTCGTGGTCTGGCCCGCGCAAGCCAGCGGCGGCGAACGCGGTCGCCGCGGTAGCCGCCCCGGCGGACCCGGCGCCGCGGCGGCCGTCGAAGGTGGCGATGCGACGAAGAAGGCGCGGGCCCGCATCGACGATGCGTTCCTCGCGGCACGCGCCTGGCTCACCGCATGGACGGCGGACACCACGCTGCCGATCGACATCCGGCACCAGGCGCTGGCGCCGGCCGTGCGTCGCGAGGCACCGGTGTTCGTGCTGGCCGACGATCTCGAGCAGATCGAGTCGGCGGTCCTGTGGGCGCGCGATCGCGAGCTGCGCATCGTGATCGTCGGCGGCCGCGACGCCGCCAGCTGCGCCGCCCTGCTGCGCGAACGCAAGGTGCCGGTCGTGGTCACCGGCGTGCACCGGTTGCCACGGCGCGACGACAGCGCCTACGACGAGCCGTTCACGCTGCCGGCGCGGCTGTCGCAACTCGGGGTGACGTTCTGCATCGCGAGTGGCGGCGACGCGAGCAACGAGCGCAACCTCCCCTACCACGCGGCGACGGCGGCGGCGTTCGGGCTGGATCGCGAGAAGGCGTTCGCGGCGGTGACACACGATGCGGCAGTGGTGTTTGGCATCGACGATCGCCTGGGCTCGCTGGCGGTGGGCAAGGATGCGACGTTGTTCGTGGCCGATGGGCATCCGTTCGATCTGGCGACGAAGATCGAGTTGGCGTTCGTGCGCGGGCGGCAGGTGGATCTGCGCAGCAAGCACACGGAGCTGGCGAAGAAGTACCGCGAGCGCTACCGGCAGCTGCGCGGCAAGTAGGTTGTTGCACGGGCACGCTGCCCTCGAACCTCGTTTGCAACCGCCCACTGGCAAGGGGCGATTGACTCGCTAGCGCGGCCCCTCGGCACCACATGCGTGGATGGAATAGGATGGTCGTTCGCTACGAACGGCCGCAAAGGATGGCTCCGGAAGCAAATGAACGGCTTTGGCTCATCACTGGCGCACCCTGACTGGCCAAGAACAACTGCGTTCGCCGCCATTCAAAGCATCGCTGCTGCGACACTGTTGATGTCGCACTTGCCAGCGCAGACCTCAACCAGATCGTGGGGTGCTCAGTGCTTCGACACGAGGGCTTTTGATTCTCCGGCCACCCAAGTGGTGGCCTATGCGTCCGCAACCGTTGTATTGAGTGCCGGTGGGCGCCTCTTCGCAAACGGAATAAACTCGGAGAGGCGCTGCGACACCCCTGAACCCCCTCAGGGAAGGGTGTTTGTTGATTGCGCTCCTGACGTCGGCCTCCTGGACGACGGCACCATTGTTCAATGGGGCGACCCCATCATCCATGTTGCGCCACCTCTACCGCCTAACATGAGGTACACACGGATGTCCGCATCCGGAAACATGCTCATGCGATCCGATGGAGCGCTGATGCTCTGGGGGGCTAACAACTATGGCCAGGCGACTTTGCCGCCCCTTCCTGGCGGTACAACGGTCATCGATTTCGAATCCAACAGCCAAACCTCGTGCGTGCGTGTGTCAAACGGCACCTGGCTCTTGTTCGGTCGCAACAACACCGGCCAATGCAACGCTCCAACTCCACCGTCAGGCACTACGTACACAAAGATGGCGTTGGGGTCATTCCACTCTCTGGGCCTTCGATCAGACGGGGCCGTCGTGGGTTGGGGTGGAAATGGATTTCCGTTTCTGTTTCCGATTCCGACGCTGCCACCGGGTGCGACGTACCAAGACTGCGCAGCAGGGCGCTATCACAGCCTGGCATTGCGTTCGGATGGTGTAATTGTGGGATGGGGCGACAACCAATTCGGCCAGTGCGACGCACCGTCTCTGCCAGCAGGAACCGCGTGCATCCAGCTTTCCTGTGGCATTTGGCACAGCGCTGCACTCCTGTCGGACGGGCGTGTGCTGACCTGGGGTGACGAAGCCTTCTGGGCGTCGGGAATCCCAACGCTGCCAACAGCGACCACCCCATTCACCGTCCGCCACCTCGACATGGCCATCGGCGCATCCGACGGCGTCGTCGTCTACTCCGATGGCCGCGCCGCCGGCTGGGGATCAGGCCCCGGCGCCGCTATTCCCCTCCTGCCGCCGGGCGTGCGCTATCGCCGCGTCGAAGCGAATCTCGGCCACATGTTCGGACTCGGATCCGACGGCCGCCTGTACGGATGGGGCGACAACCTCTCCGGCCAACTCAACGTCCCACCACCGCCCACCGGCACTTCGTACATCGACTTCGCCCTTGGCCGCTACCACACCGTCGCCGTGCGCTCCGACGGCCAGGCCACAGCCGTCGGCAGCAACACCTACAACCAATGTGCCGTACCGGCCCTGCCGACCGGCGTGCATTACGTGAAGGCCACAGCCGACTTCTACAAGACCGCGTTGCTGCGTTCCGACGGCCAAATCGCCATCGCCGGCGCCGGCTTCACTTCCACGGGCGTGCAGATCCCGCCCCTCCCGCCGGGTCTTGCCTACGTCGATGTCGCCCTCGGCGACCAGCCTTTCGCCGCAATCCGTTCGGACGGCACCGGCGTTGAGTGGGGCTTCGTGCCAGGCAGTTCGAGCTACATCCTGCCGGTGCCCGCGTTGCCGACCGGCGTCAGCTACGTCGATGTCGAATGCGCCGATCTGCACTGCGCCTGGCGGCGATCCGACGGCCAGGTGGTGATGTCAGGCTATGGGAACGGTGGCTACGCGTGGCTCGCCGCCGTTCGCCCGCTCGATCCGGGCACTTCGTATCTCGGCATCGCTGCCCGTTACGGATCCACCATCGCACGCGTCGGCCCGACCAGCACCTACGTGTCCTACGCCGCAGGCTGCGCCGGTTCGCGCCCGGCGACGCGGCTCATCCCGCGCGACACGCCTCGCATCGGTCGCGAACTCGAAGTCCGCCTGTTCGACCTGCCCCAGCACATCGCGATCATCGCCATGGGCATGCAACCGGCGACGCCGATCGATCTCGCATTCCTCGGCCTGCCCAGCTGCCTCTGGCGCACCAACCTCGATGCGACAGCAGGGCTCGTTGGAGCGAACTCGCAGGCGGTGTGGAAGATGCCGATTCCCGATCTACCAGCTCTCGTCGGCATCCACTTCTTCCAGCAGGCGCTCGTGCTCGATTCCGCCAGCCCCGCCGGATTCGTCGTCTCCGACGCGGCAGAGGGCATCGTTGGCTATCCCTGAGTTTCGCGCGGCACCCGTTGCCGCCGTACGGTGACGCCATGAAGACTCTCGCCTTGCTGCTTTCCTGCATGCTCGTCGCTGCGTGCACCACAGCACGGGCCACCGATCCGAACGTGGCCGCCGTCGGTGCCCGCATCCACGCCGCATGGAACGAGCACATCCGTGCCGCCAAGGCCCGTGACCTCCCCGGTGTGATGGCCCTCTACACCGACGACGCCGTGTACGCGATCGCCGACAACCCGCTGCGCCGCGGCCGTGCCGAACTCGAAGCGATGGAGCAGCAGGGCATGGCCAGCAACGAAGTGCTCGCGGCGACCCACACCACGCAGTCGCTGCGCGTGCTCGGCGACCACGCCTTCGAACTCGGCACCATCGAAGGCGACGTCGCCGCGAACGGGCAACCCGCGCAACACGTCGTGTTCCACTACGTGGCCGAGTGGCGAGCCGCGCCCGATGGCGCCTGGCGCATCGCGCACCTCGTGGGCCGCATGGCACCGCGCTGAGGGCGTTCGCGTCTAACGCGCGAGCAGAAGCACGTCGTCGAGTTGCACGAGCCGCGCGGCACCGGCTGCCCGCAACCGTTCGGCGTGGGCTTCCGCCCCGATGCCGTGCGGTGCAATCGCGAGAGGAACCACTGCGGCCGCACGCGCGGCCGTGACGTCGCTCGGGTTGTCGCCGACCATCCACGCGGTCGCCGCACCAAGCCGCTGCAGCGCGAGCCGCACCGGGAACGGATCCGGCTTGCCGGGCCCATCCTCATCGCCGACCACCGTGCGCACGAACGGCTGCAACCCGTGCCGCGCGAGCACCGACTCGGCAAGTCGACGCGGGCAACTGGTCACCACCCCCAGCGGCCAACGCGCGGCCAGCGCCTGAACCGTGGCCACGTTCGCGAGTGCACGTCGTCGTTCGATGTCGGCGAGCACCCCGTCGAGGTCGAGCAACAGAGCCTGCGGCGCCAACGCCGCCTGCACCGCGTGCTGCAGCCGGGCGTCGCCGGCGGCGTCGTCGGGCACGCGCAGACGCAGCCCATCCTTGGCCAAGGACGAAGCGATGCCGAGCCCACGCAGCGCATCGTGCAGCCAAGCCGGGTCGCGACCGGAGACCAGCACGCCATCACCCTCGGCGACCGCGAGCAGGCCCAACGCACGCCACTGCGCCACCATCGCCGCAGCGCCCGGCCGCACCGTCATCGCCGGCTCGCGCGCTGGCCGCCGAGGAACTGCCAGATCGCCTCGAACTGCTGCGCACCGTCGCCGCCGAGCACATCGGTGAACGCCGACTTGCCGCCCGGCGCGAAGTTCGGCATGCGCGAGTCGGGATCAAGTCGCATCGGGTTCGCCAGCCACCGCGTGTAGTACTCGTGCCGCAGCCGCCCGCGCGACGTCAGCAACTCGATGCCTTCGCGTTCGAACACCTGCGCCGCGGGCTTGTCGCCGAGCGCGTGGCAATTCGTGCATGCGAAGCCCGTGCCCTGCCCGAGCAGACGTTCGCCGTGCAACGCGATCTGCGCATTCGGCGGCGACGGCAGTTCGTCGGCCTGGCCGTAGCCGTGTTCGCGCACGAGCCCATGCGCGATCGCCGTGCCATCGTGCGGGAACGCCGGCATGCGCGCCGACAGCCACGGCCGCGGCGACTTCTCCTGGCCGAGCACGAAGCGTTCGATCCACGACGGCTGCAACTTGCTGCCGACCCACGTCAGCGCCGGCACGCCTTGGGCCGCCGGATCCTGCTCCTTCGGCAACGGCGTGGTGCTGCCTTCGCGCGCGACCCACTGCGCCCACGTCGACGGCTTGCCATCGAGGGCGTGGCAGGCGACACAACGGTCGGCGACCACGTGCCGGCTGGCGTAGTCGAGCGGCGAACGATGGAACGGCGCCGTTTCGGCGTGCGCGAGGAACGCGCGCAACGCCGACCGCTGCGCGGCGGACAAGCCGTGGTCGGGAACTCCCGCCGCGGGCACGTCACTGAGGCAGCCACGCTCGGGCTTGCAGTTGGCGAGCCGCGGCCACGGCCGATCGACCGGCGGCAGGTCGAGCGAATGGCACACGACACACCCGTGCTTCTGCGCCGCATGCTTGCCGGCCACCGCGTCGCCGCGGCTCTCTGGCAACACCGGCGTCGCCTGCGCCATCAAGAACGCCGCCACGTGCGACGCTTCTTCGAGCGACAAGCGCAGGTTCGGCATGCGCACGTGCGGATGGAAGCGCCGCGGGTCCTGCAGGTACTCGATGAGTGCTGGCGCATGCCACTTCGCCGGCACGAAGTGCAACGGAATGCGCGCCGCGAGCGCACCCGTTCCGGGCTCCTCGCCCGCGGGCACGTGGCACGCGACGCAGCCGAGTTGCCGGAACCGCGCCTTGCCCTGCTGCACCGCGTCGTCGGCGAACGGAAGCGCCGCGGGTGCCGGCGCGAGGCTCACCAACCACGCGGCGAGGTCGTGGCATTCCTGCTCGCTTGCCGCGACCTTCGGCATCGTCGCATCGGCACGGAACGCACGCGGGTCGCGCAACCAGGCGGCAATCCAATCGGCGCGCAACCGCGCTCCCGACTGGCGCAGGTCGGGGCCACTCTGGTCGAGCTCGGCATACGCCGACTCGCCGATGCGCCGCTCGGCGAACTCGTGGCAACGCGCACAACGGCGTTCGGCGAACAGGTGCATGCCCACGCGGCGATCTTCGCCCGCGAGCAGCTCGGGCGAATCGGGCGACGACAACTGCTCCGGGGCAATCGGCTCGAAACCGAAGTCGGATCCGGACCAGAACAGCCGGAACTGGCCATCCCCCATCGCCGTGCTCTCGAACTGCACGGTGAGCTGGTTCGCGCCCTTCTTCAGGCGCACCGGGTCCTTGGTCTCGATCGGCTTGCCGGGCCGCAGCGTGTCGGCGAGCACGACTTCGTCGTTCACGGTGAACTTGACCGAACCACGCCCGTCGATGCGGAAGCGGCAGCGGTCGCGTGCCGGCAACGTCACCGTCGCCGCATAGGTGGCGCGGAACATGCCGGGCTGCAAGAACGGCGTCGCGGTCTCGCCGCGTTCGACCGCGAGCGACAACAGCCGCGCGCGCTGCACCTGCACCTGCTTCTTCGCGTCCGCCGGACCCACCCGTTCGAAGGTGACCGCCACGCCGGGCGCCATCGCCGGCGGCGTTGGCGCCGCAGTCACCGGCGCCGCCGGCGGCGGATCCTGCCGCCCCGCGACCACCGACCAGCCGATCGTCGTGAGGGCGTACGCCAACCCGACCACGAAAGGCGCGCGCACGTCAGCGCTCCGTCGGGAAACCCGCGTCCTTGCCCAGCACGTGGATCGACGCGTGCACTTCGCCCTTCAACTCGCGGCCGTCCTTGGCGTCGAGGTTCCAGGTCAACTTCAGTTGGTTCACGACGCGCATGCCGTCGACCTTGACGAACACCGTGCGGCCGTCCGGCGACAGCGTCGCCGCCGTGACCTTCAACGCATCGCGGTTGGGCTTGCCCTGTTCGACCACGCGTTCCGGCTGCAGCAACGACAGCTCGGGCGAGCCGTACTTCGGCGAGTACTGGTAGTTCCAGATCTCGACGCCCCAGTTCTCGGCATCGGCCGCGGTCTCGGCATCGAGCGGCTCCGCGAAGGTCAGGTAGACACCCTGATCACTGGTGCGCCAACCGACCGGCATGCCATGCGGCGCCGCGGTGCGACGCACCCGATGGAAGCCGCCTTCGCGCGCCGCGCTCGTCTGCCAGCCCTGCAAGCCGATCACGTACAGCTGGCCGTCCTTCTGCGAGAAGCGACCGCGCATGCAGCTCGACGAGAAGTTCGCCGGCAGCCGCGTCACGCCGCCCTGCACGACGCCGTCGACCTCTTCCTTCAACACGAGGTAGGTCGAGCAGGTGCCGTACGACTGGTGCAGCAGGCGACCGTCGAGATCAGCCCATGCCTTGCCGGTGACCCACACCTGGCCACCGCTCGAGTTGTCGATCTCCATCGGCATCCAGCACAACGGCAGGTCGGGCTGGTCCGGCACCGGCGACCGGTGCGCGGTGTCCTTGACGCCGGCGTAGTAGCCGGGCTTCGTGATCCAGTTGAGCCGGCAACGCGGCATGAACGTGCCCTCGTTGTCGCCCGACGTCACGATGCCCGTCGGCGACACGCCAAGGCCGTTCGGCGCGCGCAGCCCCGTCGCGAAGGTCTCGATGCGCGAACCGTCGCGCGACACGCGCAGAATCGCGCCGTGGTGCGGCACGATCTTCATGAAGCCGCGGCCACCCGGGTTCACCGGCGCGCCCTTGCTGAAGTAGAAGTTGCCTTCGGCGTCGGTCTGCAGGTCGAACGCGAACTCGTGGAACGCGGGCGTGATGTAGACCTGGTTGTTGAAGCACTCGTAGTGGTCGGCTTCGCCATCGCCATTGCGATCGTGCAGCTTGGTCAGGCCGTCGCGACCGTGCACGACGACGACGTCGTCGATGATGCGCAGACCGAGCGGATCGAACAGACCGGTCGCGAAACGTCGCCATTCGAGGCGATCGAGGTCGTCGTCGATGCCCGACACCACCCACACGTCGCCGTTCCACGTCGACACCGCGGCGCGACCATCGGCGAAAAAGTCGAACGCACCCGTGCGCATGCGCGACTGGAAGCGGTTGTCGAACGGGATCGTGATCGTGTCCACCGCGAACGCACTGGTGTCGGCGGCGCGCTCACCCTTGGTCACGATCGCCTCGCCCCAACGCGGCTTGGACGGCTCGCTCGGCAGCGCCGCCACTTCGGCCGGCTTCGTCATCTCCGGCATCACCGCCGCCAGCACCTTCTCGTCACCGGCCGCGTGCAGCAGTTGCAGGCGCAGCGGTTGTTCGTGCGCCGGGACCTGCAGCAGGATGCGCGCCCCGTCGACGACCAGTTCGGCGCCGGCCGAGCCGTGCAACAAGCACACCAGGTTCTGGCGCGGCCGGCCGACGCTGTCGACATCGGCGCGCTTGTCGCCGGCGAACACGTCGATCTCGGAGAAGAACGCGCTGCCACTGCGCACGACGAACAGCAGGTGCCGCCAGTTGCCGAGGCCGTTGTCCTGCGCGATGCCAACCCCGTGCTTGTCGCCTTCGCCGAGCCGATCGGAATCGACGCTCGCGATCTTTTTCCAGCCGGCCGCTTCGGCATCGGCCGCCGCGGCATCGGGCATCGCCGCCGCCGCACTGCCGAACACTTCGTACTGCTGCGTGCTGCGGTAGCCGGTGTGCCAGGTGAACGTGTTGATGCGGCTGACGTCGATGGCCTTGCCGAGATCGACCAGGAAGCGGCCGTCGTCGGTCTCCTTGCCGTCGACCTTGTGCTTGTCGAACCACACGCTGCGTTGCCAATCGTCGCCGTTGGCAGCGCCTTCGCCATCGGCGAGCTTCTGCACCGAGGTCACGTCGCCTGCACCGTGCACCTTCGCGAACGCGGGCACGAACGCGATCGAGGCGCCGGTGCCGCTGCTCGCATCGAGCCAGTCGCTCTTCGCCGGGCCGCCCATCGGCAGCGTGTCCCAGCCGCGCGTCGTCGCCGCCAGTTCGACCAGCGCCGACACCTTCGGCTGCCACTGCAGCAACGCCGCGCGCATGCCCGCCGCGACGGCGATCGAGCCGGAGCCGGAGCCGTCCGGGCCATCGAGCACCACCATCGTCTGCGCCACCTTCGACGGGCCGAGTTCGAGCGTGCGCGCCAACACCCGCGGGCCAGCCCCGGTGATCGCGTAGCTTTCGCGCACGTCCATCGCACCGATGCGGTAGCCGACCACGACGGCGTCGCCATCGAGCCACATGCCGCGATACACGCCGTGTTCGCGCGGCAACGGTCCATACGGAATCGCGCGCGGATCGCGCAGGTCGCCGCCGTTCGCCCAACCCGGACCGGGCTTCGTCTCCGCCAGCTTGAAGCCGCGCAAGGACGGCATCGGCCCATGCGAACCGTCGTAGGCGGTGCCGCGCAGCCGCAACCAACCATCGGTCCACGCCGCCGAGAGGCGCAGCAGTTCGGTGTCGAAGGCGACCGCGCCGGCGTCGCCGACGCGCACGACCAGACCCTTGTTGGTGGTGCCGGTGAGACCGCCGCCTTCGAACGTCGTCATCATCGCCGGCCCGTAGTCCATGGCGTACGGGCCCTTGTCCTGGGCGTTGGCGGTGGCGAGCAGAACCGGAATGACAGCGACGAGCGGGGTCCGCATGAGGCGGGCCATCTTACGGATCGTCCGCGCCAAGCAAGCGCCGGGATGGCCACCGATCGGAGGCGCGCCACAATCCGCATTCCCAGGTAGACTGGGAACATGCCGACTGCCCACATCCCCTACGACGACAAGTTGCTGGCGGCGAGCGGTCGCTCCGCGGCCGAGATGGAACGCGAGTTCCGCCTACTGCTCGCAGCGAAGATGTACGAGCTGGGACGCCTCTCTCTCGGCTATGCCGCGGAACTGGCCGGACGCAGCAAGGCCGACTTCCTGTTCGATCTCGCACCGCTCGGCGTTTCGATCCTGAACTTCGGCATCGACGACCTGAAGCACGAAATCCATGGCGCGTGAGCGCTTGCTCGTAGCCGATGCCGGCCCCGTAATCACCCTGGCCGCCATCGGCAGGTTCGGCTTGCTGCGCGAACTCGCCACGGAGGTCGTAGTACCACGACGGGTTTTCGAGGAAGTCGTCGCCGGCGCACCGCGCGCCGGCGCAATCGAGAATTCGCGCCGACTGGATCCGCATCGCCGATGGTCGGCCTGAGTTGGTCGATGCATTCTCTCTGATGGTCGATCGAGGGGAAGCCGAGGCACTTGCAGTAGCGAAGGACCTTCCCGATTGCTTGCTCGTGATGGACGACCAACGAGCACGACGTCTTGCCAACGAGCTCGGACTGCGCTTCACCGGCACGCTCGGAATGCTGGATAAGGGCAAGCGAAGTGGACTGGTCGGCTCGTTGCGCGCGGAGATCGGCAATCTGCAACGCGTTGGCTTTCGGATCGCGGAGAACATCGCTACCGAGTTCCTGCGACGCGCCGGGGAATGAAAGAGGCAATTCCCCTCATCGCTCCTCAATCGAGCGATTGCCTTCACGATGACGTGGCCCCCCTGCGAAAGCTCGATGGCGAACCCGAATCAACTCTCCGGCTTCTGCGCCACACCGGCCGTCACACAGAACCGCAGCGCCTGCTCGACCGACATCGACAGGACGCGCACCCGCGCCCGCGGCACCACGACCGTGAACCCGCCGAGCTGGTAGCTCATCGGCAAGTAGACCGCGACCTTGCCGGCCCCCACTTCGGGCATGTCGGCGAAGTCCTCCTTGGTCAGGAACCCGATCTGCTCGACCCCTGCCTGCTGCTCCACCATCACCACCTTGCGGAACGGCCGATCCTCGGCGCTGGCGAACAGCCGCACGACGTCGACAATCATCCCGTAGATCGACTTCACCACCGGGATGCGCTCGAGCCACGCCACCAGGTAGCGGTGCAGGCGGCGCACCACGAACGAGTACATCAGCAACCCGGCGAGCAGCACGAGCAGCAGCGAGGTCAGGAACCCCATGCCCGGCCAGTAGCTCGTCTCGTCGAGGAACAGCAGCACCAGCTTGCGCAGCAGCGTCTCCCCCGCCACCACCGCTGCGTAGCCAAGGTATCCGGTCAATGCCAAGGGCAGGATCGCGGCCAATCCGCGCAGGAAGATCTTCGCCAGGAACCGCATCCGCGCATCGTGCCGGCTTGCCGCCGCAGGGGCCACTTCCGCGCCCGCGGACAATGGACGGTGTCTTTCCAGCGAGACAACCCACCGCAAGAACGTCCCAGCGACGGCAACGCGGCCGCTGCGCCGACGCCAGCAACCGCCACAACCTGGGTGATGTGCCTCGAATGCAGCCAGGGCCAAACCGGCTGCGCTCCGGTATCCTTGTTGCTAGCCGGCGCACTCGCAGCACCGTCCCGAGGATCCATGGCTTCATCCCGCATCCTGTTTGCCGTCGTTTGCCTGAGTTTGACCACGTCCGTGCTCGCCCAACGCGGCGATGGCAGCAGCAGCAAGCCGAGCCCGAGCCCGCGGCCTTCGGTGTCGACGCCAGCTCCTTCGCCACGGCCCTCGGTCTCCCCGCCGGCACCCGCCCCGCGGCCGTCGGTGTCGACCCCGGCGCCGCGCCCGTCCCCGTCGGTGTCGGCGCCGGCCCCGCGGCCCGCGCCTTCGCCCCGCCCCTCGGTGGGCGCCCCGGCCCCGCGGCCCTCGAACCCGGCCCCCGTGTCGCGCCCGGTCAACGTGCCGCCGCCGCGGCAACCGGTTTCGCAGCCGCGCCCGTCGGTGCCGAGCACGACCCCAGGCTATTCCCGTCCGCAACCAGGAACGTCGCCGCGGCCGGCGCCCACTCCCCGCACTTCGACGCGCAATGACGTGCGCCCGCCGGTGTCCGCGCCGGTGAATCCGCCGCGGTATTCGCCGCCGGTCGAGGCCGATACGAAGCCCGGCTCGGGTCGCGTGATCAGCCGCCCGGCGCCGGCCGCCGACCGCAAGCCCGTCGACGCGCCTTCGGTGCGCCCGACCCCGCGCAAGGAAGCGGGCGGCGAAGTCGTGCGCGCCAAGCCGCGCGGCACCCCGATCGACGATCGCTACCGTCCGACGAAGCCCGTGCCGACGCCCGGCGACAGCAAGCCGCAGCCCGGCCTGCAACCGCGCCGCCCGTCCGACCTGCCGCCCACGAGCAATCGCTACAAGCCGGCGGACACCACGTCGCCGACTTCGGCCACGCGGCGTCCCGTGCCAATCGCCGGCGGCAGCGCCGGCAGCGTCGCCACACCGGTTCGCAAACCCGCTTCGACCGCACCCAACCTGGCTCCGCGCAGCGGCGCCCCGCGCCTGTCGGCACCGCGCGCCAACGTGCGCCCGATCACTTCCGCGGTCTCGGCGCGCTACCAGCGCGGCTCGTATTCCTCGCACTGCCACCCGACCTATTGGCGCGGCTACTGGGACCCCTGCTACGACACGTGGGGCCACTGCCACTCCTGGGGCTTTGGTGCCGGGTTCGGCTCGTACGGCTGGCAGCTGTCGTTCTACTACCCGTTCTGGGCCTGCCGCTCGCTGTGGTGGAACCACTGCTACCACGACACGCTCTGGTCCTCGTGGTCGAACCCGTACTGCGCCACGACGAGCTACTGGTGGTACCCGGGCTCCGTCTACTGCCCCTCCTACCTCTACGTGCCGAGCACGGTCGTCGTCTACGAGACCAGCCCCGCGGCGGCAGTGGTGCCGGCCGGTGGCAGCAGCGAAGTGGTCGTCGCCGGTGGCGGCGTGGTCGGTTCGGCCCGCAGCGTGGAAGCGGGTCCCGGCACCGAAAGCCTCGCGCAATCGCTGGCAGTGAAGTACGTCGAGCTCGGCGACTTCTACTTCCGCGCCGGTCGTTATGACGATGCCGCCGAAGCCTATGGCAAGGCGCGCAGCTACACGCCCGAAGACGCGTCGGTGCACTTCGTGCTCGCCGATGCCGTGTTTGCCACCGGCGGATGGCACTACGCCGCGTTCCTGATCGCCGAGGGCCTGCGTCTCGAACCGGCCCTCGCCTCGGCCACGACCGACAAGCGCACCTTCTACGGCAACGCCGCCGACTTCGACGCGCAGATGGCGGCCCTCGACAATTACCTCGACAAGAACCCCTACGACGCGCAGGCAATGCTGGTGCGCGGCTACAACCTCGCCTTCAGCCTGCGGCCGGCCGACGCGCTCGCCATGTTCGACCGCGTGCTGTCGATCGAGCCGGAGAACCGCGCGGCGACGTTGTTCGTGAAGGCCCTGCGGCCCGCGCCCGAGAAGGTCCCGTCGGTGTTCTGAGAGTGCAGGCTTCGCCTGCGGCGCGACCGTGCGCTACGCTCGCGCCCCGATGCCACGCCGAATCGACAGCTACCTCAAGGACCTGATCCCCGAAGAGAAGTTCGCGTTCTACGAGACCGTGCGCGACTTCGGCGACACTGAGATCGCGCCGCACCTGCTGCACTGGGAACGCGAACACCGCCACGTGCCCGACGAGACCATCCGGGCCATGGGCGACCTCGGTTTGTTCGGCCTGCCGATCGCGGAGCAGTACGGCGGCCAGGGTGGCGACCACACCGACCTCGTGCTGATGGGGCTCGCCATCGGCTACCACAGCCAATCGGTCGCGATCACACCCGGCGCCGCGCTCTCGCTTGGCGCGAAGCCCTTGCAGCTGTGCGGCACCGAAGCCCAGAAGAACGCGCACCTGCCGGCCCTCGCCCGCGGCGAACGCATGTTCGTGTTCGGCCTGTCCGAACCGGGCCGCGGCAGCGACGCCGCCAATCCGCAGGTCACTGCCGCGAAGAAGGGCGACCGTTGGGTCATCAACGGCGAGAAGTGCTGGTCGACCAATGCGCGCTGGGCGAGCCACGTCGTCGTGCACGCGCTGACCAATCCCACCGGCCCGAACGGCAAGCGTTCCACCTGCTTCATCGTGCCGATGGACCAGAAGGGCGTCTTCTACCAGGAGATGCAGGGCAAGAAGGTCTGGGAGCAATCCTCGACCGGCTCGATCATGCTCGAGAACGTCGAAGTCGCGCACGACGCGATCCTCGGCGCCGAGAACGACGGCTTCAAAGTCATGGTGACGACGCTGAACGGCGGCCGCCTGTTCATCGCTTCACTGGCGCTGGCGTCGCTGGCGTTCGCGCTCGACAAGACCCGCATCTACGCCGAGGAGCGCATCCAATTCGACGACAAGCCGATCGGCCGCTTCCAGCGCGTGCAGGACGTCATCGTCGACATGGACATCGCGCTGGAGCGCGGCCTCACCTGGCTCGTGCACTGCTGCCGCCTCTACGAAGAGAACAAGCTGTCGCGCGAGCAGGCCGCCAAGGTGAAGGTCGACTGCAGCCGCGCCGCGAGCGACCTCGTGTCGCTGGCGATGGAAGTCTGCGGCGGCGTCGCCTGCTTCGATGAGTTCGGCCTGATCCGCCATCACAATGATCTGTTCGTGACGCGCGTCGGCGAGGGCAGCAACTTCGCCCTGAAGGACCTGATCGTGCGGCCGTTGCGGCAGGGCTGAGCCCGGTCACTACGGCACGATCGTCGTGCGCATCGCGGTGGTGACCGATCCGATGAGACCACTCGGGCTCGGCTCAAGCACGACTGCTCGCCGCCAACGAGTCGCAGTCGGGTCGCTGAAGTTGCTGAAGGTGTCCTGGTTGAACCGGCGCACCACCTTGTCGCGGAAACCGCCACCCGCATCGAGAACTGCCGCTTGTCCGGTTCGTCGCGCAGCGCCGTGCTGCGGGCGAGCGGGCTCGTGCGCGCGGCGAACTCACTGCGGCGGGCGCAGTGCGATCGACGCGACCTTGCCCGGCTCGATGACAACATCGTCCTTCGCGTCGGGCCGCAGCTCGCCACCGGTCTGCGCACACAACCAGACCGACGCAGTCGTCGGTGGCAGCCACAGGCGCGCCAGTTCCGCCGCGCGTGGCACGAAGCAACCGAGCCGCTTCGTGTACTCGTGCTGGCAAGCGACGATGTCGTCGATGCCAGCGGCGTGCCATTCGTCGGGCACGACCAGCTCCAGCCAACGCGCGCTCTTGGCGTTCGGCAACAGCGCGACATCGACGGCGCCGGCGACCACTTCGAGATCGACCTCCACCACCGCCTGGGCGGCGACCGTTCGTTTCTCGGCGCGATGCAACAGCATGCCGGTCCACAGATCGATCACGAACACCGTGCACTCGCCCGGTGGCGTCCTCACCGCGAACGCGCCATTGCCCGCAACCGTCGCCAGCGGACTGGCGAAGCTCGTGAAGCCAAGATTGTGCTGAGGCTTGGGCCGATCCACCGCGATCCCGACGAGCATGCGACCCGCCGGCGCCGGCGACCGCACGCGGCCGCGCACCAGGGCCGGCAGATGCGGCCGCAGGTCGAAGGCGATCGGGGCCATGCCGGCTACGACCTCGATCTCGCCGAGCGGCACGACATCGGGCTGACCTTGCTGCAGTGGCCGCGGCAGCAGCAGTTCGACGCGGTGCCGGCCGGGCGCCAGCGGCGGTGTGCGGAAGGTGCCGTCGGCGGCAAGCGCCGTGACGCTGCCGTAGCGACGCCGCGACCCGTAGGTACCGGAGTGGGCGTGGCCGGCGAGGCCGGCCTTCTCCAAGTCGTGACCGTCGAAGCACAGGCCAGCCCCGTGCGGCGGCAGCGCACCCTGCGTCGATCCGGTCACCACGACGCCGTCGGCCACCGGACCTTCGAACTCGAGATACGCAAACGACTCCGCCTCTTCCACCTGACCGGGAACGTGCACGAGTTCGAGCGCGTCGCCGAGTGCGACTGGACCATGCGTGCTCTGCTCCGAACGTTCGCCGACGACGATCTGCATGCCGGCATCGACGGCACCGGGCAAAACGAACCTGCCGGCGGCGTCGGTGCGCACCGCAGTGCACGGGTGCGCCGGCCACACGACCTTGCTCGCGTCCGCGCGGTACCGCGCTTGCCGCAGCCAATCACGCAGACCGACGCGCACGCCCGCCACCGGCTTGCCTTCGACATCGACGACGCGCCCCGCCAGCGTGCGGCCGCGCGGCAACACGACCGGGAAGTCGAACGCGGAAACGGGAACGGCGACGTGGGCGCAGCCTTTCTTGACGAACAACAGCGGCCCCTTGGGCCGCGGGCCCGACCAGGCGCCGTTCGCGTCCGTCGTCGCCACCGGCGTCTTCGTCAATTCCTGCGTCACGAACGTCTCGCCGTCCGGCAAGGCGCAGACGACGACATCGGCGAGCGGGGCGCCGGCTTCGTCGACCACGCGACCGCGCCAGCCCGTCAACGTTGCCGGCGCTGTTTCCTGTGCCGACAGGCCGGCTAGCACGAACAACCACAATGGCAACCACTGGCTTTGCATGCGTGCGACCTCGGGCAGACGAACCCGTCCGCGGCAGTCGATGCTAGAGTCCAGCGCGGACATCTGCACCGCCTTGTCGTTCCGCCAACGGAACATCGGAGCGATGGGACCGGCTGCGCCGGCAGCGTCCCTCCGACCACTCCAGCGCGGCACGTGCATTGCCATGGCCAGCCGAGGCTTTCATGCGCATCCACACTCTCACCGTCCTCTCCCTGGTGTCGCTGCTCGCGGCGCAGGATCCGAACGCTGCCCGCGTCGACCGCGACGCCTTGCTGCGCCATTACGCCGTCGTCGAAGCCGAGTTGCGGCAGGCTGACGCGCCGCGCGATCCCGTGCTCGCGGCCCGCCGGCAGCAGGTGATCGAGCACCTGCGTGAGTATCGCGAACGCGGCGTGTTCGGCGTCAATGCCGACTACCAGGGCAGTCGGGTGCCATTGTTCGTGGACCCGGAAGGACGCCGTTGCGCCGTCGCGTGGCTGCTCGATCGCACCGGCAACCGCGAAGTGACGCTTGCCATCCGGAATCGGAGTAACGAGGCCTGGGTGGCAGACCTCGTCGGCGAGCCGGCCCTGACCGCATGGCTGCGCAACAACGGGCTCTCGGTCGCCGAGGCAGCGCGCATCCAGATGCCGGGAACGAGCCCACCGACGATTCCGGTGCTGCCACCGCCAGAACCCGCGGACGTGCCCGAATGGACGCCCGCCGACGGGCCGCGCCCCTCGACGCCGACCGGCGCCCCGAGCCCCGGCTCGGAATGGTCGCCGCGCCAACCGAACCAGGCCACGGGCGCGCGCGCCGCAGTCGGTGCCAGCACCCCGCGCGGCACGCCGATCGACGCCTTGGGGGCCCCGACCTGGATCCAATGGTGGGAATGGAACCGCGGCGCCTTCGAACACCCACCCACGGCGGTGCGGCTGCCAGCGAAGGGCGGCACCGTGGCCGATCCGCGGCGCGCCGATGCCGAAATCCTGCTGCGTGAGTTCGCGAACAGCACCGATGTGGCGGTGCGCACGGCCGCCGTGCAGGCGCTCGCCCGCATCGGCAGCGCCAGCGACCTGTCGCCGTTCCTCACCGACAGTGCCCGCGAAGTCCGTTTGATGGCGCTGCTCGGCCTCGGCCGTTCGGGCTCGGCGCCGCATGCCTACGCGCTGGCGGCGATGGCAGGCAAGCCACTGCAGGGCGAAACCCTCGCGGTGCTGCTGGCCGGCATGTCGATGCTGCCCGAAGGTCACGTGCAGCGTTCGCTGCAACGCCTCGTGATCGATCGCCTCGGCGATGCGCGCCCGAGCGTGCGGGCCGCGGCGACGATCGCCGCCACCATCGTGCCGAGCGACGTGCGCCGCGACGCCGCGCGCCAGGTCCTGCAAACGGCGACCACGGCGACCCAGAAGGCCGAAGCGGCGCAACTGCTCGGCCCGGACGCCGACGTCGAAGATGTGGCGGTGCTGACGGCGCTCGCGAGCGACCGCAACGTAGAGATCCGCCGCTCCGCCGCGTTGGCACTCGGCCGCAGCAAGCACGAACTGGCGTTGCCGGCGCTGCAGAGCGCCTACGAGCTCGAACACGAGAGCCTGACGCGGGCGCTGCAGCTGCTGGCGATCGGCGACCACGGCGGCAAGGCGGCCGGACCGTTCCTGGTCAGCGAACTCGAGCAGGGCAACAAGCCGCACCGCGCGCTGGCCGCGCTGGCGCTCGGATTGTGGGGCCGCGAACGCGCCTTCGGCGACGCCGCCGATCGGATCCTGCAAGCGTTCGAACGCGAGAAGAACCAGGACCAGAAGGGCGCCTACCTGCTGGCGCTCGGGCTGCTGCGGCATGCGCCGTCGCGCGACTTCCTGCTCACCCAGTTGGGCACCAGCGCGTCCTCGGCCGTGCGCGGCGCCGCAGCAACGGCGCTCGGCCAACTCGCCGATCCGGTGGCGATGCCGGGCGTGTCCGCAGCGCTGGCCAACGACACCTGCGCGTGGGTGCGGCAGCAAGCGGCGCGCGCGCTCGTGCAGTTCGGGCACGGCGCCGTTCCGGCTCTGGCGCAGTCGATGCGCAGCGACCTCGGCGCCGACGTGCAGGCCGCGGCGGCGTTCGCCCTCGGTGGCATCAACGATGTGCGCGCCGCAGCGGCGTTGCTGGCGTTCGCTCGCGAAGAAGGCACGGCCGCGGCAGCGCGCGCCGGCGCTCTGCTCGGGCTCGGTCGCCACTTCCGCCAGCACGAGCCGTCGTTGCCGGCGATGCGGTTCCAGCAGAACCACCTGCTGCTGCCGGCGATCACCGCCTGGGCCTTCGCGCACGAATTGTGAGCGCGATCAGTAACCCGCCGTCAGCAACACGCCTTCGCTGAGCGTGACGCCGAGCGCGTTCGTCGGATCGAGCACGGCGGCCTGCGCCGCCCACGCCTGACCGTGCCATGACAACGGCACGCCGCCGGCGACGGTGGCGATGCCGGCGCTGTCGCACACAACGAACATCAACACGTCCTGGCTGCCGAGCCATTGCGTGCAGCCCGACCCGAGGGGCACTGCACCGGCGTTGAACGAGAAGCCGAACAGGCACGGCGTGTTGGCGAACGCGCCGTGCGCTTCCACCGCGAACATCTCAGCGCCCGCATGCGGCACGCCCGGCACCAACTGCAGCGGCCCCAACGCCCCGACGCAACCAGGCCCGAGCGTCTGCACCGAGTGCGCCGGACGACTGTCGAAGGCATAGGTGTCGGTGCACGGCACCGAACCAAAATTCGTGACCTGGCGATCGCCAGCGAACGCGACCATGCGCTGCCGAGCTTCGTCGAACACGAACACGCTGCGCGATCGCGGCTCCGGCGCCGACGCCAACAGCCGCGGCGTCCACGCGACGCCGTCCCATTCCCAGAGGTCGTTCAGCACCATCGTGGCAGCGCCGCTGCCGAACTTGCCGCCGAACAAGAGCACGCGCTGCGACAGCGGGTCGTAGGCGAACGCATGCTCCACGCGCGACCCCGGCACCAACGTCGCCGTCGTCGTGACGTTCCACACCGTGCCGTTCCAGCGCGCCGTCACGAACCCGGCAGCACTCCACGCCACCTGCACCAGTTCGTTGCGCGCCGCGTCGAACACGCATTCTGCGTCGGCGACGGCGTTCCACGGCGCCCCCGGCCCCGGCGCGAACTGCGTCCAGGCAACGCCGTCCCATTCGTAGAGACCGGACACCCCACAACTGGCGACGAGCTTGCCGCGGCCGGGATGGAACGTCGGCCGCGCGATGCACGGCTGCCCGGCGACGACGGGCGGCGTCCACGCGATCCCGTCCCACTCCTGCGTCACGACGCCGGCCGTGTCGCTGCCGACGACCACGGTGCGGTTGCGGATCGGATCGAACGCGCCGCGCGGATACACCAGCGCCACCGGCGACGGCTGCCGCGACCACGCGCTGCCGTCCCATTCGAGCCAGTTCAGCGGATACATCGACAACGCGACGACGCGCTGGCGATGGCCATCGAACCACGCGCCGCGCAGGTCTTCCCAACCGATGCCGTTGCCGTGGCTCGTCCACGTGGTGCCGTCCCATCGCGCCGTATCGACACCGAGGCCTTGGGGCACCCGACCGCCCACCGCGAACAGCACGTTGTTCGCCGGATCGTGGCAGACGACATGGCTGTCGCGCACGGGTGCGGTGCCCTGTTGCGTCCAGGTGGCGCCGTCGTAGGCCCACAGGTCGCCGGGCGGCGCCGTGCTGCCCGCGGGCCGGCCTCCATGCAGCACGATGCGCTGCAACGACGGCACCCACGTCATCGCCGACCCGTAGCGCGGCGTCGGCCACGCCGGCGGGTTGACCCATGTCCAGGCGGTACCGTCCCACTCGCACATCAGGTTGCCGGTGCCCATCGGCGTGTAGGCGACGATGCGTTGCCGGATCGGATCGCTGGCGAACGTTCCCGTCACGGTGCTCAAGTAGGCGACCGGAGCCTGCGTCCAGGTGGCGCCGTCGAAGTGCCACGCGGCGTAGTTGGCGTTGCCATTGATGCCACCGCATAGGAACAACTTGTTGTTCGCGGAGTCGTGGCCGAGCCAGCCGTAGGCCTGGCGCGTCGGTCGCTGGATTGGCTGTAGCTGCACCCAGTCGATGCCGTCGTACTCCCACGTGTCGTCGAGCAGCGACGTGTAGTTGAGGGAATACTCGGTGCGGCCGCCGAACAGCACGACGCGGTGGCGCACTTCGTCGTAGCCCATCGCGAAATCCGAACGTGGCGGCGGCTGGTGCGCGGTCTTGCGCAGCGACCAGGCGTTGCCGATCCACTCCCAGGTCGCAAAGGTGGCGGTGAACACACTGCCATCGACCCGGACCATGCGGCCGCGCCGGTTGTCGAAGGCGAGCTTCTGCGTCGATCCCGCTTCGGCGGTGGCGAAACGATGGAACTCCGGCGCCTGGGCCAAGAGCCCCTGGACGAAGGCGATCACCACCAGGAGTCGTCGGCACAACGTGGCGGGCGAGGCGAGGCGCATGGCGGCATTGTGGCCAGGATCGATCCGGAGATCACTATCGCCGCGGCCCGTCGCCGCGGCCGTCGGGTTCGGCGCGGGCCGGCGCTTCCGGCGCCCCCAAACCGCAAAACCGCGCACTTTCCCGACAGCGTCCGAGTTCGCATCACTTCGTGCGAAGCGGCCTTAAGACCGGGCGTTCCCGCAGCCGATCCTTGCACGCCTCCCCGCACGCCCCTAACTAGGCGCCCCTAGCACCCCCAGCATGGCAAGCCAGAAGAAGCCCACCGGCACCCCGGTCGTCATCGTCGAGTCGCCCGCCAAGGCGCGCACGATCGGCAAGTTCCTCGGTTCGGACTACCGGATCGAAGCCAGCATCGGGCACATCCGTGACCTGCCCGGCGACGCCAGCGAGGTACCGGAGGAACTGAAGAAGGAGAAGTGGGCGAAGCTCGGCATCGACGTCGAGCACGACTTCAAAGCGCTCTACGTGGTCCCCGCCGACAAGAAGGACCACCTGAAGAAACTGAAGGCGATGGTCAAGGACGCGTCGCTGCTCTACCTCGCGACAGACGAAGACCGCGAAGGCGAGTCGATCTCCTGGCATCTCGTGCAAGAACTGCAGCCGAAGTGCGAGATCAAGCGGCTGGTGTTCCACGAAATCACCAAGACCGCGATCTTCGAAGCGCTCGAACATCCACGCGCGATCGACATGGACCTCGTCGAGGCGCAAGAGACGCGCCGCCTCGTCGATCGCCTGTACGGCTACACGGTGTCGCCGCTGCTCTGGAAGAAGGTCAAACCGAAGCTGTCCGCCGGCCGCGTGCAGAGTGTCGCCGTGCGGCTCATCGTCGAACGCGAACGCGAGCGCATGCGGTTCCTGGCCGGTGAGTACTGGAGCCTCGATGCAACGTTCGCAACCGGCGATGGGGCCACGTTCACCGCGGCGATGCAGGGACTCGGCGACAACCGCGTCGCCACCGGTCGCGACTTCGATCCCGAAACGGGCAAGGTGAAGGACGGCGCCAAGGGCCTCGTCGTGCTCGGTGAGAAGCAGACGGTCGGCCTCGCCAACGAAATGGCGGGCCAGACGGCGACCGTGCTCGACGTCGAGCAGAAGCCGTACACCGAACGCCCCTACGCTCCGTTCACGACGTCGACGCTGCAGCAGGAAGCCGCGCGCAAGCTGCGCTTCGCCGCGCAGCGCACGATGCGGGCCGCGCAACGGCTCTACGAAAACGGCTTCATCACCTACATGCGCACCGACTCGACGACGCTGAGCACGCAGGCGATCGCCGCGGCGCGCACGTTGATCGATCGCGAGTTCGGCGGGCAATACCTGCCCGACGCCCCGCGCCAGTACTCGACCAAGGTCAAGAACGCGCAGG
>SXGT01687847.1_pt1 | contig 42022 bp, 43 predicted proteins | sample 3176221 | NCBI WGS metagenome assembly SXGT01 (sample SAMN11356862, study PRJNA531348) | freshwater metagenome | isolation source: freshwater sample F1-120 | place: China: Fuxian Lake, Yuxi | collected 2017-12-25
CTTCGGTGACGAAGACCTCGCCGTGCTGGTAGGGCGACATGGTGCCCGGATCCACGTTGATGTAGGGATCCATCTTGATGTTCGTGACCTTGAGGCCACGGGTTTCCATGATGGCGCCGATGGCGGCGGCGCTCAGCCCCTTGCCAAGCGAGCTGAGCACGCCTCCGGTGACGAACACGAACTTGGTCTTCATGGGCGCCTCCCGCACTCGGGCGCCTAACCGCCCCCAGGACCCGCCGCGGCGAAATGCGCGCGCACCCGCGCCAGGTCTTCCGGTGTATCCACGCCCCCTTCGCCGGCGGGGAGATCGATCACCCGCACTCGCATCCCGTGGGCCAACCAGCGCAGCTGTTCCAGGCGCTCGATGTGCTCCAGAGGGTGCTCGGGCAGCGACACGGCAAGGGCCAGCGCGGCCGGTCGGAACGCGTAGACCCCCAGGTGCACCCGGAAGGGGCCCCCGTACGGCACGGCAGACCGCGAGAAATACAGGGCGAGCCCGTCCCGCCCGGTGACGACCTTGACCCGCGCCGGGTTGGAAGCGTCGTCGAGCGGCGCGGCGCCGGTCGCGACATCGAAGTCACCGATGCCGTCGGCAAGCGCGAGGAGCGCACCGGGGTCGACCAGTGGCTCGTCGGCTTGCACGTTGACCACCACCTCGGCACCCTCGCCGCGGGCGGCGAGCAGGGCGTAGGCCATCGCCACCCGGGTGGTGCCGTTCGGGGCCTCGCCCGTGAGGACCACCGCGCCCCCAGCCTGGGTCACGACATCGGCGATCTCGGGCGAATCGGTGGCTACCACCACGCGGGCGAAGGCCTGGCGGGCGCGCGCGAGGGTGCGCACCACCAGGGGTTGCCCGCCAAGGTCGGCGAGCATCTTGCGGGGCAGCCGGGTGCTGCCGAGCCGAGCAGGCAGGATGGCGAGGGTAGAACTGGCCCTCGCCATCCGGCAATCCAGCCTGCGCTTAGCGCTTGCTGAACTGGAAGCGACGGCGAGCGCCGGCGCGGCCGTACTTCTTACGCTCGACCTTGCGGTCGTCGCGGGTGAGGAAGCCGGCCTTCTTCAGGTCGGTGCGGAGGGCGGGGTTCGCGGCGCAAAGCGCGCGCGAGATGCCCATGCGGATGGCCTCGGCCTGACCGGCCTTGCCGCCGCCGCGGACGTTGACGTTGACGTCCCAGTCGAGCTGGGCGATCACGTTGAAGGGCTGGCGCACCACCATCTCGAGGATGGGGCGGTGCATGTACTCGGTGACGCTGCGCTTGTTGACCGTCACCGTGCCGGTGCCGGGCTTGATGGTGACGCGCGCGCTCGAGGTCTTGCGGCGACCAGTCGCGTAGTAGCGGGCGGAGATCTTGCTCATCAGACGTACTCGGGGAAGGGCTTGGGCTGCTGGGCCACGTGGGGGTGCTCGCCGCTGGCGTAGACCTTGAGCTTGGTGAGCATCTGCCGGCCGAGGCGGTTGCGAGGCACCATGCCCTGCACGGCGGCGGAGATCACGCGCTCGGGGTGCTCGGCCAGCTGCACGCGGGCCGTGACCGAGGCGAGGCCGCCCGGGTGGCCGCTGTAGTGGTGGTACTTTTTCTGGTCGAGCTTCTTGCCGGTGAGGACGATCTTGTCGGCATTGAGCACGATCACGAAGTCGCCGCAGTCGGTGTGAGGGGTGTAGCTCGGCTTGTGCTTGCCCTGAAGCACGGTGGAGATGCGGGTTGCGAGGCGACCCAGCGTCTGCCCAGCGGCATCAACCACGAACCAGTCGTGGGTGGCCTCGGCGGCAGAAGTGGAGTGCGTGGTCCAGGTGTGGTGGTCGTGCATAGGAATCCCAGTCCGGAGGAAGCCCCCCGGAAGCCGGCGGCGGTTATCGAGAGGCAGCGGCGGCGTCAAGGTGTGTCAGGCCCGGGACGATGAACGGCGACGATTCACCGAGTCGCGACAGCGCCCATTCCAGCCCAGCGAGCGAGGCATCGTCTAGCTGATCGCGGTCGAGCTGTGCGCGGATGCGCGCGAGCCCACGAAGCTCGGGGTGGTCGGCCTGGAGGTGGGCCAGGGCCTCGTCCCGAGCAGCCCGGGTGGGCTCGGCCAGGGCCGCGCGGAAGGCCTCTCCCACCTCGTCCCGCCCCGCAGGGGCAGCACCGAGTTGCGTCCAGGTGTAGGGAACGATGGCGGCCCAGGGGGCCTCGCGCCGGTCCGCGTTGCCGGTGAGAAAGACGGTCACCGGGTCGAGGCTCGTCCAGGCGCGCAGGGCATCGGCGGCGTCACGCCCTCGCTCGCGCAGGATGCCGAGACGAGCCCGATGGAGCACCTCGCGCGCCGGTGCCCGTGCGATGGCGGCGTCGAGTCGCGACATGTCGCCGCTCACTCGCGCTTGCACCACCGCGGCCTCATCGCCGGGGAGGGTGCCGAGGTCGACGGGCTCACCGGCGAGCGCGCGGATGAGCCCCGACTCGGGCGAGTCGTCGAGGCCGGTCGTCGCGGGCGGGGAGCCGGAGAGGAGCGCCATCCAGCCCTGGTGGATCACGACGGGGGGCACCGGGTCGTCGAAGTAGGCCCGCGCCTCGTCGGGGCGACCCAGGGACTGGTAGAGGATGGCGGCGGCGTGCAGCGAGAAGCCGGCGCGCACGTAGGCCGCGGCGGCCGCCTCGAAGTCACCGGCCTCGTCGAGGGCCTGGGCGTGAAGGCGCGACAGGCTGGCGCCCGACGGTCCCTCCGCGTGGGTGATGGCCTCGGCCAGGTTGCCCGCGTCGAGGGCTGCCCTGGCGAGCACGGCGCGGGCGAGGTCGTCGCCGGGGTCGCTCTCGAGCGCGGCCTCGGCGGCGTCGCGCGTGGTCTCGTCGTCGGCGCCCTGGAGAGCCACGCGTAGCCGCGACGCGGGGGAGAGCGTGGCCGGGTCGACGTGCAATCCGTGAGCGGCGTCCCACTCGCCCACGGCGTCGGTCCAGCCCGGGCGGCCGCGAGCCCAGCCGACGAGTTCGTTGCCGGCCGAGTCGTCGAGGCATCGCGGGTCGCGGGCGGCCACCGTCAAAAGGCGCGCCCAGGCCGCCTCCTCGGCGCTATCGCGCGCCGCCTGTTTGAAGCCCGCGCAGGCCACGAAGAGGTCGCCGGCAGCGAGGGCCTTCTCGGGGTCGAGCCGCACCGGGCGGCCCTCCGCCCACCGTTGCCTTAGCGCGGGCCGAGGGTCGGCGGGACCGTGATTACAGCCGAGGACCAGGAGAAGGCCGGCCACCCACACCACGGGGGGCTACTCCTCGTCGGGCGCGACGTAGACGCTGTTGACGCCGAGAGGACGGCTCGCGGCCCAGATATCGCTCGTGCCCGAGCGACCGTCGGCCCACACGGTGATGATGCGCTCCTCGAACACCGCGACGCTGTGTTCGACCGCGTAGGCGGTGCCCACCTCGTTGCTGTTGATGCGGAGATCGCCTGCCTGCCAGGTGGCGCCGGCGTCGACCGTGTAGTTGTAGAAGAGGTCGTTGAAGCCCACGCCGCCGCTATCGTTGCGGCGGTCCTGCCAGGCAACGAGCCAGGTGTCGCCCGAGACCGCGAGCTGGGGCTCGAAGGACTGGGACTGCCCGTTGCCGTCGGTGTCCATCCGATATTCTTCCTCCAACCAGGCCTTCCCCGCGTCGGCCGAGTACTGGAGGAAGATGTCGTAGCCCGTGGCGCGGTTGTCCTGGAAGGCCACCCACACACCCTCGCCGCTGGCCGCGATGGACGGGTTCTGCGAGTCGGCGATGCCTTCCGCGTCGGTTTCCATGCGGATGACCTCGTCTTTCCAGCCGTCGCCGTAGGAACGGCTCAGGTTGAGGAAGACATCCTTGTTCTCGCCGAAGCGCTCGTCGTGCCACACCACGTAGACGTTTTCGCCCGCCATCGCGATTTGCGGCTCGAAGCTGTTGGTGGCGCCCACCTCGTCGCCCTCGTCGAGGCGCCGGTCGGCGTCGGAGAAGCTCTCGCCGTTGTCGTCGGAGAAGTTCACGTAGATGTCGGAGTTGCCGTCGCGGCGCTCCTCCCACGCGACCACCACGTGATCGTCGCCATCGCCCACGATGACGGGCGAGGAGGAGTAGGCGGCGCCAGCCTCGTCGGTGTCGACGCGCACGGGGGCATCGAGCCAACTCTCCCCGTTGTTCTGGCTGCGCTGCACGAAGATGTCGTAGGCGCCGTTGATCTGGTCGGACCAGGTGACCCAGACGTTGTCGCCTGCCGCCGCGATGGCGGGTGCCTTGGACATGTAGTCGCCGTCGGGATCGTTGTCCAGGGCGATGTCGTCGTCTTGCCAGCTCCGGCCGCCGTCGTCGGACCACTGCAGGTAGATGTTCTCGTACTCGAGCTCGCCGTCGCGCGTGTCTTCCCAGGCCACGTAGACGTAGTCGCCGCTGCAGGCGACCGTCGGGTTCCGAGCGTCGCCCTCGCCGTTGCTCAAGAGCTCGTCGCCCGCCAAGAAAGTGACGCCGGCGTCGGCCGACTTGTTGAACCACACCTGGTCCTGGCCGTCGCGATCGTCTTGCCACGTGGTGTAGACCACCCCGTCCTCGTTCACGCAGGTGCGCGGGGAGATCGACTCGATACTGCCCTTCGCGTGGTCGATGCGCACGTCTTCGGTGCCGGTGGAATCGCCCCCCGGCGGACAGGCGAGAAAGAGCGTCGTGACAAGTAACATGACCGGCTCCCCGAACGGCGGCGCACCTTATCTCCTCTTGCCCGCGCTCGCCCGGTGGGATCGCGCCCAGCGCCCGCCTTGCGCCCGGGGAGGGGTCCGGTATAGAGGGCGGCCCCTTCGAGAGACCCCATGCAGGACAAGACCAAACTCGGCAGGCGCTTCGGCTGCTACCAGTGCGGCACGAAGTTCTACGATCTCAACCGCCCCGACCCGCTGTGCCCCAAGTGTGGCGCCGATCAGCGCGAAGATCCGAACCCCGACCCCCGCGAGGCGATCCTCGCGAAGTACCGGGGCAAGTCTGGCCTCAAGGCCACCCGTGTCGAGGATGAGCTCGAGGAAGAGGGTGAGGTCGACGAAGACGCCGAGGTCGAGGAAGAGGACATCGACGACGACGAGGAAGAGGCCGAGGAACCCGCAGAAGACGAGTAGCCCTCGACTTGACCCGTCAACTGCGGGTATGCTGGCCCTGCGATGCTCGGGCTAGTCACGCTCTCGCTCCTCGGCGCCTGCGCCCCGGGTCTGCGCATGCCCGGGCCCCTCTCGCGGCTGGGCGAGGCGGTGGAGCGTGTCCCGTTGTCGCCGGCGGAAGCTCGGCCTAGCGGCGAGGGCGCTGAGATTGCTCGCGCCGCAGCCAGCTTCGTGGGCGACACTCAGCTGCGGGTCGACGGGGAGAACTTCCGCATGGATTGCTCGGGGCTGGTCGAGGCCTCGCTCGCCCAGGCCGACCTGCCTCGCAGCGGCAGCTCCGCGAGCCTCCACGACGAGGCCGAGACGAGCGGGGTCTTGCACCGCCGTCGGCAACCGCGCCCGGGCGACATCGCCTTCTTCGACGACACCTATGACCGCAACGGCAACGGCCAGCTCGACGATCCCCTGTCTCACTCCGCCGTGGTGGAGCGGGTGTTCGCCGATGGCACCGTGCAGCTGGTGCACGTGGGCAGCAAGGGCGTGGTGCGCTTCCGGATGAACCTGCGCCACCCCTCGGCGCGCGAGGACGGCGACGGCGAGGTGATCAACGACTACCTGCGGCAGGCTCGAAAGTCCGACCCCCCGGCGACGCGCTACCTCGCCGGCGAACTATGGGATTCTTTCGCCAGTTTCTACGAGTTGCCGCCCCTGGCCAGCGAAGAGTAGAGGAACCCCCAGGGGCCGAGTTGCAGGTCGGCACCCGGCAATAGCCGCCAGGCGCGGATCACGTCGGTGGGCGTGGCAGGGACGACGCCATCGGGGCCGACGAGCTCGTGAAGGCGCTCCCGATCACGACGCGCGCGCGTGGGATCCGCGCCGGCGAACCAGAGTCGTCCCCGGGCGAGGACCAGGTGGTCGCTCTCGATATGGGTCTTCTCCCGCGGTAAGTTCGCGTTTCCGAGGGCCCGGAAGGCGGGGATCTCCTCGATGTCGGGGCCCCAGGCCGGGGGGCCGGGCGGGACCGTTCCTCGGCACGCCATCGCCGCGACCGCCACCGCGTTGGCTTGCGCCACGCGAGCCCAGCCCTCGGGGCGCGTGGCGAGCCAGCTCCGGACACGCTCCTCTGGCACGAGCTGCACCTCGCCGGTCGTGCGCGCCTCGCGGAGACGACGCCCGAGGGCGCGGCGGTGGACGAGGCCGCTGACGCCGCCGCCCTGGTCGACGACCAGGCGCACCCCCGAGGGACGCACCCCCGCCAGGTCGAGCGCCGCGTCGAGGGCGCCGGAAGGGAAGGCCTGGCTCCCGGGCTCGCGGTCGATGACCTCCTGCCGTACGGCCGCGCGCAACTCGCCGTCGACGAAGACCGCCGCCGCCGAGGGGGCACCGAGCCAGAGGCCAACCACCGCGCCATGCACCGGGAGCCCATAGCGCGGCATGGATTAGACGCCTTGCCGTGAGCCTGTTCGCCGACCCCGCCGAGCGCTTCGCGGCCGAGCTTCGGCAGGCCGAGGAGCGGCTCCGGGCGCACGGCCTGGGTGGACGCCGCGCCTTCGTGGCGCTGGTGCGTCACCTTGCGGGCCGGCTCGGGATCGCGCCGGAGCTCTGGCCCGAGGGTCCCGATGCCCCCGCGTCGGCGCGCCTCGACGCGATCCCCCTGGCCCCCGACCTCGATCTCTTCGGTCTCGCCTACGAGCGTTTCTTCACCGACCTCTTCAAGGGCAAGCGCGGCCAGTACTTCACCCCGAGGCCCCTCGTTGAGCTGGTCACCGATCTCGCCCGCGTGCGCGGCCGCGACCGGGTGATCGATCCCACCTGTGGCTCCGGCGGCTTCCTCGTGGCGGCGGCTTCGCGCGGGGCCGACGTCGAGGGCATCGAGGTCGACCCCGACCTCGCGGCGTTGGCACGTCTGAACCTGGCGCTGCACGGGGCCTCGCCGAGGGCGGTGAGAACAGCTGATTTCTTCGCGAGCGACCCGGTGGAGCTCTACGACGTCGTTCTCGCCAACCCACCGTTCTCGGTGGATATCCACCAACACGATGTGCTGTCGCGACACGGGGTGAGCCGGTCGCGGGTCGCCAGTGACGAGCTCTTCCTCCGCGCGGCGGCTCGCTGGGTGCGCCCCGGAGGACGGGTGGCGGTGGTGGTGCCCTGGTCGGTGCTGACCAGCCCCTCGAATCAGGAACTCCGCGCCTTCATCGATGGTCACTACGTTCGCGAGGCGATGGTGTCGCTGCCGGAGGGTGTGTTCTTGCCCTTTGGCGGTACGCTCACCCGAGCGGCGGTGCTCGTCTTACGGCGTCACCCCGCGCGTCTGGAGCCGACACTGTGCGCCGTCGTGTCGCGACCGGGTTACGACACGACGCGCCGTCGGTATCGCCGGACCGAACCCGACGAGCTCGTCGCGCTGCGGCTCCATCTCCGGGGAGCGCCCTACGCGCGGGCAGCCCGCGTCCTCGATCCGCCCTGGGTGCCGGAGGAAGCGCTCGCCTCTAGCCACGCGCCGGGGGTCCCTCGCTTTCGCGTGGCCGAGCGCGCGCGGGTGCGGAGCGGGGGCGCCCGCCGGGGGACCGAGGCCCCGGCCACGGTGCTCACCCTCGCCGACGTCGACGCCAGCACCGGCGAGTTCATGCACGCCGCCGTAAAGTCAGGTCGCGACGTGAATGCGCTAGTGCCGGTCGCGGCGGGCGAGCTGTTGTTCGGTCGTATGCGGCCGGAGCTGCGAAACATCGCTGTGGCGGAGCGCCCCGACGACGTGCTCCCGGCGGCACTCGTGGCCTCGCCGGAGTTTGTCCGTGTGCAAGCGGAGCGCGAACCCGACTTCCTTTTGACGGCGCTGCGATCGAGCTTTGCCCTCCCCGGGCTTGCCTCCACGGCCGGTCAAACGCGTCCCCGGGCGCGCACGGAAGACATCGCGTCGCTCCAGCTCCCCGACCTGCCCGACGCGCTACGTGCCTCATTCGACGCGGAGCTTGGACGGGTCCGCGCGCAGCGACGCCGACTGAGGCAACGCCTCGCCGACCTCGAGCGAGCCTACGAGGCCTACGGTCGCGGCGAGATCGACGAGGAGGCGCTCAGTCGGGTGATCGCAGGGTCCAGCTCGTCGTCCCCGTAGGCGGCCCGAGAGCGCTGGTCACGGCGTCGGCGCAGCCCCTCGGTGCCGACGCGGGGTGTAGCACCACGTGGCGAAACCCCAGATCGTACAGGTCTACCGACTCGCTCCCCGGCGCGATCATCCCCTCGTCGAGCGCGCCGGGCCGTGGACCAGGGAGGCCGCCGCAGGCCGCTTGCAGTGTGCGCGCCTGTCCCGAGAGGCGCAGGACGCTGTCCGCGCCCTCGTAGTGCTCGGCGACCGGGGACTGGTGACGAAGCTGGTAGATCCAGTAGGGCCGTCGGGAGCCCGCGCGCTCGGGAGACGTCCGGTTGGCGTCGACCGGCAGCTCGAAGATGGGGCCATCCAGCGCGGCCATGTCCTCGACTTCCGGCGGGAAGCTCAGGGGCGCGGCCACGCGCGGCCACCTCGTGTGGGAGAACCACAGGCTGTCGCCGAGGATCGCTGCGGCGAGTAGCCCACCGTGCAATCTCGCTCGACCCGCCCCGGCGGCGGCGGCGGCGGCAAGCAGTACGGCGGCGGGGCCGGCCGCGCGGTACCAGTGGGTGATGAACTGCGCACTTTCGCAGTAGGACACCAGCCAGCCGGCGGGGAGCGGCGTGTCGATGAGCACCTCGCCCCCAGCGCGCAGCCAGTGACCGAGGGCCAGGACCCAGAGCGGCAGGGCCATCCCGATGAACGGGAGCGCGGCACGCCCGCCCAGGAGGGCAAGCAGCACGGTCGCGACACCGAGGTACACCGAGTAGGAGGGCGTCGCTGCCTCGGTGGCCGGGCCGAACATGAAGAGGTCGATGCCGTAGCGCTCGGTCCGCGCCCACGCCCGGATGTCCGTCGGGTCGGTGAGGCCCGCGGCGCGGTCGGCCCACACGTCGAGGTGAGGCAGAAGGTCGAGGAATCGCGGCAAGACCAGCGCCAGCGCCACGAGGGCGGTGAGCCACAGCTCGCGACGGCGCACGTGCAAGGCGAGGAGCGGCGCGACAACCAGGGCGAAGGCAGCATGGTACCAGCCGCTGAGGGCGAAGATCCCGAGAAAGAGTCCCGCCCAGGCCGCCTGGTTCCGGTTCGGCTCACGACGGAGGCGCAGCATCGCGGCCAGGTGGAGAGCGTACCAGCCCAGCGGCCACGCCTCCGACACGCCGAAGTCGATGGTGCCTGAGAGGAAGGGGTTCCACGACACGGCGGCCATGCCCACCCAGGCCCCCGGCCGCCCGCCCACCTCGCGACCCAACTGCCAGCCGCCGAGGGCCGCCAGCAGCACGTTGGCCACGACCATGCCGTTGTAGGCAACGACAGGGGACCAGAGCCAACCCAGGGCGAAGAAGGGGAGGTTGGGCGGGTCCATCAGCGGGACGTTCCAACCCGCCGGGTAGTTCACCACCAGCCCGAGCAGGGCCTGCGCGTGGGCGGCGAGGTGGTTGTGGGCCTCCCCGAAGGGGTCGCCCAGGAGGCCGATGCGCGCGGGCCAGAGAAAGAGCGCCGTGCCGATGATCGCCGCGCCGATTGGCTTCAGATCCCGCACGACAAGAGGGCCCCCTGTACCCGCTTCGCCACGGCGGCCGCCTTCGGCTGGGTGTCGATGAGGTCCTGGCGAACTTCCAGCTCGAGGTAGGGCACGCCCGCTTCCCCGCCATGCCGGGCGGCCGAGTAGATGAGCCCGTCCTTGCCCGAGTAGGGCTCGTTCAGGGCCGTTGCGAGACCGGCGCTGGCGAGGGCGAGCGCCAGTCGCTGCGCGAGGTCGTCGTGCTGGTCGAAGAGCACTCCCGCCTCCATGGCCCGCGCGCGCCCCCGGAACGCGGGTGTGAAGCTGTGGATCGACAGCAAAAGGCGCGGTCGTTGCATGGCGAAGCGCGCCACGGCCTTGTGGAAGGGGTGGAAGTAGCGTCGTAGTCGGCGCTCACGCTCACCGTCGTCGAGGATGGCGTTGAAGCTCGGGGCGCCGTCGTCGGTGTCCCGGAGAAACATCGAGGGATCGCCCGGGGCGCGGTTGGGATCGCACAAGAGGCGCGTGTAGTTGGAGAAAACGGCGCCGGCGCCCATGCCGTGGCAGAGGGCGCGGGTGAGGTCGGCCGCGCCAATGTCCCATCCCCAGTGCGTGGCGAGCAGCCGATTATCGGCGTGCGATGGGGAATGCCCATGGGGAAGACGACGTGAGGCGTGTTCACACGTGAAGAGCCAGCCGCCGGGGCTCGCGCGGCCGAGGGTGACGAAAGCGCCGGTGACCACGGCGCGCGGATAACGTGCGGCCCGATGTGGTGGCTGCTCGCCTGCGACGACCCCCCGAGCGCCGACGTGCTCTTGCGCGAGGGCAAGATCGACGAGGCGATCGCCCGCGCCGGCGTGGAGATCGACCCCAGGCGCCCCTCGGTCGACGCGCTCGCTCGCCGGGCGCGCCACGAAGACTGGATCGACTTCGAGGTGGTGGTAGACATGGCGGCGGCCGACTTGCTGCTGAGCGCAGCGCCGATGCGCAAACTCGAAGGGGTGGAGATGGCGTTCGACGCGTGGACGCCCCTCGCGGCCTGCACGGCGTCGCGACTCGTTTCCCCCTGGCGGGTGGCGGTCGGGCGGAGCGTGGTGCCGGGCGACGCCGATCCCGCCTCGGCGCAGGGCGCCTTCGAGGGCGTGCCCTACGAGGGCGGCCGCATCGTTTGCACGGCTGACGAGGCGACGAGTCTCTCGGCCTGCTTCGCACGGCTCGACCACAATCCGCCGGCCCGCCGCGTGACGGTCGTGCTCGCGGACGGCACGGGACCGCTCGCCGTGCATTTGTCCCGTCACGATGGCGCCTGGTGGACCGTCTCGGCGAGCGAGGCCGAGGCCGCGGTGGCGTGGCTCCGGGCGTGCACCGGATAAGGCGCGGCGATGTCGCCCGCCGCGCACCCCCACGTCATCCTCGCCGGCGTCGCGATGATGGTGCCGCTCCCGATCCTCGACGACTGGCTGTCCCGCAAGGCCCTGCGGCGTGCGCTCCAGGCCGACGCCGAGGCCAGCGGCCAGCCGCTCGACGAGGCCACGCTCGACCTGCTCACTGAAGACCGCTCCAACATGCTGGTGGGCTGTCTCCGCGCGGCGATCCTCTGGCCCTTGAAGAAGCTCTTCCGCACCATCCTGTGGTTCCTGACCATCAAGGACGTGATCGACGTCGCCACGCGCTCGGCGGAGGTGCTCGCCATGGCGAAGATCGCGCGGGAACGGGGCTGGTTGCCGTCCCGCGCCCGCGACGTGCGCGACGCGATGGAGGTGAGCTTCGGGCGCCATCGTTGGAGCCCGGTCACCCGCTTCCTCATGCGCTACCCGCGGCCCCCGCTCGATGAGCCCGCGGCGGAAGACACCCTCGGCGGCCTGCTCCAGGGCCTCCGGAAGCAGGCGGGCGCGGTGCCGATGGAGGCGATGTTCGTGGAGCGGGTTCGAGGGAGCGTGGCGGGTGAGCTGGCCACTGCCCTCGACACGCCGCCCCCGGGATAGTCGCCGCCGATGATCCTCGCCTTGCTCGCCTGTACCCCCATGGAGGAGCCCTCGGTCGAGTCGCCGGTGGGTGCGCTGGGCCTTGGCCGGAACAACCCCTTCCCCTCGGTGGAGCTGGTGGCCGATGGGCAGGTGGCCCTGGAGGCGGGCGATCTGCCGGTGGCGGCCGAGGGTCAGGACTGGGATTTCACACCCTTCAACCTGCGCACGGGCTTCTCCGTCGCGCAGCCATCCATCGTGATGTTCGAGCAGCCCATCGACGAGGCCAGCGTGGGCGGGCAAGAGCAGGTCGGGATCGACGGCAGCGTGCGCATGGTCGACCTTGACAGCGGCGCCGCAATCCCCTGCTTCGCTGAGCTCGACGCCGCCGACGACGCGATCCTCACCGGCGAACGGACCCTGATCGTGCGCCCGATGATGGCGATGACGCCGGGGCACACGGTGGCCGTGGTGGTCACCTCCAAGGTCACGAGCGGGGGCGCGCCCCTCGACCTCCCCCCGCCGGAAGGTCACTACGCCGACTTGCACGCCCAGCTCGCCGACCTCGGCTACGACGATGTGTCGGTGGCCTGGGACTTCCCGGTGGGCGAGGGCCGCGCGCTGCTCGACGGCGTGCTCGGCGCGCTCCCAGTGCCCACGGCGCACAGTTTCACGCGCACCTGGACCAACACCGACGAGAGCCCGGCCCCCGAGGGCGTGTGGAAACAGCTCGAGGGGAGCTTCACCACGGCGAATTGGCTGGTCGACGAGACCCACGTCGAGCTCGACGCCAGCGGCGCTGCCGTGTCTCAGGGCACGCGAGAGGCCTACCTCTGGGTGACCATCCCCGAGATCGTCCGCGACAGCGGGCCCTACTCCATCCCGGTTCTGATCTTCGGCCACGGCATCATGTCAGAGCCCGACGATTACCTCGGAGGCGAGGAGGACTCCGAGGGCGTACGCGCGCTGGCCGAGGAGCTCGGCGCCATCGTCATCGCGACCAAGTGGACGGGGCTCACCGGCGACGATCGGCTGCACGCGCTCGAGGTGGCGGCCGACTTCGCGCGCTTCCACGAGGTGCCTGAGATGCTGGTGCAGGGCGTGGCCGACACGAGCGCGCTGGTCAAGTACGTGGCCGAGGGCGACCTTCTCCAGGACGAGGTCTTCGCGAGCCTCGCTGACCCCACCAATATCTACTACTATGGTATTTCTCTCGGTGGAATCGAAGGTTCGGTGATGTTCGCCAACCAGTCGACGATCCCGCGAGGTGTGTTTCACGTCGGCGGGGCCGCGTGGGCGACGATGCTCGAACGCTCCGCGCAGTGGCCGCCCTTCGACATCGTCGCCAGTCGCGAGTACCCGGACCCCTGGGATCGGCAGCTGCTCTACGCGGCCACGCAGGTCTTGTGGGACCCGGTCGACCCGGCGGCCCACGCGGATCGCATGGTCGGTCGCGAGATGATCTGGCAGGAATCGATGGGTGACGAGCAGGTGCCCAACCTCACCACTGAGCTCTTGATGCGGAGCGTGGGCGCCACGCTGGCCACGCCCTCGGTGAGCACCCCCTATGGGCTCGTTCCCACCGCGATGACCACCACCGCTCCAACGCTGGTGCAATACGACCCAGAGGTGGGGTACCCCGACCCGGTGAACCGCCCGGGGGCCTCGAGCGGGGCGCACTCCATCCCGCGCAGTTGGCCCGGCTGCATCCAGCAGTCAGCCCAGTTCCTCGCGGCCGGCGACGTGGTGCACTTCTGTGGCGAGGCGGCGTGCAGCGCGTCGAACCCTGGGAGCTGGTAGGCGCGTCGGCCTCGGCCCTCGCGCTCCCGTCGGCCTGGTTCTGCGCGGTGGCGGTGGGGGCGGTGCCCGACGTGCTCGACACCGACGCCGGCGCGGGGTTGGTGCATGCGCTCACCACCTGGAGGGAGGGCGTTGGCGCGTGGCCGGCGGTTCCGTTTGCGCTCGGGCTCGGCGTCCTCGCTCCTCTACCAGGCGTCGTGGCCGCGCGGCTGGCTCTCGCCGCCCTGGTGGGGCTCGGTGGCCTCGGCGCGTGGCGGATGTCCGCGGATCGCCCGCTCGAGGAGCGCGTGGCCGCCGTGGGCCTGGTGCAGCTTGGGCCGTGGACCACGTTGCCCCTCCTCGGCGCCGACCTGCCCGGCCTCGCCTTCGCGGGCCTGGTGCTGGCGCTGTCCTCGCCCCGTCTCGGTGTGCTTGGCGCGCTCTTCGGGGCCCCCGTGGCGGCGGCCTCGACGGTCCTGGGCGTGGCGCGTCGGCAACCATGGCTGCTCGTCGGTGCGCTTGGCCTCGCGGTGCTCCAGACGGCGCCGGTGTCTGGGCCCGGCGGCGCGTTGCGCGCGTCGGAGGTGCCGTCGCTGGGGCCTGCCTACGGCGGCGAGGGGGGTGCCTGGTTTCCGATGCCCCCGCAGGAGGCGCGTCGCTGGGCGGCCGCTGCAGGCGGAACCGGTCGCTGGGTGCACCCGCGCATCGTGGAAGGGGCGGGCGCACCTGCCGAGTATGGCCCGGACACGCCAGCGCCCGAGGTACCTCCGCTCGACCAGCTCCGCGCCTTGGCCTTCGACGCCGCCCGGGGGACGGTCGTGGCCGACGAGCTGCGCGCCATCGGCTTGTCGGGGGCCCTCGCGCCCATCTGGGGGGTGCTCTCCTGGGTGTGCCTCCGGTGGGCCAAGCGGCGTGTGCTCGTCGGCCTCGCCACCCTCTCGGCACTGGCGGGAATCGGACTCGGCGTTGCGATGCCGGGGCCGGTGGTCCCCGCCGCCGGCGGTGCCGACCTCTCGGCACTCGTGTCGCGACTCGAAGCAGCTGGACCAGGGACGGTGATGCTCTTTCCGCCTCCGGAAGCGCCCTATTACGCGGGTCGAATCTCGGCGGACCGCTGGACGGCGCTCCTCGGCGCCGCCGACCGCGGGGCCGCCACCTCGCCCGCGCTCGCGGCCGCGCTCGGCTGGCGGATGGAGTACGGCCTCGACATCGCCGCCGCCGAGACGCTGTGGCAAGCCCGCGACGAGGCCTTGCCGTTCATCGCCGCTCGCGACGCCGGCGTGCGGGCGCTGGTGATCGATCGTGGGTCGGTGCCGCCCTACGTGTGGAACAACGCGGAAGGCTGGATCGCCCGGCGCCTTGGGCAGCCGGAGCGGCTCGGGGAGCTCATGTTCTACGAGCTCCCGTCGGCTGTCGAGGCCTTCGGGGGCGGGGTGGACGTCGAGGAGTAGCTTTGGACGGCCCGCTCCGCCCACTTCGTCCCTCCTCACCCCCCGAGCCACCTCGTCTCCCCCGGCAACAACTTCACCTTGGCGCGCCGTCCCTCCACCGTCACTCGCCCCTCCGCCATCCACCGCAGGCACATCGGGTACAGCCGGTGCTCGATGGCGAGCACCCGCGCGGCGAGCGACTCGTCGGTGTCGTCGTCGAGCACCGGCACGCCGCCCTGGGCGAGGATGGGGCCGGTGTCGACACCATTGTCCACGAGGTGGCAGGTGGCGCCGGCCACCGTGGTGCCGTAGGCGCGCGCGTCGCGAATGCCGTGCGCTCCGGGGAAGGCCGGGAGCAGGGCAGGGTGGATGTTCATCACCCGGCTGGGAAAACGGTCGAGGAAGGCGCCCGTCAACACGCGCATGAAGCCCGCGAGGCAGACGATGTCGACCTCACCCAGCTGCGCCAGCACCTCGGCCTCGAAGTCTTCGCGGGCGCGACCCTTCGACACCACCGTGCTCGTCGGCACGCCGGCCTGCGCGGCGCGCTCCAACGCGAAGACGCCAGGCACGTTGGCCACGACGCGGACGATGTCGGCCGGGAACCAGGGGTCGGCCGCGGCGTCGAGGAGGGCCTGGAGGTTGGAGCCGCGCCCCGACACGAGCACCGCCACCCGCGCGACGTTGCTCACCTAGACGACCCGGGCCTCGCCGCCCTCGTCGGCGACGACCTCGCCCACCACGAAGCCACCCGCCTCGGCCGCCAGCGCCTCGGCCTCGCCCGGCCGGACGACGAGGATCATGCCGAGCCCACAGTTGAAGGTGCGGTACATCTCCTCGTCAGAGAGCTCGCCCTGGGCGCGCAGGAGCGCGAAGATTGGGAGCTCCGGCCAGCTTCCCTCGTGCATCACCGCGCCGAGACCGCGCGGCAAGACGCGGGGGACGTTGCCGGTGAAACCGCCGCCGGTGATGTGCACGGCGCCGAGCAGGCCGAAACGCTGGCGCAAGGCGAGCAGTTCCTTCACGTAGATGCGCGTGGGACGCAGCAGGACCTCGCCGAGCGGCGCGCCGAGGCCCCAGTCGTCGCGATCCATGGGGAGCTTGTCGAGCAGGTGACGCACGAGCGAGTAGCCGTTGCTGTGCACGCCGCTTGAGGGGAGGCCCACCAGCTTGTCGCCCACGGCGATGGCGCGACCATCGAGCACGGCCGAGCGCTCCACCACGCCCACGCAGAAGCCGGCGAGGTCGTAGTGCCGCGGCGAGTACATGCCGGGCATCTCGGCGGTTTCCCCGCCGATGAGCGCGCAACCGGCCTGTCGGCAGCCCTCGGCGATGCTGGCGATCACGGCCTCGGCCTCGGCGGGATCGAGCTTGCCCGTGGCGAAGTAGTCGAGGAAGAACAAGGGCTCGGCGCCGCACACGGCCACGTCGTTGGCGCACATCGCCACCAGGTCGATGCCGATGCCCGCGTGGTTGCCAAGCCGCTGTGCGAGCAGGAGCTTTGTGCCCACCCCGTCGGTGCCGGCCACGAGCAGGGGATCGCGGTACCGCTCAGGCACGCGGAAGAAGCCGCCGAAGCCGCCGATATCGCCCACCACCCCGTCGCGATAGGTGCTGCGCACGTGCTTGCCGATGCGGTCGACCACCTCGTCGCCCGCGTCGATGTCTACCCCCGCGTCGCGGTAACGGTCTCGCTTCATGCGCGCGGGCTAACCCAGCGCTACAACTCCGCCGGGGTGGTGGCCGTCGCGACCGCCATCTCCGACTCGTAGCCGTTGGCGTCGATCAAGGTCACGCCGAAGTCGTACTGGGTGCTGAACCGGAAATCGGCGGAAGACACCGGGAGGCTGATGTTGAGCGTGCCGCCGTCGCCCGCGCACTCCTCCACGACCTCGCCGCCGCTGGTCATCGCCGACTCGGCGAGCGCGGCGCTGGGCTCCGACGCCGCGTCGATCTGCCCGTCCACGGCGTCGTCCCACCACAGGTTGGCCGACAGGATGTGTGCGTCGCCGTCTTCGTCTTCGAACTCCACGACCATCACCAGCGTCGGGTAGTCGTTGCCGTTCTCGTCGGTGTAGATGTCGCCTTCGCTCACCGAGAAGTCGGTGATGTCCGGCGGGGTGCCTTCGCAGGAGGGATCGCCACTGTCGGCCTCGAGCGTGCCGCCGGTGTCTTTCTCGTCTTCGGCGGGGGTGCACGCGAGGGCAAGGGCAATCAGGGGGACGATGCGCATGGAAGGCTCTCCAGACGCTCATTGTTAGCACGAGCTAGCCGCTCCTGGCGGGTTCCACGACGTGATCGAGGAGCCACTCCGCCGCCTTCATCGTGCCGCTAAACGCTGCGGCGGTGGTGAAGGCGGCAAACACGCTGAGGGGGATGAACCCCATCAGCTCGGCAACGTCGCGAGCCTGGGCGAGGAGCATGCTCACCAGATCGGATCGAGCGGGGCCCGACTCAACCGACCTCGACCGCGTCTTGCTCGCCCTCCACGTCGAAGCTCAACGACTCCATCGCTCGGTGGAAGACGGCGCACATGCGCGTCGCCACCTGCTTTTGCCGCCGCCAGGCACTCGCGGCGGCGATGCCTGCGCCGAGCCCCGGCACGAGGCGCACGACCCGCCCCACTGCCGAGCCCATGGATCGCTCCACCACGTAGCGAGTGGCCCACTTCACGGCGCCCGACGACCCCGGTGCCGCCGAGCGCACGAGGACCGGCAGCTCGGACACGCGCGTGGCCACCCTCGTGGAGTCGGGGAGGTCGACGCCGAGCGCGGCCGCCAGCGCCCGCGTGAGGACGATCTTGCCGTGGTCGGTCTCGGGGTCGAAACCGTGGACCACTGCGAGCCGTTGCCCCAGCCGCAGCGTGTTCACCATCGCCGCCACCAGCTCCGGCGGCATCGCCGCGGCGCCCGCGAGCCCGGTGACGGCCCCCATCGCGCTCGCCCGTATCTGCGCGCTACGAACCACGTGATCGACGGCGCGTCGAAGTTCGTCGGGCTCCGGGGCAAGCCCGGTCTCCTCGTCGGCGAAGGCGAGACCGGCGCGCCGCAACTCCTCGCGCACTTGCGACGTCGACACGCTCGCCGCCGCGTACATCGCGGGAAGCAGGTCCTCGTCCACGCGGGTGCCGAGGCCCTCGGCGATGACGCGCCAGGGAGAGGCCATGCCGCGACCGTTAGCCCCGCATCGTCAGAACCGCACGCCGAGGTCGATCGCCGGTACGAGGCGCCACTCGGCGCCCCAGCGTTCGCCGGGGACCACCTCGTGCTCGTCGGTGGCCACTGTGACCGCCGCATCGACGCGGGGCGACAGCGAGAGCCAATCGATGAACCGGAACTCCACGCCCGTCCCCACGCCGAGCTGCGGGTCGACGCTCCGCCCGCGGTAGGCGGTGGGCCCGTCGAAACCGGCGAGGCTCAGCTGCGTGTCGCTGAACAGGGCGCCCAGAGAGAAGCCGAGCAGAGGGCGGATTTCCAGGCGGGGTCGCTTCCGTGGCAGCTCCGCGTGGGCGTCGAACGAGAGCCCCACGGCGAGGCCGAGGTAGAGCTCGTCGCGGTAGCCACTCCCGGCGCTGGCCACTGGCGGGCCGCTCCCGTCGTCGTAGAACAACGCGCCGCCGTTGATCAGGTGGGGACGCGCGTGGCGCAGTTCCACGCCGAGCGTCGTGACGCGCCCGGTGTGGGCAACGAGCGCGAAACGCTCGGCAAGCGTGGCCTCGTAGGCAGCCCCGCTGCCGCCGAGAATCCACTGCGAGCCGAGCCCCGCGATGAACGAGGCTCCGGCCAACTGTTCTCGCCCTAGGGGAGATCGACGTCGAACGTGACCCCGCTGGCCGTACCGCCATCGGAGATCGTGTGCGGCGAGGTTGAGTCCAGCGTGTCGGTGATGGTGCCGCTGTCGTCGACGGAGATCAGGAGGTACATCTCCGTCCCGACACTCGCGTCGATGCTGACGGACTCGCTGAACGCCTCCGCGGAACCGGCCGTGGCCGGGCATGAAATGCTCGCGTCACCGAGCGGCGTCGAGGTGAACGGATCGGCGCCGCTGTAGGCGCGGATGTTGCACGTCATGCTGCTGGTGCCGTCCTTGTCGAGGGTGATCGTGCCCTCGATGGTCATGGTGTACGTCTCGCGGGCGGTGTCGACGGTGTCGGCGGTGTCGCCCGTGTCGGCGGTGTCGCCGGTGTCGGGGGGCTCGCCGGTGTCGCCGGAATCGGGGGGCTCGCCGGTGTCGCCGGAGTCGGGCGGCTGGCCGGTGTCGCCAGAGTCCGGCGGGCCGCCGGTGTCGCCGGTGTCGCCGCTATCAGGCGGATCGGTGTCGGTGTCGGTGTCGGTGTCCGTGTCGGGGTCGCCGGTGTCGTCACCCATGTCGATTGGGTAGCAGTTGCCGTCGTCGCCGCGGCCGAGGCCGTCGCCGCAAGGGGCGGTGGCGGTGGCGCCCCCGCAAGCTGCAAGGAAGAACAGGGGGCTGAGGAGGGCAAAGCTTCGCATGTGGTGTCTCCGGCCGGGATTGTATCGCCGGCCTGTCAAAATGTCGCCGGCTTCACGCGAAGTAGCGACCCCGGTCGTCGCGTTGCACCGCCGCCATCGCGGTCTCGGGATCGTGCGTGAAGAACAGCCGGGCCCCGCGGGCGTGGAGGGCGGGGAGCAGGTGCGCTTTCTCGTCGACGAGCTGCTCGGGGAAGCGGTCGTAGCCCATGGTGATGGGCACGTGCACCCAGGGCCTCCCGGGAACGAGGTCCGAGGCAAACACGACCGGACCCGCGTCGCTGGCGACCTCCGCCAGCATCAGCCCGGGTGTGTGGCCATCCGAGAAATGGAACCGCCAGGCCTCGCCCAGGAAAGGCGAATGGTCGCCCTGGATGATCTCGAGGCGGCCGCTGTCCTCCAGCTGCCGATTGAGCTCGGGTACGAAGCTGGCGCGGTCGCGGGCGTGTGGGGCGCGGGCCCGCTCCCAGGCCCGGGCGCCCACGACGAAACGGGCGTTCGGGAAGAGCAAACGCGCGCCCTCTTCGTGCGACGACAAGAGCCCGCCCGCGTGGTCGAAGTGCAGGTGGCTCAGGACGATGGCTTCGATGTCCTCGTGACGAAGGCCGACGTCGGCGAGAGAGTCGAGCAGCACGTGTCGCGACTCCGTCACGCCGTAGCGAGCGCGGTGCTCGGGCGCGAAGAAGGTGCCGATTCCCGCCTCGCAGAGCACGCGGCGACGGTCGTCGGTCACCAGCATGGCGCGGCAGGCGAGCGTGATGCGATTCTGCTCGTCGGGCGGCGACCAGCGCGACCAGAGCGCGCGCGGCGCGTTCCCGTACATCGCCCCGCCATCGAGTCGCTGCTGATTGCCTTCGACCGCATGGATTTTCATGTGGCTCCCTACTTTTGCACGGCGTCGCGTTGCAGGTAGCCGGTGACGACGGGGTCGCAACCGTCACAACGGACCTTGACCCGTAGTGGGGCCTCCGCCAGCACGGTCACCGCCACGCCGGGCTTGCCGAGAACCGCGACGGGCTGGCCCGCATCGTCGACGATCGAGAGCGGCGTCTTGATGGTGAAGGCCTTGTAGGGGTCGACCTCGGCGTCGTCGAAGTTGCTCGCGACGGGTTCGGACCCGGGCGGATCGACCGCCGCGACCTCCACCGGGGCCTCGTCCTGCTCCAAGGGCGCTTCCTCGGCTTCGACCCCCGAGAGGAGGTCGCTCATCGTCACCTCGGCGGGCGCGGGGTGGATGTAGGGCGGGGGCGCGTAGCAGCCGAGGAGCCAGAGCACGACCGGAATATATGCGCCGGCGTGCTGGGTGCTGGTGCACGAATCGCTGTCGTCTCGCCCTCGGGGATCTCCGACCCCGATCGGCTCGACCGGGGCATCGCCCTCGCGCGATCCTGGGGCTTCGACCTCGTTGAGCTGCCGCACGCGCGCGCCGAGTGCCGGTACCTGGCCGGCAGCGACGAACAACGACTGAACGACCTACATTGTGCCTTCTCCGGCGCTTTTGACGCGGTGTGGGCGGCGCGGGGGGGCTACGGCCTGTCGCGACTGATGCCGCGCATCCAGTGGGATACGTTGGCTCCCGTGCCCTTCATCGGCTTCTCGGACGCCACCTCGTTCCTCAACGGCCTCGCTTCGAGGCAACGACCGGCCATCCATGGCCCGGTGCTCCACGCGCTGGACGGATACCACGACGAGGAGAGCCGACGGGCGATCCGCGAAGTGCTGGCGGGCGATGCGGTACGTTTCGAGGGTCGGACGGTACTGGACGGCGCCGCCGCAGGCCCCTTGTGCGGCGGCAACTTGTGCATCCTGGCTTCGCTCTGCGGCACCGCCTACCAGCTGGACGCGCGCGGCAAGATCGTGCTCCTCGAAGACCTGGGCGAGCCGCCCTACAAGCTCGACCGGCTGCTCGTGCAATGTCGTGACGCTGGAGTGTTTGATGGCGCGACGGCCTTCGTCCTGGGCGACTTCCTCGACGCGCGCCCCCCGGCCGACGCCGATTGGACTCTCGACGACGTCTTCCTCGACGTGCTCGGCCCGCTCGGCGTACCCATCCTCGCCGATCTCCCGATTGGTCACGGCCGTCGCAACCTCGCCGTTCCACTCGGCACGCCCGCCCGGCTCGAGAGTGGCGTGCTCACCGTCGAGCCCAGGTGATTGCCCGACTGCTGCAGTCGGCCGAGGGGAAGGTGGCCCCGTCGTTGTCGGCGTGCGTGATGGTCGGGGGGGAGGTGCGCTTGCTCTGGAACCCGGCGCGGGTGTACGACCTTGCCTCCCTGACCAAAGTGCTCTGTACCAGCGAGCTCGCCCTGCGCCTCGCGTCGGACGGGCGGCTCGCGCTCGACCGGGGACATCCGCTATGGTCACCGGGCGTGACCGCTCGGCAGTTGTTGCAGCACAGCGCGGGTTGCCTCTGGTGGAAAGAGCTGTGGAAGATCCCCGGGGTCGACGTGCCCACGAGAGGCGACATCGTCAACCATGCGCTCCGCGAGCCGCTCGTCAGCGCGCCTGGCGAGCGACACGCCTACTCCGACCTCGGCTTCCTGGCGTTGGGCGCGGCGATCGAAGCGGTGGGCGGCGCGCCGATCGACCAACTCTGGTCGGCACCGGGCCTGTCCTGGGGTCACCCCGGGGCCGAGCCCACCGGGGAGGGGCCCGACGGGGTGGTGAACGATCTCAACGCTCGGGCGATGGGCGGCGTGGCCGCACACGCGGGGCTCTTCGGCACCGCGGAAGCCGTCGCGAGGCAAGTGCAACGCTGGATCGACGGCAAGGTGCCCCTCATCGACGCCATCGACGCGCGTGGTGCGGGCTCGCACGCGCTCGGATGGGACACGCCCTCCGGGGAGCTGTCGAGCGCCGGCGCGCACCCGCCGTCCGACGCTCTTGGCCACACCGGTTTCACCGGCACCAGCGCGTGGTTTTCGCGCTCGCTCGGCCTGGTGGCGGTGCTCCTCAGCAACCGGGTGGCCTACGGCCGCGACCCCGCGAAGATCCGCGCCCTGCGCCACGCTTGGCACGGCGAGGCCTGGTCGCTCGCCGCACCCGCGCGCTCGGCGGGCTAAGCGCGGGCCATGTCCGAGCCGAAGGACAGCCCCCGCTGGTTCGAGCAGGCCCCCGCGCCCATCCAGGCCGAGCCGCGCACTGCCCCGGCCCGCAAGGACCTGTGGGTCCGTTGCCCGGGCTGCGACCAGATCCTCTTCCGCCCCGCGCTCTTGGAGCAGCTGGCGGTGTGTCCTCACTGCCGCCACCATCATCGCTGGGACAGCCGCGCGCGGCTCGAGATGTTGTGTGACGAGGGAAGCTTCGAGCGTCACGATCGCTTCGTGGCGCCGCTGGATCCCCTCGGTTTCGCCGATAGCAAACCCTATAGTTCGCGCCTCGCCGCCACTCAACGTGCGCAGGGCGAACTCGACGCGTACATCGCAGGCTCGGCCACGCTCAACGGTTTGCCCGTGGAGATCGGCACCTTCGACTTCCGCTTCATGGGCGGCTCGATGGGGTCGGTCGTGGGCGAGCTGGTCACGCGGCAGTTCGAGCGCGCGGCGGAGAACAAGCGGCCGGCGATCGTGATTAGCGCCTCGGGCGGCGCGCGTATGCAGGAGGGGATCCTCTCCTTGATGCAGATGGCCAAGACCTGCGCCGCCCTTGCCCGCCTTCGCGACGAGGCGCGGATGCCCTACATCAGCGTGCTCGCCGACCCCACCACTGGAGGCGTGGCTGCCAGCTTCGCGATGCTGGGCGACGTGATCCTCGCCGAGCCCCACGCGCTCATCGGCTTCGCCGGCGCCCGCGTGATCCGGGAGACCATCCGGCAGGAGCTGCCCGAGGGCTTCCAGACCAGCGAGTACCTCCTGGAGCATGGGATGGTCGATCTGATCGTCCCGCGCGACGAGCTGAAGGACACGCTCGTCCGCCTCTGCCGCCACTTCACCCCGCGGCGCTGAGCGACCGGGCCCGTGTCGACCGAGGTCATCCTCCAAGAGCTCGCCCAGGCCGGGGTGCGCCTGGGCCTATCGCGGATGCGCGCCTTCCTCGACCACCTGGGTGGGCCCGACCATCGCTACCCGATCCTGCACGTCGGGGGCACCAACGGCAAGGGCAGCGCCTGCCGAATGCTGGCTGCGATCCTCGGCGCGCAGGGCCAGCGGGTGGGGCTTCACACCTCGCCCCACCTGCAAGTGGTGAACGAGCGGATCATCGTCGATGGTCGCCCGGTCGGCGACGTCGACCTCGACGGGCTCGTGGCGCGTCTCGACGCGGCGCGCGCGTTGTGGGCCAAGCAGGCTTTACCGGCCGACGAGCCCTTTCCGCTGACCTACTTCGAGTTCACCGTCGCGTGTGCGTTCCAGCACTTCGCGGATCGTGCGGTGGACAGCGCGGTCTTCGAGGTGGGCATGGGCGGCCGCCTCGACGCCACCAACGTGTGCACGCCGGTGTCGACGGCCATTGTGAGCATCGGCCTCGATCACTGCGACGAGCTGGGCCGCGACCACGCGGCGATCGCGGGCGAGAAGGGCGGCATCATCAAGTCTGGCGTGCCCGTGGTGGTGGGCCCACTCCCGGCGGCGGCCTTGCAGGTGATCCGCACCATCGCGGCAGAGCGCGGCGCGCCCATCTCGGTGTTTGGCGAGGACTACGAGGCTTTTGGTGCGGCCGGGAGCTTCCGCTACCGGGGGCGTCGCGAGTTGGGCGGGCTTGTCCTTGGTCTCGTGGGCGACCACCAGGTGCTCAACGCCGCCGTTGCCTTGCGGACGCTGGAAGCGTCGGGCATCGAGGTGACCGAGGAGGCCCTGCGCGAGGGGCTGGCGCGCGCGCGCAACCCGGGCCGGCTGGAATGGCTGGCGCCGGATCTCCTCGTCGATGGCGCCCACAACCCCGATGGTGCCAACACCCTCGCTGCGTACTTGTCGCGACTGCCGCACGACCGGAAGCGCACTCTCCTCCTGGGCAGCGGCACGGACAAGGACGTGCGCGGCGTGGCCACGGCGCTCGCCCCCCACGTCGACCGCGTGTACACCACCGCTTGCGACCACCCCAAGGCCCGATCGCCCTGGTCGGTCGCCGCGGAGCTCGAGGGCCTCTCGGTGCCCGTGAGCCCTGCGGGCCCGCTTGCCGATGCGCTCTCGGCCTGCCGGAACGGCCGCGACCTCGTGATCGTGGCGGGCTCGCTCTACCTCGTGGGCGCCGTGCGCAGCTTGCTCGGCGCCGAGGTCGGGTGACCGGGGCCGAGGCCGCGGAGGTGGCGGCTGCCGAATCGGCTCTCTTGGAAGTGCGCGCTGATCGCCTCGAGTGGAGCGCCGGTCGCTTCTCCGCCGAGGGCAACGTCCAGATCCGGTTCGGGGGCGACAGCATCCTGGCGGCGCGCGCGAGCGGGACGGCGGAGCACGTGGAGCTGGAAACGGCCACGTGGTTTCATGGCGGCGCGACAATCCGCTTCGAACGGGGGACAATCCGGGTCGGAAACCGAGATGGCGCGGTGGAAGGGGTGCGCCTGGAGCCTTGCGCGTGTGCCGACGGCAAGCCACCGATGCTGAGCTTCCGCGCGGCCCGCGTGGCGCCGATCGACGCGGAGGTCGCGGTGATCCGAGGCGGTGCCATCGAGTTGTTCCGCGTGCCGCTGGTCCCGATACCCTACTGGCCCGTTCTGCTCGATCCCCGGCGTTTCCGGCTCTTGCTCCCCGAGCTCGGCTACGGTGAGCCGGGCCTCTCGGCTCGATGGCACGGCCGCGCAGGCCTCGGCGACTACTGGTTCGAGGGCGGCCCCGCCTTTCGGCAGGACCGTGGTTTGCGTGGCGAGCTCGAGGTTGACGGACCCATCGAGGCGCAAGGGGAGCTGGCCTACGATTGGCTCGACGGTGGTGTGCGTGGTGCCGTCGCGACCGAGGGTGGATTCGCCGGCGACTGGACCGGCCGACCCGATCGCGCCGACGCCGCCGGCCTCGGCGACCGTCTGGCCTGGGAAGCGACCGTCCTCGGTGACACGGCCTACGCCGAGGACTACGCCCTGGCCTACGTCGATCGGGGCGTGGCCTACCGCGAGAGCCGTGCGGTGGCTCAGGCGCGAGCACTCCGCGTTGATGCCTGGGTGCCCGACGACGGGAGCTACGGCACGCTCGCCGCGGCGCGATTCCGTCCCGAGTGGTCCCGGGGCGGCGAGGCAGTGGCACCCTGGGTCCAGGGCGGTGTGCAGGGCACCCTCGACAACCCGGGGCCCCTTGGCGCGGCGGGTATCGACGCGCGCGCCTCCCACACCTGGGGCGCCGTCCATGCCGAGGCGGTCGCGACCGGGAGTGCCCGGTGGACGGGGGGCGCCGTCGAGGGCGACGCCATCGCGATGGCCCGCGCCGAAGTCCCGATGTGGGCGGAAATCGGCGAGAAACGGTTCCTGTTCTGGCCCGGCGCTGTGGCTCGGGTGGACAGCTTCTGGCCCTCGTACGCGGTTGGCCCCGCGCTACGGGCGCAGGCGGTGGCGGGCACGACGGTGGCCGGGATCGCGGTGGCGACCCCCCTCGACAATACCGGAGAGCTGGAGCCGGAGCTCAGCGTCGACCTCGCGGGGGAGCGGCTCTCGCTCCGAGGCGACGTTTCGCTCGACCAGCAGTCGGTCGATCTGCGAGCCACCAGCGATCTGGGCGGGGGCCTGGGCTTCCTCCACGCCGGGGACGTCTGGCTCGGCTGGGGCGAGGTCAGCCTCAAGACGGGCCGCCTGGTGGCGGGCGCGGGGCTCACCCTCGATCTCGCCGCCGAGGACACCGATCCCTGGGCGCTGGTCCCCGTGGCCGTGGAAGGCGCGAGCCTCCGGCTGGGATACGACGACGGCTGCTCGGCGATCCTGCTCAGCTCGGCGCTCTCGCCCGACCGCGCGCTGCCCGACGTGGGCGTGCAGTTGCTCTTGCGTCGCTAGCCGCCGCTACTCCACGCAGCTCGTCGTCCACACGGGCGGATTCACGTCCTCGCTGATGGTCACGTAGCGGCGCTGCACCGAGTCGTAGGCCACGGCCTCGCCCTGGCGTTCGCTCGGGGCGGTGAGCTCGAGTCGGGCCGCGTCTTCGAGGTCGTCGAGGCCGCCCTCGGACAGGGTGAACTCCCAGACATGCCCGTAGGTGCGCAGGATGAGGCGGGAACCGTCGGGCCAGAGGTCGGCCGCCGTGGCGGCGGCTGCGCCCCCCTCGGTGCCACTGCCGGTGTAGAAACGTCCGCGCGTTTCCAGAGTGACCGTCGTCGAACTGTCGAGGAAAGGGAAGGAGTACGCCGTGGACTGGTCGGTATCGTACTCCTTGGAGAAGACGACCGGCAGGCCCTCGGGGGTGATCGCCAGCGACTCGGCGTCGTGAGCACCATCGGGGTAGGTGTATTCGAAGAGCTCGGCGGTGACAGTCAGATCGAGCCCGCCCTCGGTCGGCACCTCGGGTTCCTCGAAGCGATACACGCCGTGCCAGGCACGGTCCTTGTCGTTGTCGCCAATCTCGCCCACGAACACGCAGGTCGTGTCGCCGCAGGTGCCGACGGCGAGGTCTTCCCAGTCGTTGTTGGTGACACCGTCGAGGGTGACCGTCCCGAGGCGGTTGCCCAGGGCGTCGAGGGCCGTCACCTGGTTGGGCGCCGCGTGGTCCTCCATCACCCACAGCACGCCCTCGTTGCGTCGCGACACCGCTACGCCGCTGATCTCGTTGAGGTCGCTGTCGGCTACCGTGCCGGTCTGCTCGGGCGAGCCCCAGGCGGCGCAGGGTGGAACCGTTTGTTTCTGCTCGGTCGGCTCGGCCGTATCGGTGCCGTTGCCGGTGTCGTCAACCGTGTCGAGTAGGCTGGCCGTGTCGGCTCCCGCGTCTTCGCTCCGGCCGTCCTGGGCCAGGACGGGGTCGGGCGGCGCGACGTAGGGCGTGCTGCACGCGGCGAGCGCGCCAACCAGAATCACGGGGACCGGCCACCGCGGGAGCACCATCGGGCCTCCTCGCTATTCTCATACCAGGATCGAGGCCAAGCCTTCGTCATGTTTTGGTTTTTTGCGATTTACTTCGCAAGGAGCGCGAGCACCTCGCCGGTGGCGTCGGGCAGGCCGCAACCCCCGAGCCCCTGCGGGTTGAAGCACAAGGCCACGGCGGCGGGCCCGCCCTTCTTCGCCGCCTTCTCGACGGCGCTCTTGGCCTTCTTCAGGCCGCTCGCGGCGGCATCGCGCACGGCTTCCATGTAGGCGTCGCGGGCGTCGAGGGCCTTCGCGAGGGCGGCCTCCCGGGTGGCGGTGTCGGGGCTCGCCACGTCGTCTTCGACCTCCTCGTTGAGCAGCTCGCGATCATAGGCGGCGGTCTTGATGGCCTCGGCAGCGAGGGCTCGCGCGAGGCTGGCGGCATCGACACTGCGCTCGGTGCCGGTCCACGCGACAGCGGACTGCGGGCTCCCCTGGAGCAGCACGCGAGGCCAGTCCACCGAGAGGATCGAGGCGATGGCGCCTTGCAACTCGACGTCCTTGTCCATCACGGCGGCCAGGTCGGCGCTGATGTCGCGACCGGGGCAGCGGGCGGGACGACCGAGCGCGGCAAGTGCGGCGCTGGTTTGCTGGCACTGGGTGACGGTTTGTTCCTTGGCAACGAGCGGCATGGCCCGTTCGAGCGCGGCCCCGAAGTTCCGCGAGTAGTCGTCGCCGAGCAGGTCGGTGTGCTTCTGCAAGCGCAAGAACTGGCCGCTCAGCTCCCGATCGACGCCGTCGAGGTAAGCGAGCCGCGCGTCGTCACGACCCACGAGGGCGATCCCCAGCTCCAGGTCGTCGACCAGCTTCTTGGCGCGCTCCAGCTCGCCCTGGGCCTTCTGGTAGGCATCGGCATCGCGCGACTGGGCCTTGCCGAATTGCTCGCTCTTCGTCGCGATGCCGTCTTCGGTCCACCAGAGGGGGTCGGCGGCCAGCGCCACGGGGAGGATGAGCATGGGCCCGCCTATCTCCGGGCCTCCAACACCGGCACCATCGTGGCCTTCCCGGCCGACACGTTGGCCAGCTCGCCCTCCGCCAGGCGGCAGAGGAAGCCCGCGAGCTTCCCGCGGGCGAGGACCGGGCCGAGATCGACGACGCGTGGCGCCTCTCGGCCGGTGCGGGCGTCGTGAAAACGGCCGATGGGCGCCGGTACCCGCGCCTGGGCCACCTGCGCGACGGGTCGCGACAGGGCCTCCTCCCACTCGGCCTCGGTCGCCAGCCAGCCGAGCACCACGCCTTGCCCACCGTGCGCGTCGACCGGCTTGAGCACCCAGCGCTCGCGCTCCCGACGGAGGCGTTCGCGGTTCCCGGGGGAGACGAGGAGCGTGAGCGGAAAGTGTCGCGACACGAGACGGCGCTCACCGGGGGACAGCGGGAACGACGGGTCGTGGAGGAGCGCGAAGATGGCCTTGTTGTGCAGCAGGCAGGTGCGCAGGGAGTTCACCATGCACACGCGCCGCGCGCGGTAGGCGGCCAGCACCGGGCCGAGCGCCTCGGGGTGGGCCCTCAAGTCGCGAACGAGGAAGCGGCGGTAGAGCACGTCGACCGGCAGATCACCCGCGCGGAGCGCCTGCCCGTCGAAGCTGAGCTCGTCGGGCGTCGCGACCACGGTGGGGTGACCGGCGGCGCGAAAGGCGGAGGCCAGGACGTCGAACTCCGGGGCGGTCGCCACGCCGGGCAGGTCGACGATGACGATGTTGAATCGATGCCGGGCTACCCCCCACTCCCGCGCCAGCGCGCGGACCGTGCGAATCACGTGGGGCACCGGGTCGAGGAAGAGCCGACCGGGGTGCTCAGCGGCGAACAGGGGACCGAGCACCGAGGCGTAGCCCATGCCGGCCGGGTTCTCGGCGTTGAGCTCAAGGAAAAACGGCTGGCCGTCGACCGCGTAGGCGTCGAGGCGGGCGAGGGGGGCCACGTCGGGGAAACCAGGGTCGATCTGGGCCCACGAGATGGCATCGAGGGGCGTGCCCAGGCGCGCAGCGAGCGAGTCGGCGCCACGATCGAGGTCGGCGAGGAGGGCGGCGCGCACCTTGCGGAGGAGCCGGTGCACGGGTGGCAGGACCCGTCGCCACCGTGCGGCTTCGGCGGCGTTGAGGAACATCGGCGTCCGGTGCACGCAGACGGGGGCCGTGCCGTGGCGTGCGCCCCGGGCGGTCACCTCGGCGAGCCAGGCTGCGTCGTCCACGGTGGGGGTCTATGCCAGCAGGGGCTGCGGGCCCGCGCCTAGGCGCTGGATTAGTCCCCCGGACGTGGCCCCGCCCCTGCTTGGAAACGTTCGTGTCCAGTCCCGCGTCATCGCGGCCCTCGACAGCGAGCGTGCCCACCACTGCTACCTCTTCGAGGGACCGAGCGGCGTTGGCAAGGCGACGTTTGCCTTCTGGTTGGCACGGTACGTCAACTGCTCGGGGGCGACCCGTCCCTGCGACGCCTGTCCCTCCTGTCGCCAGATGCTCGCGGGGTCCCACCCCGACCTGGTGATCGTGGGTCCCGACCCATCCAAGGCCACCCGGGTGATCAGCATCGACCAGGCACACCGCACGATCGAGGCCATCCAGCTCCAACGGCACTCGGCGCGACGCCGCTTCGTCATCATCGACCCGGCCGACGCCTTGAACGAGGAGAGCGCCAATGCGATGCTCAAGACCCTGGAGGAGCCGCCGCAGGGCACGCAGTTCATCCTGGTGAGCGCCCGCGCCGCCTCACTGCTGCCCACCATCCGCAGCCGCTCGCAGCGGGTGCGCTTTGGCCCCGTCCCTGAGGCCGAGCTCCGCGGCTGGCTGGTGGGGCGACAGCTCGAACCGGAGCTCGCCGTGATGTCTGCGGGCTCCCCGGGGCAGGCGCTCAAGCTCTCCCAGGGCGAGGGCGAGTCGCGACGGAAGCTACGTGACGCGCTCGTGTCCGCGGTGGGCCAGCCGCTCCACAAGGCCTTTGCCCTCGCCGAGGCGGAGGGCAAGAAGGAAGCAGGTGTCAACCGCGCGGAGTTGGCGCTCGAGGTGTTCGAGGAGTTGCTCCGCGACACGACCCTCGTGGCCAATGGCCGTGAGGGCCTGGTGCATCCCGAGCTGCGGGCGCACTACGAGGACTGGGCACAGCTCTTGTGGCCCGGCGGTCTTGGCCGGATGTGGGGGCACGTGGCGAGCGCGCGCGAGCGACTGGCCCTCAATGTGAACGGCCGCACCGTGCTGGAGGCGCTCCTGGCGCAGATGAACCTGGAGGCGCGGTGATTGACAGTCATTGCCACCTGGATCCCTCGGTGTACGGGGGCGACCTCGGCGTAGACGCGGTGGTGGCCCGAGCCGTGGAGGCCGGTGTCACCCACATGCTGAGCGTGGGCAGCGGCTACGGCTTCGAGAGCGCGGCGCGCGCGCTCGCCGTCGCCCGTCGTCACACCAACGTACGGGCGAGCGTGGGGCTGCATCCTCATGACGCCAAGGACTTCACCGACGCCCGCTTCGCCGATCTGCTCGCCATGGCGGAGGCCCCCGAGGTGCTCGCCCTGGGCGAGATGGGTCTCGACTTCCACTACGACCAGAGCCCTCGCGACACGCAACGCGCCGTTTTCCGTGAGCAGCTCCGCGTGGCGAGGCAGCGTCGCGTGCCGGTGATCATTCACGACCGAGAGAGCGACGGGGAAACGTTGCGCGTGCTCGACGACGAGGCAAGCTGGGACACCGGCGTGCTGTTTCACTGCTACACGGGCAACCTGGCCCTGATGCAGCGAATCGTCGCGCGGGGTGGCTTCATCTCCATCCCCGGGATCGTCACCTTCAAGACGGCCGGCGAGATGGCCGAGGTCGCTGCGCAGGTGCCGGAGGACCGGCTACTCGTCGAGACCGACGCGCCCTTCCTCACGCCGGTGCCGCACCGGGGAAAAAAGAATGAGCCGGCCTACGTGACGCACACGCTGGCGAAGGTCGCCGCGCTGCGGGGAAGGCCGGTGGTTGAGGTCGAGGCGCTCACCGTCGCGAACACGCGGCGGTTCTTCGACTGGAAGGACGAGTAGCGAGCGCGAGGCGAGCTACTTCTTCGCCGTCTCGGTCGCGCTCTGCGCGGACGTCGCCTTCTCGGCCGCATTCTGGACGGCGGCGGGCGTGTGGATCGGGAAAGCCGGGGTGCTTCCCTTGTTTTCGCGCTGGTTGCGGGCTTTGCGGCCCGCGTTCTTGTTGCGGAGCGCGCGGCGAAGGGTGGTGTTGGCGGTCTTGGAGGCCATGGGTTCCTCTTTCGGGGGGCGCCGTCTATGGGAAAGGGGGCGAAGCGTCAAGGAACCCCTTGCGCCCGGCGCGGGCTTCATGTAGACACCGGCCATGTTGGTCCTCCTCTCTTTCCTGGCGTGTGATCGGCTTGAGAACGCGGGCGAAACGGTCGATGGCTTCGGCGACACCACGGTGGCGCAGGGCCTCCTGCTCGGCGCCGACTTCCCCGATGGCCTCACGTTGCCGCCCGAGTCGAACATGTACTCGGCGGCCTGCAAGGTTTTCCTCGCCGAGGTCACCGATACCGAAGACATCACCGACGCGCCGGTGAGTGGTGCCGACGTGGCCTACATCGACGCCGGCGAGGGCACGCTGTCCTTCGAGGAAGAAGACGATGGCGAGTACCTGCTCTACTCGATGGACGGCCTGGCCTACGACCCGGGTGACGAGGCGGTGATCCGCTTCGACGTGGCCGGCGAGACCGGTGAGCTTCGTGTCGAGATGCCAGATGCCCCCGAGGTGGAGGTGCCCTCGAGCATCACCGCGGGCGACAACGTCCGCGTGCACGTGACCGAGGGGCGTTTCGCGAACCTGGTGGTGGCGGTCTACGACGTCGACCACGAGAAGCTCACCTGGGACAACCTCCCCGACGACGTGGGCTCCACCTACGAGCTCAACGCCAGTGAGGACGTGATCGACGAGTTGGTGATCCCGGGCGACGCCTTCAAGCGCGAGGCCATGTACGTCGTCGGTGTGGGCGGGTTGGTGACCGCCGACCCTGACACCCTCGACGGCGTGAACCGCTCGCTTTCCACGTTCGCCGCCGCGCAAATGAGCCTGCACATCGTGGATGCCGCGAAGGAATAGCGGCTTCCGCGCGCGCTAGCGGATCTCGATCGTCCCGGGCAGCATCGCCGCCACGCCGCCGTCGGCCAGCACGCGATCGAGCACGAGCAGTCGCCCGTAGGCCTCGCGCACCTCTGGGATCATTGCCTCGGCGGGGAGCTTCGTCTGCTCGAGGTCCTCGGCGAGCTGGTCGAACAAGGTCTTGCGACGGGGGAGGCGGGTGATTGACACCTCCTCCTCGCCCACGGCGGCCAGCTCCTTGGCCTTGGCAACGGCCGCGTCGAGCCCGCCGATCTCGTCGACGAGCTTGCGATCCAGAGCTTGCTGGCCCGTCCACACTCGGCCCTGGGCCACGGCGTGCACCTCCTCGGTGCTCATCTTCCGCCCCTCGGCCACCCGTGTGAGGAAGAGGTCATAGAAGTTCTGGAGAAACTCCTTGAACTTCAGGCGTTCGGGGTCGGAAAAGTTGGCGATGGGCGAGAAGAGCTCGCTCATCGAGCCTCGGCGGTAGGTGTGGGTGGTGATGCCCACCTTGTCGTAGATGCCGCCGAGGTTGAGCTTGCCGCCAAAGACGCCGATGCTGCCGGTGAGCGTGTTGGGCTCAGCCACGATCCAATCCGTCCCGGCCGAGATGTAGTAGCCGCCGCTCGCGGCATAGTCGGCCATCGACACCACCACGGGCTTGCCCTCGGCTTGCACCCGCTCCACCGCCCGCCAGATGTTGTCGGAGGCGAGGCCACTGCCGCCGGGACTGTTGACCCGGAGCACCACGGCCACCACGTCTTCATCTTCCCGCACGTCGTCGAGCAGCTCGACGAGCGACCGATCGCCCACCACGCTGCCGCCAAAGATGGGTGCGCCGGAGTCGCCTGAGACAATGGCCCCCTCGGCGTGCACCACGGCGATCGACTTTCCCGTGGCGAAGCCGAGGGACGGCGACTTGTACTTGGCGAGCTTGGTGTGCTCCTCGCCGGCCAGTGCCTCGGCGACCTCGTCGTGCCACTTGAGACCGTCGATCATGCCGCGTTCCAGCGCGGCGGCCGGCGTGATGGGGGGGTCGTCGACGAGCTGGCGAACCTCCTCGGGGCTCAGCTTTCGGCCCTCGGCGATGCCGCGCACCATCTCCTCGTACAGGCCATCGAGCATCACTTCCATCGCGACGCTGGCCGGCTCGGAAGGCTCAGCGCGGGTGTACGGCTCCACCGCGCTCTTGAAGTCGCCCACGTGCTCGAAGTTCGCGGTAACGCCAAGCTTCTCGAAGGCGCCCGCGTAGTACTCGGTCGTGACCGAGAACCCGTTGACGAGCATCACCCCCGCGGGCGACATGTACAACTCGGTGCAGGCGCTGGCCACGTAGTAGGACTTGTTGTCGTAGCCGTCGGCCCAGGCGTAACAGGGCTTGCCCGACGCGGAAAACTCGGCGATGGCCGAGCGCAGCTCGGCGGCGCCGGCCCAGCCCACGCCAATGTCGCGAACTTCCAGGTAGAGCGAGGCCACCCGCTCGTCGGTGGCGGCCCGGCGGATCTCGGCGGTGGTCTCCGTGAGCAGGAGGGGGAACTGCTGGGGATCCATCACGAAGCCCTCGTTGCCCGGGGCGTCGTTCATGTTGCCGTCGAGCACCACTTCCAGCGCGCTTCCCTCGCTCACCGAGGGGGCGAACTCGTCTTTCATCAGCACGATCGCGCCCACCGTGGCGGCTGTCACGGTGAGGAAGCCCATCAGGGCGATGCCGAGCAAGAGCCGGGCGGCCCGGCGACCTTTCGGCGAGGGTCCCGTCGTGGGCGCCGCGACCGGCGGGCGCGCGGGCGGCGCGGTTTCAGGCGGCGTGGGGGGCGTCGGCGTGTCGGTGTCGCTCAAGCAGTCCTCGGGCCGCCGGTTCATAAGCACCCAGCGGCGCCCCTTCCACGCTCAGCGACAGCGGCGGCGGTGATCCAGGAAGAAACGAGACACGGGGGCGAAAACCACCTCGGGGGCCTGTCCGCCGAGCAAGCAGTCGAGGTGACCCCAGCCCGCGCCGAGCGCCAGGTGCTTGGCGCGCAGGCGAGCGACGAGGGGATCGGCGGCCCCGGGCGGGCAGGCGGGATCGTCGTTCCCGGTCACGACGAGCGCGGGCAGCGGGCGCTGCGCGGTGACGATGTCGAGGCGGCCGGTGGCGTCGGTCAGTGCCCCCTCCGCCACCCAGCGCGCCACCTGTTTCACCACGCCGCCGGCGAGATCGGCGCCCCCGTGCCGGAGCCGACCTCGTGCGAGAGAGCCCGCCGTGCCGGGTGACCCGAGGTCGGCCCCGTCGGTGATCCACGGCGTCGCCAGTTGTTGCACTCGTCGTGCGGGAAGCGTCCAACTCGCGGGAAGGAGCGCGGCCACCACGCTCGCCAGCCGGGTGGCACTCGCGGGCGCCGAGAACAGCACCGCCGGTCCCAGGAGGGCCGCAGCAGCGAGCCGATCCTCGGCACCGAGGGCACGAGCGATCAGGACGGCTTGCGCCGCAAGCCCGTGCGCGGCAACCAGCACCCGGCTGTAGCCCGAGTGCCCGAGCACCCGGTCGATGGCGGCCGGCAGATCGCGGGTCGCGATGTCGTCGACCGAGAAGGGACCGGCGTCGGGCGGGGGAATCGACGAGGGGTCGCCCCGGTGTTCCCAGATGTAGACCGCGTGCCCCTGGTCGCGCAAATAGCGGGCCAGGCCGCCGCGAGGGTCGAGCACGAAGTCGCGGTGCGTCGCGCCGAGTCCATGACCGAGGAGCACGGGCTCACCGGCCGCGCCCGGCAGCGGCGGCAAGTGGAAGAGGTCCGCCGCCCAGCCGTCGTCAGATTGATAGCGAAGTCGCGACACCGGAGCGGTATCTGCGCGGACGAAAGCGTCACGTTCGCCGGGACGCAGGGCGCGCCAGGCCATGGCCAGTGCCGCGTCGCCCACCGCGCGCACCAGGTCGTCGGGCGCGGGGACTAGCCCGCGTCGACGAAGGTCGGGGAGATTCGTTCCGTCGGCCATGGGGGCTCGGGGAAGGGGACGGCAGACTCGCGCGGGAGCGGCAGCGGGAGCACCGTGAAGGGCCGTCGCTCCTCGGCCAGACACGGGTGAAGCTTGCCTCTAGGGCGCAGCGTCTACGGGAACATCGCGCGAGCCTGACCGTCCTCCGGTTTTTGACGGGGGGAGAACCCTGAACCAGAGGCTCAGGGAAACTCTTGCCACGTCAAGAGCGCTTGTAGCACATCGGCCCGCGGAAAAGCAAGCCGCAGCGAGACCTAGCCGTCGAGGAAACGCTCGACCTTCGCGTTGTCGACGAGATCCTCGCGCCACGCGGCCTTCAACTCCTCGCGGCGCACGAACTCGAGGCGCGCGCGGGTGGTGTTGCCGCTCAGCGTGAAAGCAGCTTCGCTCGGCTCGTTGCGACTGGAGACTCGCACCACGTGCGCCACGCCGCGAATCTCCACCGGGAGGGCCAGTAGGCTGCCTCCGGCCGCGGTGGTGATCTGGGCCAGCAACTCGGGGCTCTCGCCGAGAGGCTGGATCTCCGTGTCGAGCAGGCTGAACTCGGCAGTGAAGGACGGGGCAAGGGCGAGCGGGGCCAGCATGTCGATGGGCGCGGTGCCGGTGTCGCGCCACGCGGTCGTCAGCTTGGTGGCGAAGTCGGCCACCACGCCCTTGACCTTCGACTCGCGCAGCAGGCGCAGGGCGATGTCGGCCTGAGCCTCATCGAGGGCGATGGTGCGCTTGGCCTCGATGGCGTCGACGCGGAGCAGGGTGAACCCGCGCTGGGTTTCCACGACGGAGGTGAGCTGGCCAGCACCCGCGGCATCGGCGGCCTCGGCGAGGGCCTTGTCGAGCGCATCGGCTGCGAAGAGCCCCATGTCGCCGCCGCTCGCCGCCGAGGGATCCTCGCTCCAGCGGCGCGCCAGCTCGCCGAAATCTGCGCCCGCGCGTGCCTGCGTGGCGATGGCCTCGAGCCTGGCCTGAACGGCGGCCTTGTCGGCCCCCTCGATGTCGGTGCGCAGCATGATGCCATGCAGGCGGTAGCGCCGGGGCAGGTCGTAGAGGCGGGCGAAGTCTTCGTCGTACTGCGCTTTCACCCGGTCTTTATTCGCCGCGAGGAAGGAATCGACCTCGGTGGCCGGCACCTCGATGGTCGGCAAGAAGGCGTCGGGGACCAGGCGCACGTACTCGAGCGTGATCCGGGTGTTCTCCTTGCGCCACTCCTCCTTCACCTCGGCGTCGGTGACCACCGCGCCCTTGGACACCAGCTCGTAGAGCTTGTCGAGCAAGAGCTGCTTGTGCACCTGGCTCTCGAAATCCACGCGGTCGGTGGCGTTGGCCTCCAGCACCTTGACGTACTTGGCCTCGCTGAACTTGCCGTCGTCGTGGAAGGCCTCGATCTTGATGATCTCCCGCTTGACCTCGTCCTCGTGCACGGCGAGGCCGGCGGCCTTGGCCGCTTGCAGCTCAGCCTCGGTGCGGATGAGCTGCTCGAGCACGCCCGTCTCGATCTCGATGCGCTTGGCGTCGTCGAGGGCGCCTCCCGCCTGGCGGTAGGCCGCGCGTCGCAACTCGTCCCACTGCTGGGTGGTGATGTTCTCGCCGTTCACCGAGGCGACGACGCTGCCCCCACGACCCTTGGCGCTGCGCCCGCCCACCGCCACGAAGGACGCGACGACGGTGAAAAGCAACGCCTTCATCAGGAGGCTGTCTGTGCTGCTGCGCATCCGCTCGATGAGCGACATCCCGTCTCCGGCAAAGCGGCGGGTGCTATCCCGTCGCCGAGGAGGAGAGAAGGCCGAAGATCTCTTGTCACGTCAAGGGAAACGCAGTAGAGTCAGATTCCCCCCCGTGCCGTTTCCCCACGGCGCAACCCGCTCGCTGCTCTTCCCCCTCCCGGGTGCCCCATGATGTCTTCCGTCTTCGGTCTCTTTTCGCCCGACATGGCGATCGATCTCGGAACGGCCAACACGCTGGTCTACGTCAAGGGCCGCGGCGTGGTGTGCAACGAGCCGAGCGTGGTGGCGATCCACCATGATCGCAAGGGCAACCGCAGGGTGGTGGCGGTGGGCACGGCTGCCAAGGCCATGCTCGGTCGCTGCCCGTCGGACATCACGGCGGTCCGCCCCCTGCGCGAAGGCGTGATCGCCGACTTCGAGATGGCGGAGCAGATGCTCCGTCACTTCATCGAGCGGGTGAACGGTCGCAAGAGCTTCGTGGCACCGCGCATGGTGGTGTGCATTCCCTACGGCACGACCGAGGTGGAGAAGCGCGCGGTTCGCGAGAGCGCGGAGTCGGCAGGCGCTCGCGAGGTGCACCTCATCGAGGAACCACTGGCCGCCGCGATCGGCGCCGACCTGCCCATCACCGAGCCCACCGGAAACATGATTGTCGACATCGGGGGCGGCACCACCGAGGTGGCGGTCATCTCGATGGCCGGCATCGTCTACAGCCGCTCCATCAAGGTGGGTGGCGACCACATGGACGAGGCGATCATCCAGCACATGCGTCGCCGTCACGATCTGCTGATTGGGCCGCGCACCGCCGAGGACATCAAGATTCGCCTCGGCAACGCGCTTCCCGACGAGCGCTTCGAGGAGATGCAGGTGAAGGGCCGCGATCTGGTGCGTGGGTTCCCCCGCACGGTGACGGTGCACTCCGACGAGATTCGCGACGCGCTCGAGGAACCCACCAACCTCATCATCGAGGCGGTGCGTGCATCGCTGGAGCGCACCCCGCCGGAGCTCGTGGGCGACATCATGGAGCGCGGCATCATCATGACGGGCGGTGGTGCCCTCCTGCGCGGCCTCGACGCCTGCATCTCGCAGGCCGTCAACCTCCCGGTGCTGGTGGCCGACGACCCGCAGTCCGCCGTGGTGAAGGGCAGCGGCCGAGCGCTCGAGGAGATCGAGCTGCTCGGGCTGGTCGGCTAGCCTTTACTCCTTCCGCTTCCCGTCGTTGTCGCGACCGATCGACTTGCCCTGCTTGTGGGACGCATCGGGCTTCGCCGGTGCCTTCTTGGTTTGCTTGGCTGGCTCGGCCTTGGGGGCCTCGGCCTTGACGGGTTCGGGCGGGGGCGTGGGCGCGGCCACGGGGGCGGGTGCGGCGGCAGGCGCCGAGGCGGCCGGGAGTGGGCTCGGGGTCTTGCCGTTCCACCAGCCGGCGGCGATGTACTCGTCCCAGGTGTCGGGCGTCGGGTCGGTCGCGACGGGCCCGATGCTCGGGGTGAAGGTCTTGCCGCCGTCCGTCGACACGAAGATGGTGGACGGCGGCGGCGCGCCCCCCTCTTTCCCCTTGCCGGGATTCTGCCAGTCGATCACCAGCTTGTGACCGTCGCTCGCGACGGCGTGGAGCGCCCACTCGGGCGGCGGCGTGCTGATCAAGTCCTCGCTGTGTGACCAGGCCGCGGCGCCATCGGCGAGCAGGCTGACCTTGCCGGGGCTGTAGCTGCCGCCCTGGCCGTAGATGATGCCGCCGTCGACGAAGCTCACGCCGTTGGTCGACACGTTCTCGCCGGCGTTCGCCAGCTTGGTCCAACTCTGGCCGAGGTCGCTGGTGACGGCGATCGTCGGGCCGGCCGGGTCGAAGTACCAGCCTTCCACGAGCAGCTTCTTGCCGTCCGGAGAGAAGGCGCAGCCGCCCGTGAAGCCACCGCCCGAGCCCTTGGCGCCCTCGGGCGTGGGGCGCGGCAGGGCGGTCCAGGACTGCCCTGCGTCGGTGCTATGCCAAGCACGACCGGTGCTCGTGATGGCGGCAAGCTCGTTCGCGGCGCCGCCGCAGACGAAGCCGTACTCCCCCGTGCCGTCGCCGGGAAGGGGCGAGGTCGGGAGCATCTGCCAGGTGGCGCCGCCATCCCCGGAGGTGGCGAGCTTGGTGAGATCGCTGCCAGCGTACAGGCGACCGCCGCGGTCGGCGGTCATCGAGATGTACCAGGAGTGCACGTCGGCTGGGAGCGCACCTGCAGCGGTCCATGTCTTACCATCGAGGCTCTTGTAGGTCGTCTTGCCGGCGTTGTACCAGAGCAAGAAGGCGCCCTCTTCCTTGGGCGCAGCGGGGGCAGGGGGCGCGGTTTTCTCGGCGGTGCCGGGCGACGAGCCCAGGCCACAGGCAGACAGGAGCAGGCTGAGCAACATGAACACTCCGGGTTGGGTGAGCCAGACCCCCCGGGGGCGGGGCGGCCGAGAACTACAACGGGCGCGAGGCGTATTTCCCCTCACGCCGCCCCCGTTATCCGCCGGGGAGCGCCGCTCGAGCGGCTTTCCCGGCGGCGATCAACCGATCGAGGGCCTGGGGATCGGCGGGGCCCTCCAGCGCGAGTTGCAGGCCAGCGCTCGACAGCACGAGCGAGGGCTGGGGGCCCGCTCCAGAGATGGACAGCGCGCCGCGTACGCCCGTGTTGACGAGCCGTCTCGCCATGTCGGGGTCGTCGGTGAGGGCGCAGTGGGCCTGGTCGAAGGCGGTATCGCCCGTGCGGAAGCTCACGAGTCGCTGCGGCGCCGACACGTTGCCTCCCGTCATGTCGCGCATGGCCTGCGCAAGGAGCGGACGCACCAGCGAGGCGGCCGGCCCCGCGAGCATGTCGTTGGTCTCGCCCTCCGGGAGGGGGTCGCCCGCGGCCACCGCGACGAAGGCGGAGCTTGCGGGCGACGGCGCAAACCATGCCGTCCCCGAGCCGCCCGCCATGGTGGCGATGGGCTTGAACGGCCCGCCTGCCCGCGCGCGCTCGGCGCGACGAAGCACGATTTTCCAGTCCTCGCCGGGCGGCGAGAGGGTGTACACGCCCCGACTGGTGCCCTGGCCTGACTCGTCGAGTCGCCAGCCCCGGGCCTGCGCGAGCTTGTAAATGTCGTCGCCGTCGAGGCCGCCCTGGGCGAAGCCCCCGGCGAGCCAGACACCCACGAGCACCACGACGACGAGCGCGGCGAGGACGGCGGGGATCAGCATCTTTCGGTCCATTGAGGAGTGCGCCACGACCTGCGGCCCGCGGTCGCAGGCTCATTGGTCGCACCCACGTGAACGGGCGCGAGGGCCGGATCCTCTCGCGCGTCGCGAGAGCTAGGCCAGCACGCGGGACACGAGCTGCTCGATGACCGGCTTGGGCGCGGCGCCCACGCGCCGGTCGACCAGCTGGCCGTCCTTGAACACCAGCAGGGTGGGGATGCTCTGCACGCCGAACTTGTTGGGCGTGTCCATGTTGTCGTCGATGTCGAGCTTGTAGACGGCGAGCTTACCGACGTTGGCATCGGCGATCTGGTCGAGGATCGGGGCGATCGCCTTGCAGGGGCCGCACCAGGTGGCAGTGAAGTCGAGCAGGACGGGGACAGGGCTCTCGAGCACGGCTTTCTGGAACTCCGCGTCGCTGAGCATCTTCACGTTGGCGCTGGCCATGGGGACTCCTGAGGTGAGGGCGGTCGGTCGGTCGCGCAATATGATCGCGCGGCGCCCGCCGGTCAACCTCCCCGGTGACGCCAGATCGATGGCCCGAGTTCTCGCAGTCGACGACGACGCCCTCGCCCGCGCGGTGATCGTGGATCTCGTTCGCGGCCTCGGCCACGAGGTGGTGCCCGTCAGCGGTGCGAGCGAGGCCTTCGAGCTGCTCGACCAGCGACCCTACGACCTCGTGATCTCCGACATTCTCATGGCGGGCATCGATGGCTTCGAGTTCGCCGAGCGCCTCGCAGGTCGCGACAAACCGCCCCTCGTGCTCCTCACATCCGGCTTCTACCGGGGCGACGCCGAGGGGCATGCCCGCGCGCGTGGAATTCCCGTGCACGGCTTCCTGGCGAAGCCGCTCGACGCGGGCGCGTTCAAGGCGGTGATCGACGCACTGCTGCCGGGCAAGTCGGCCGGGCGCACCCCGGTTGTAGAGCCCACGGCCGACGGTTGGAACGGCCTCGGCTTCCTCGTAGGTGTCCGCGGTCCCTTCGAGCGCGTGCCCCCGATGCGCCTCTTGTTCCTCGCCCATCGGGTCGATGCCACTGGCGCGGTGGTGATGGATCGTAAGGAATACACGGGCCGGGTGGTGGTGCGTGGCGGGCGCGTCGTGCATGTCGATGGCCTCCCGGGCCTGCTCAAGGGGCTCGACCCGGCGCTCCCCGACACCCGTCAACTCGGTCGCGACGTGGGCGCGGCCGTTGCCGCGGGCCACCCCGTGGACCGGGTGCTCGACGCCGCCGCGCTTGGGCTCGGCGAGTTCCTCGCGAAGATCGTGAGCCAGCGGGGTGGAGTCGTTTCCTTCGACCCGGAGGCTACCGTCCCCCCGGGCGCCTTCCCCTTGCCCGTGCCCATCCCGCGAATCATCGCCTCGGGACTCCGGCAGGGAAGGGCACTCTCGCAGGTGGAGAAGGACTGGTCCAACCTGAGCCGCGCCAGCGTGAAGGTGCGCGTTCCCGACGACTCCCCGGAAACCCGCTGGGGCCTCGACGCGACGACGATGCGCGTCTTGCGCGTGGCCCAGGGCAGTCTCGACGTGGGCCACCTGCTCCGCGAGGCGGGGGCGGGCGACAGTACGCGACGCGGCGACGTGCTGCGCGCGCTCGACCTCCTGTATTTGCTTGGCCTGGTCGCGGTCGACGGCGGGCCGCTTGAGCGCGAGCCGGCGCCCTCAACCCGCACGCCTCCCCCCGCCGCGCGCACCGAGGAAGACCCGCGCATCGGGCGGTTGCGGGCTGCCCTCTCGGCCATGGAGGGGGCGAGCGCGCCGGATGTGCTCGAGATTGGCGGCCGGAAGACC